>ERZ772861.682-NODE-682-length-34574-cov-11.238970_pt1 | contig 34574 bp, 29 predicted proteins | sample MGYA00512135_ERZ772861 | MGnify/ENA primary metagenome ERZ772861 (study PRJEB29015, sample SAMEA2737700) | human gut metagenome | biome: human gut; feature: human-associated habitat; material: faeces | place: China | collected 2012 ...
CAGAGCGAAAAATTCGCGGCGCATCTTGGCGCATTCTCATTTGGAAATAGTATAAGGGAATCGCAAAGTGCATGAGGGGATTCTCTTCGGATTACACCTCCCGTATCCGCCCCTGCGCCATCTCCTGCACCGTGTCGCACAGCGCGTCGATGTCCTGCGCGAAGTGGCTGGCGAGCAGAATCGTCTTGCCCTGCGCCCTCAAGTCAAGCAGCAGCGTGCGAATCTCCGCAACGCCATTTTTATCCAGCCCGTTCATCGGCTCGTCCAAAATCAGCAGCTCCGGCGCGTCCAGCAGCGCTTGCGCAATGCCCAGCCGCTGCCGCATCCCCAGCGAATACTGGCTCACCCGCTTTTTTGCCGCGGGGTCAAGCCCCACCAAGCGCATCAGCGCCGCCACGTCCTCGCAGCGCGCGCCGTTGCCTAACTTCGCCAGCCACAGGAGATTGCTCATGCCCGTCTCGTGCGGCAGAAAACCAGGGGTTTCAATCAGCATTCCCGTTTTGGGCGCAAAATCGCAGTCCGTGCCGATATTTTTGCCGAATACGCTGATTTTCCCCGCCGTCGGCCGCAGGAATCCGCAGATGCATTTCATCAGCACGGTTTTGCCGCTGCCGTTCCGCCCGATGATGCCGTGGATTTTCCCGCGCATCAATTGCAAGGTAACATCTTCCAAAACCTGCTCGCTGCCGAACGACTTGCTGACGTGCTGCACGTCCACGACGATTTCACGCATCCGAAACACCTCCTGCAAAGTTAAACTGGAAGGTACACATTTTGATAGCAGCGAGAGCCATCAGCAGCACGGTCAATCCACCCAAAATCAGGTAGGAGACGTGCAGCCGCGGCAGCAAATCGTAGCCGAAATTGTGCATGGTGTAGGTGGCATGCTGCAATGGCGAGAGCCACGCCGCGAGCACGTTGGCGTAATAGCGCATCTCCGTGGGCAGGTGCAGCCACGCCATGAAGCGCTCCGGCGTCAGCACAAATCCGACAAAATTCAGCAAAATGGCGGCTAATATGCCTGTTTTCTTGCTTTTCAGCACAGTAAACAGCAGTTGCAGCATGGAAAGCAGCAGCACATACTGGAACATCAGCCCGAAAATCTGCGCGCAGCAGCCCCACGGCGTGGTCAGTTTGACCGTCTTTCGCATGACGGTGAGCGCGGTTTCAAATCCGGCGGGCGCAAAAGAGAGCATGGTCGCGGTCTCGCTCCAGCGATTCGTGGCGTACACATTGCAGCCGATGCACATCAGCATCGAGCTAAGCAGAATCATCAGGCAATAACCGAAAGTTACAATCAGCGTGGTGATGATTTGCCCGATGAGCCAGCTCCGCCGCGTCGTGCGGAAAATCAGGTAGCTTGCCGGCGTGTCCATGCGCGGGAGGGCGGAGAGCATCAGCATCAGCACCAGCGCGGCGTAGAGGATGCTGTCCCCGTCCGCGTAGCACCATACGAACGGCTCGACAAGCTGCACGCTGGTCAGGTACGTTCGGCTGATTTGCATCGTTTTGTCCGTCAGCAGCCAGCAGAGCAGGAAGCCCAGCGTCAGGCTTAAATAGAACCTTGGGTTTTTTCGCAGGCTGTACAGATTCCACCCCGCGCAGACGAGGGGCGGCTGCATTTTACACATATTCCCGGACACCTCGCTTCAGGAAGACGATTTGCAGGAGGATGGAAACAATTTCCAGTCCCGCAAGTATCCCGTCGCCGCCGTCAATCCAGTTTATAGGATTTAGCATCACCGCAGCCGGGAAAAAGCGCTTGCCGAGCATCATCAGCGCGTAGCACAGGCACAGCGGGCCGAGGTGCGCGGCGGAGGATGTTTCCGTTGCCAGCGCCATCACGCATCCGACGCTCGCCCAAATGCCCCCGCAGAGCATCCGCCGCAGGAGCGCCGCATTAAACTCTGCATTTATTTCCAGCAGGATGCCCCCGCCGCGGACAGCGTACAGAATCAGCCCCAACAGCCCCGCCGCCGCCGCTTGCAGCACCATGCCGCTGAGGATGCAACCCGCCGCTTTGCCCAGAATCCACATCCTCCGCCCTGCCCGGAACACCGCTGGGCGAACCGCGCCGCACTTGATTTCGTGCAGCGCCTGTGCCGCGAAGGGCAAAGCGGAGAGCGCCGGGAGGGTCAGCATCCCGAAATCACCGTACAGCGCCATCAGCAGGAGCTCGCTCAATGTAAACCGCAAGTTTTGTGTGTCATCCATCAGCGCATCGGCGGCTTGCCCGATGGAGAGGTACAGCGCCGCCGTGGTCGCCAGCAGCGCCGCCCAAAACCAACGCCCCGCGAGTGCGCGGCGGACATCGCAGACAATCGCTTTCATCGGCTTAGTACCCAAAGCCGCGGTCAATCACCGTGCCGTCGACAGCGCTGATGGTCAGCAGCGACTTCGCCGGGTCGTCCGCATCAAAGAAATCCCACACGGGCAACATGGAGAAATTCTCCGGATTATCCCGATTCTGCACTCGCGAATAGCTGAGCGTGATGCGGTTGACCGTCATTCGGTTCGCATCCTGATTCCTGTACGCCAGATACTGTTCTTGAAATTGATATTTCAGCGGCAGCAGCTGCGCGGCGATTGTCACAATCTGGTCGAACGGCAGCAGCGTCGCCGCCTGACTGGACGCAAGGTCAATCGTGTGCGGCGCTTGCCATTGCATCCAAATCGCGCCATCGTAACGGTCAATAATGATTCTCAGCGCTTCGTACGGCGTTTTCAGCTGATAGGTGTCCTCAAAATTGTCGTACGCTTGGCAGTCCTCGCTCGTCCATGCCGTCGGCGCGCCGTTTACCTTTCGGGTAAAAATGAACAGGTCGCCGCGCAGGCTGCTCATCCCGCCGTCGTACTCGTAGCCCCTGCAGCGCCCCTCGTAGGCGAGCGCCATCTCCGCGTCAAGGCTCTGGGCGATTTGCACCGCTTTTCCGCGGGCATCGGCGCTGACTTCCCCGGTTGTCGGAAGGTCGTCCACCTGATAGCGTGCCGCGCCGTGCCCCAAGAATTGGATTGTTCCGTACCACAAATTTCCATCATGTCGACGATGCTGAACGAACGTCAGCAGCGCGCGGTTTCCTGCCGCGTTTTTCGATTCCGCGCGAATACCGACGCTCGTCGGATTGCTGTTCGCGGCGGGGCGGGTCACGCTGTCCAAGCTGCTCGGCATCCCCGAATAGGGCGCACCGCCGAAGCAGACTGCCGCGCGCTGCAAGTCATCGGCAGTAAACGTACGCTGAACCGCAGGGTAAATCATCAGCTGCGGCACGGCGGGAATTTCAACCGCGGCATCCACCGTGACAATCGTCCTGCCCGTGCTGCTCTGCCAGACAGCGCTGTATGTTTCTGGTGCGTTGACTTGTGCCGATACATCCGCCGCAGCAAGCGCAGGAAGCAGCAGCGCGAGCATCAGCAAAAGGGTTCGTTTCATGTCCTTCACCTCCGATTTCAGCGTACCACGCGGGCGGGCGAAAGTCATCATCGACTTGCAATCAAGCTGTAAGCAAGTTGTAAATCACGGCGTTTCGTGGAATATTTCACTTCTTTTACGCACTTTACTTTTCCTCTGTGCACCAAATCATCGAAACCGTCGTGCCTTTCCCGACCTCGCTTTGGATTTCCAGCTGCCCGCCGTGCGCTTCTGCAATCATCCGGCACAGGCTGAGCCCCAGCCCCGCGCCACCCAATTTCCGGCTGCGCGCCTTATCCACGCGGTAAAACGGTTCGGTGACGAGGTGGATTTTGTCCGCCGGAATGCCGCCGCCCGCGTCCGCCACGGCAAGCACCTGCCGCCGCCCCTCTTTGCTCGCCGACAAGCGGATAACGGCGTGCGCCGGGCTCGCCTTGATGGCGTTGTCCACGACGTTCGTCAGGAAGCAGAAGAGCAAATCCGGGTCGCCCGTCAGCGTCTCCGTATGAACCGCAAGTTCAAAAGCAGTATCTTTCGGCATTGCGGCGCAGACCCTCTCCAGCAGTTCCCGCGCATCCACCTGCCTTTGCTGCACCGCCGCATTTCCTTCTTGTAGTGAAATCAGCTGCATCATCTTCTGGCTCAAGCGCTCGGTTCGCTTCGCCGCCTCGTGAATCTCGTAGGCGGCCTCCATGCGCCCCTCCTCCGTCAGCGGCATGGACAGCAAGCTTCCAGAAAAGCCAATAATTGCCGTCATGGGCGTTTTCATCTCGTGCGTCAGCGCCCCCAGCAGCAGCTCGCGCCGCCGGGCAGTATCCTCCAAATCGGCAATTTTTGCTCCACCGTATCCGCCATGTGGTCAAACGCGCGCGCCAGCTCACCCACCTCGTCATCCGCCGAAATATTAACCCGCAGTTCATATGCCCCGCACGCGATTTTGTCCGAAATCTGTGCCAATTTCCGCAGTGGCGCGAGCGTTTTCCGCAGCAGCAGCGGCAGCAGCACGCCGCACAGCAGCAGGCAGCCCAGCAGGGACAGCTGCGCCGCGCGCGTTAAATCGTTTATATGTTGATATGTCGATTCGATGTTCGCCGCGCGATAGACCGTCAGCGGCGTTTGCAGCACCGACATGGTTTGCGCGGATATCAGCAGGTGCGTCCCGCCCCGCTCGACGATGCGGCTGGCGGCGACGGCATCCTCCGCCATCGGCAGGGTTTCCATTAGCTGGCACGGCGCCGTGTTGTAGTAGTACTGTCCGTCCATCACCAGCGACCACGTGCAGTCCCCTGTCTGCAACAGATGCGCATACGTCGAAAACTTGTACTGAATCAGCGCTTGCCGGGTGATGATATCCATGTCATAAACGGTTGACGTACGTTCCAGTGTAGACAAGTGGTCGCAGAAAACCGCCGTGTCGCGCGCGCCGCTCTGGATCGCCTGCTGAATCAGCTGGTCGGTCTCCTGTGCCACAAAATGGTACAGACACATGCTGACGGACAGCAGAATCACCGCAAGGGTGACGAGTGTCTGCTTGAGCCACAATTTCACGCCAGCACCTCCAGCCGATAGCCAATTTTGTACACAGTGGCAAGTTCTCCGCCCAAATCCAACTTGCGCCGCAGCGCCGCGACGTGCACATCCACCGTGCGCGTTTCGCCGATGAACGCATCGCCCCACACCTGATGCAGCAAATCCTCCCGCGTCATCACCATGCCCGGATGGCGGATGAACGTCAGCAGCAGCTCGTACTCCATCGGCTTCAGTGAAACCGGTGTTCCGCTTTTCGTGACTGTGTGGCTCGCCTTATCGACGGCGATATCGCGATACCGGAACCTCTGCGGATGCTTGTCCGACCGCGCGAGCACCTTTTCCATTCGCACGAGCAGCTCCAGAATGTCAAACGACTTGACGAGATAGTCCTCCGCGCCCAGCCGCAGCCCGCGCACCCGGCTCTGCACGTCCGCCTTGGCGGAGACGAAAATGACCGGCACGCCCTGCGCGCGCATGTGCGGCAGGAACTCGAAGCCGTCGATTTCGGGCAGCATGATATCGCACAGCGCCAAATCGAAGGGTTGATTTTGCAGCAGTTCCAGTGCTTGGCAGCCATCCGCCGTGCAAATGAGCTGATACCCGGACAGGCGCAGGTTGGATTCGAGCAGGCGCGAAATCGCCGCGTCGTCCTCGACGATGAGAATGCGTTTTGGCATGATTATCACCCGCTTTAGTATAGCATGGGGCGGCGGGGATTGCGAGGGGCGGGGTGTAAATATGTTGTAAATTGTGGGAGGAGGGCGGGATGCGTGCCTTCTGACACGGCAAGAAACTGGATATAAACTGCGCGGCTTTGCCGTCATGGTGGCATCGCTGCGCAGCTTCTTATTGTTATTCCCCGCAAAACTTATCGCTGAATCCCCTCATGAAACAGATAGTGGTCAAAAATCCACACAACCTCGTGATCCAGTTCATTTTCCTGCAAATTCCATTCCGCGCGAATCTGCGCTTTCTCTTCTTCCGTAAATCTGTCCAGCCGCCGATGATCCATGCACTCGATAGGGTCAATGCACTTGAAAAGCAAGCTGTCCGGATATAGCTGGGCGGCTTCCTGAAACAGCGTCTTCTTCCATTCAACCGCATTGTCGTCCGTTATCTCCCTGCTGTTCAAGCTGGTATACTTCGGCTTTGATTTTGATGATGTCCATTGTTATCCCCTCGCTTATTTCGTCGGACAGCTGTTTGATATGGTAAAAGCTGCCCGGCGTTTTTTGCCAAACAGGCTATACGACTTCCTGGATGCATTTGTATTGTAGCACATTTTTTCAGCAAAAGCAGCGTGGAATTGTACTATCTGCGCTTGAAAGTTGGAGAAACTGTCAATGAAAAGAAAAAATCTTTCCAGCCGATGCTCTTCGCGCGTTTGGCAAGACGCACGCGAGAACATCAGCCAGAAAGAATTGTTCATTGTGGCTTACATCCTCGAATACATGGAGTACACAGGCTGTATCCAGCGGCAAGCGCAGACCGGCAAGCTGGAAGGCTGCAACAACAAAACCAAAGTTGCCAAGCGTATGGGCTACGGTTTTCGCGATGACGATTATTTCTTTTTACTTATTCAGTTCTTGTCGGTTGCCCCCAAGGTTCCGTGAAGAACCTTTTTATTATCCCACAGCTTTCCGTGATGAACCAAAAAATCCGCGTCCCCATGCAGCAGCACGAAAGCAGACGCGGATTTTGCTATGCATTTAAGGTAACACCGCACAGATGAGGTGGTCGGCTGGTGAATGGATTTTTCATCATACGATTTCCAGATAAGAACGCGCCATGCTGCGCCGCGAATTTCACTCTGCCCGAACGACCAGTACCCAGTCGTTATCCGGCGTAAAACGCTTGACAGGCTTGACGGCAATGCTTTCTTTTCCGGTCGCATCCATCAAAAAGCTCTCCCGACCGCTAACCGGATTGAACCAGCTGACCGTCAGCCTTCGTCCCGCATAGGGCGTCAAGGACAGCGTGAACGCTTCGCCGAGATAGGTATACGCAAAGAGGAAGTCATTCCCCGCAAAGGCACTGATGCGGCGGTACTTTTTCCCCTGCGGCGAAAGCAGCAGCGCCGTTGCCTCATGACCCGATTGGTAATCGACGGATTCCATCAAGTCCTTCAGGATGCCCATCTGCTCCGAACCGACATGATGCAGTGAATCCTGCCATGTGTAGCGCACGCCAAAGGAACCGGGAATGGTCGGCGTATGGAAGAACTGCTGGATGCTGTTGTCGCCGTAGGTGTGTCCCATCGAACCCTGAAATACCGACCAGTAGGCATAGCGGCGAACATCCCACTCCCGCCAGTAGGGCTGGGAGAGATCGTGCAGACCTTGCAGAATTTGCTCATAGGAGGGTTCACCATCCAGCGTAGGCTTCACAGGGGTCATGGCGTAGTCGCGATCCACATAGCGCCAGTTGTCCTCCCCGAAGTAGGTTTCAGCGTCCAGCCGATTGTCGTCCCACGCGCCCAGCGTAACCTGATCATAGCGGCGATGCCCGGACTGGAACATATTGAAATCCAGCCATGGTTCATCGTGGAACCAAAAGGACGACGAAGTGCGCCCAAAGGGATGGTAGCCCACCAGTTTGTCCGGATTCAGCTGCTTGAACAAGCGTCCCTCCCGGCAGTACAGATCATGCTGCTGGTCGCCGCGAATATCGCCGCCCAACAGCCAAATGACATTCGGACGCGAGCCGTACCGATTCGCCAGAAAGGTCACATAGCGGTCGATATTCTCCTCGCTAATGTACCCCTCCTTCACCACATGTCCCCATGCGGGAAGCAGCGCCATATACAGTCCCAGCTCTTCGGCAATGTCCATCACTCGATCCACAAAGCTCCAGTAAGCGGGATCTGTCGGATCCTTTTCGACCTCAGCGGGATTGGTGGCGGGCATTTCCGGCAGGCGGTGAATCAGCACCGTCTGAATCACATTGAACCCCTTGTCGCGGCGGTTGGTCAGGTACAGCTTCGCCTCTTCCTCATCGCAGACCGGGCACAGCAGCCATGCAGTATCGCCCAGATAGAAGAAGGGCTGCTCGCCGTTGCGAAGATAGCGGCCATTTTCACTTACACGCAGTTTTCCCTGTTTCCACGGCTTGATGTACTTCATCCCTGAATCTCCTCCTTCAGCTTCCAATCCTCCAGCACAATGGAAACCTTCTCCACACGCCCGGAGGACAGTGAACGACGCATGGCCTCCATGACGGCGATGGTGCGAATGCCCTCCGACAGATCGGGCTTGGGCGTTTCGCCGTCCCAGATGCAGCGGGCAAAGTAATCCAGATAGTTCTGGTATTCCCCGGCATGATGGCTGTCCCCTTCAAACCGGTAATAATAAGGTCTGCGCTCGTTGTAATTTTCATGAACCGTGGTATTGAAAATTCCCGGCTCGGAGAAATGATGGTAGTAATCGAAGGGGCATTCCGCCTTGGATGAACCGCTGGTTCCGCGCAGGGTGCAGGAGATGAAATGCTCCGCCTGCTTGCCAAAACCCGGCACCGCATAATTCCCATTGACGCTGGCGCAGACACCGCGCTTGTCCTTGAGAAGGAACTTGAGCGAATCGGGCGCCATAACGCCGCGGGACGCGCTGTTGGCAGAGCAAACGCCCACCCCGTATACGTCCTCCACCTCCGGCAGATACCACAGCGCCAAGTCAACCGCGTGAATCAAAAAATTGTACATCCATGAAAAGCCCTCGCGATGGCTCCATGCCCGTTCCAGGAACCAGCGGGAGTCGCTGTTGTAATGGGTTTCCACCGTCACCAATTCGCCGTTACGACCCTTCTCAAAATCGCGGCGCTGGTGCATGGCGGCTTCAAAGTATCGGGAGCTTTGCCCGATGAAAACCTGCTTGCCGCTCCTTCGCTGCGCTTCCAGCAATTCCTTGGCCATGGTCAAGTCCACCATCAGCGGCTTGGTGCAGACCACATGCTTGCCCGCTTCCAACGCCATGATGATATGTTGGGCATGAAGCTGGTCGGGTGTGTAAATGCCGATCACGTCAATGCTTTCATCCCGCAGCATCTCCTGATAATCGGTGCAGTAACCGGAAAGGTGAAACTCCTCCGCTCTCTCTCGGCACAGCTGCTCGTTCAGGTCGCAGATGGCGCCCAGCTCCCACAGCCCGCTGCTCTGCACGGCCGAGATGACGCTGCGTCCCTCCCCCAGTCCGAGCACACCAATGCGCAGCTTCTTGTTCGCTTCGTTCATGTTGATTGCTCCCTTCCTTGAATCACCGTATATGGCTTTCCTGCCCGAAGGCTGATTGTTTGCTCCCAGCCTCGGCAATGCAGCGTAACTTCCCTGTCGCGCCAGCTCAGCAGCATAACCTCCGTCAAAGCGCCGTCCCGCCACTTGGCGGATACCCGCACCGGGCCATCCGCCATCAAGCCCTCAAAGCCGCCCTCCGTCCACGCCTCCGGCAATGCAGGCAGCAGGTCAATTCGGTTTTTCCGGCTTTGCAGCAGCATTTCCACAACCGCCTGCGCTGCGCCCGTGTTGCCGTCCAGCTCCCAGACCGGCGCAAAGGAGGACGCGCCCCGCGTGGGCGGGTGCATCACCAACAGGTTCGGCATGGTCAAACGGCGGCACAGCTCCGAAAAATGGAACAGCGCCTGCTCTCCATCTCCCAGACGCGCACTGTAAAGCGTCAGCATATTCCGCGCCCAGCCAGTATCCTCCCATTTTTCATAAGGAGTAAGCCGCTGGCGGATGCTTTCCCGCGCCGCGTCGGCTAATTCCGGCGTTTCCTCCGGCGTAATCTGATACAGCGGATACAGTCCGACCATATGGCTCATGTGTCGATGCTGTCTGTCCGCCGGAGGCAGATTGTGCGACCATTCCGCCAGCGTGCCATCTGGCAGCGTGCGCAGCGGCGGCAGCTTTGCCAGCGCCTCCCGAACAGCGCGCTGATGTGCGTCCTCGGGAAGCCGAAGCGCCCCATGGGCTTCCAGATCATCCGTCAGAAGCGCACGGATCATGCTCAGCTCAAACGCTGTTCCAACGGAGGAATAGCATTTTCCGTTTTCCGTCACGAACGCATTTTCCGGAGAAATCGACGGGCCGCAGGTCAGGAAGCCCTCCTTGTCCTCAAAAAGATACGCCAGAAAGAACGCCGCCGCTTCCCGCAGCGCCGGAAGCGCCTTCTCCTTCAAGAAAGCCTCGTCCCCTGTGCGGCGATAGTAGGTCATGTAGTCCAGCGCCAGCCATGCGCCGCAGGCCGGACAGGGCGCAAGACTCTTGTTCCAGTAGGGCTGCGCATAGCCCCATGCGTTTGCAACCAGCTCCGCTGCCCATCCCGGCAAGCCGTAGTGACGCTGGGCGTTCCTGCGTCCATGCGGAATCAGCCGCTTTTCCATCCATGCGAACAACGGCAGATGGCTTTCGCTCAAGCCGCTGGATTCGCACAGCCAATAGTTCATCTGGGTGTTGATGTCCAAGTGCATATCGCACGTCCAGCCGATGCGGCAGGCAACGTTGTCGTTCCACACGCCTTGCAGGGACATGGGCAGCGGCGCGTCCGCTCTCGCGCCGCTGACGGTCAGATAGCGGCCGAAGGCAAAGAGCATTTCCGCGTCGTTCGCCGTATCGTCGCCCGCCAAATGAAGCCGTGCGGTCTGCGTCTGCCCGGAAAAATCCGCAGCATGGTGTGCGCGAAGCATGGCATAGTCCGCCAAGGCGCAGCGAGCGAATAGCCGCTCCTTGGCGTTTTCCGTCCAAGCTGCGTCAGGAAGACGCACTTGCTGCTCCTCCGGCGTAAAGTCGGATACCATCGTCAGCCGCAGCAGCCATTCGTGACTTCCGTGAATTTCCAGCGCATCGCCGGTACAGACGACCGCGCCATCCCCTGCGTCCACCGTAACAAGTCCCAGCAGATGCGTCCCGCACGTCCCGTCGCTGTGGCGGTTTTCATGCGCCCACGCATCCAGCAGTAAGCCGCCCTTATACGCGCTTGCCTTCGCCGCGCCATCTCCCATGGCAATGCGCACGGTCATGGGCGCATCATCCGTTGCCCGAAGGAAGAACGCCCGATCCGGGTAAGAACAGAAGCACTCCCGCCGCTGCATACCGCCCTCGTGGCGGAAGCTCAGCTGCATCAAGCCCTCTTCCAGATCCAGGCTTCGTCCGTAATCCCGCCATGCGCCCAGCGTCTGCGTAATTCGCAGCGTTCCGACCGGCATCGAGGTGCCGTACTGTTCTTTGCTTCCCATGAAGCTTTCAATCTGCCGATCCGCCGCCGCATAATCGCCGTCAAGCGCCGCCTGCCGCGCCAGGCGGAAGGACTCCGCCGCGGCGGCGTCAGGCGTATCCTCATCCGGGGAACCGGAATAAAAGGCGATGTGGCTCAGCTCCAGCGTTTCATGCTCCGGCTGACCATGTATCGCCTGCCCCATCCAGCCGTTGCCCAGCAGCATGCTTTCGTGGAAAGCCATTCCGGGGGCGTCCAGCCGCAGCACATGGTGTTGCATGTCAGAATCGACCTCCTGCCTTGCATTCAAGCGTCAAAATAGGGAGCCAGAACGCGTGCGTCGGCTCCCCATGATGTGTCATCTCGTTCGATCAGCCCTTGACGCTGTACCCCTCAGCTAAGCACCATCCGCGTCTGCCGAAAGGAGCTGGGCGTGACGGTGGTTCGCACGCTGCTTTCTCTGGTGGAGCGCGATATGCCCTGCACCATTAAGACAGAAATCGGCGTAGACGTCGTTATGCGCGATTCGGTGCGCATCAAAAAGCAATAATACGATTTCCAGATAAAACGCTGCCCGGTTTGATTTTTTCTCAAACCGGGCAGCGCCTTATATTATTTCCAAATGAGAATGCACCAAGGCGCAAGCAGATGGCGCAGTTGAATCAGGAAATCGTATTACGCATGATCTCGCGAGCGTTCCCGATACTCCTGCGCGGTGCAGCCCATCCATTTCCGGAACCATCGGGCAAAATAGTTGGCGGTATTGAAGCCCGTCTGCTCCGCAATAGAGGCGATGGACTGGTCGGTTTCGCTGAGGAGGCTGCACGCCTTCTTCAGCCGGGACTGTGCAATGCTGTCGCTGAACGACACGCTGCTGCATTCACGGTACACACGCGAAATGTAGGTGGGATGGAAATGCAGCGCGTCCGCAATCGCGGTGAGCGACAAATCGCCGCTTAGATGCTCGGCTATATACTGGTCAATCTGCCGCACAATGTGTCGCTGACGGTGCATTTGCTTTTTGGAGCGTGCATTGAATACCTCCTGCGCCAGATGGTTCAGCTTGCGCTGCAGCTCGCTGAGCGGCGTTCCGGGCTTAATCACCAGCCTTTCCAGCGCGGGCGACGCAATGTCGCCCGTCAGGAAGGCGCCGCTGCAATCGCGCATGAACTGCGCCAGCGCCTCGTAAAGCTCATCGGTGCTTCGCTTATCGCTGGTATCTGCCAGAAGCTGAAAAAAACGCGGGGTTTCTTCAGCAAAGAGATCCTCCTGACCGGTAAGCAGGTATTCCTTCATGCGGATAAGGCTTGCCTGTCCGTCGCTGACGGATACCAGCGGCATCGAGGACGTTGGCTGCGCCTGCGTCGCGTGCAACGTGACCAGTTCGCCGGACGCGGGGCTGACCTGATTGATCAGCTCCAGCATCTGCGCCGCTCCCTTCCCCAATGCCTTCCATTCTGTTTCGCAGTCCGTCAGACAGACCGTCAGCTGCTGTCCCTGCTGCTCGATCATCCGCTGCGCATTCTCCAGGTGTCCCTCCAGCAGCGCGCTGTCCTCCTCCGAGGGCTGAAACACAATGGAGAAGCAGCGGGCATTCATGTCGGTCAGCAGCATCGGCAAATGGGGGCGCATCAGCTCCTCGATCAGGTTCATCGACTGATGCAGAAGCTCGGGGCGCATGGCTGCGCCGAACATGCCATATCCCATACGCACCGGTCGATGTGCGTCAAAGGGAAAACCGCTGTCCTTGATGGCGGCAAGCAGCGATTCCTCTTGCAGCTGTCCGCCGTGCATGGCATGGAACACCAGCTGCCGCAGCTGCCTTGCATATTCGCTCGCCACCGCCGCCTGCCGCATCAGCCTCGCGCTTTCCTCCTGCAGGTTCTCTACCGCTCTTTCCACCGTGCTGATAAGCACTTGGTCGCCTTCGCTTTTGAGTACATACGCAAACGCACGCTGCTTCAGCGCTCGGCGCGCATAATCAAAATCGGAATAGCCGGTCAGGTAGATAACGCGGGTCATCGGCCAGCGTTCGCGCACCATGCGGTGAAGCTCCAGACCCGACGCTCCGGGCATTTCAATATCGGTCAGCAGAATATCCACGCGGTTGCGGTTCATCACGGCGCACGCCTCGTCGCAGCTGTAGCAGCGGCGAACCTCCAGCCTGTCCTGAAACACTTCCTGAAGCATATGGTACAATCCGTCGGCAATGATAACCTCGTCATCGACAATAAGAAGCGATTCCACGCCGCCTCACCTCCCTGTCCTCGGGAACAGGATTGTCACAGACAATCCGTCCGCAAAGCTTTCCAGTTTCAGCTCATAATGATCACCGTAGAGCAGCTCCATGCGGCGATACAGGTTATACAGCGCGCTGCCCTCCGCCAGTTCTCCGGCGCGCATTCGCTCGTCCAGGCGGCGCACGTTCTCCGCATCCATCGTTCCGCCGTTATCATATACCGTTACGCCGAAGCGATCCTGCTCCATGATAAAGCTGACCTCCACCACGCCGCCGCTTTGCTTGTTCTTCACGCCATGCACAAAGGCATTCTCCACCACCGGCTGAAGAATCAGCGGCGGTATGTTTTCCTGCGCGATTTCCTCCGGCAGCTCGTTCATATGCACGCGCACCCGCGGAGAAAAACGCATCCCTTGAATTTCCAGGTACTGCCGGATATGGTTCACCTCATCGCGCAGGGGAACGTCATGCTCCGGAATGGTCGTGATGTAGCGGTAATAGCGGCTCAGATTCAGGCTCAGCCGCGCAATGTCTTCGTTGCCGTCCTGCTGTGCCATGCGGTAGACCATAAAGAGCGTGTTGTAAAAGAAATGCGGATTGATTTGCATTTGCAGCTGCCGAATCTCCGCCTGCTGTGCGCGCAGCCGTTCCTCATAAACCTGCGCCTTGAGGCTTTCCAGATTCTCCATCATGGAGTTAAACTGGGCGTAGAGGTCGTCAAAGCCCGCATCCGATCGTTCGATATGGAAATGTCCCGTTTCGCCCGCCTGACGCAGGGAATCAACAATGGTGTCCAGCGGCTGAAGGATATATCGCCGGAAATAGGTAAGATAAATAACCAGCAGCACCAGCGCCAGCGCGGTCAGCAGGCAGACCCACATACGATGGCGCATCAGCGGCTGCAATTCATCCGCTATCGTGCCGACACAGCGAAGCGTAAGATGCAGCAGCGGTATTTCCGCCTCTGCGGAAAAAGTGCTTTCCCCCTGCACGCCCAAAAGGCTGCTGCCCTCCTTTCCGGCGGACAGCAACCCATTTTTCGTTCCGGCACTGAAAAACACCGTGCCTTCCGGCGTATACAGCGTCATGTCCAGCGCGTTTTCGCTGGCCAACAGGCGCATTCGCCGTTCGAGACGTTCCGGTGATATGCAGACAGAAATGAGGAACATCGGCTCGCCCCGCGTTACAGGGCTGCAAAGCATGTACAGATTGTCCCCATGCTCTGCGATGCGCAGCAGCTTTCCGTCCACCAATTGCCGGAAAGTCGCGTATTCGCTCCGATCCATCGTATCATAGATGGATTTTTCCGTCGAGATAACGCGGTCGATCTGCGGCAGCAGGATCTTTGCGTTTTCCAGCAAATCACACGAGCGCTTCATGCGGAGCAGCTTATCAGACAGACCGCTAATGCTGGCGATGCGCTGATAGGCGCTGAGCCGCGGATAGGCGATGACATACCGCAGCAGCTCCTTATCCGCCGCAAGCTCCTGACACTGGGCAATCAGATTTCCGACCTCCAGATTGATTTGCGACGCAATATAGCTGCATTCCCGTTCGCTAAGCGCCTCCATGTTCCCATGAAGGGTCTGCAATCCCATATGGTTCAGGTAAAGCCCGATGGCATAGAACACCAGCACCACGGCGACCGTGATGGCCAGCAGGCGGATGAACCCACGGCGATTTAGACCCAGCGGCTGTTTATGCATGCGCAATTATCCCTTCACAGACCCCAGCACCATGCCCTTGACGAAGTAGCGCTGCAAGAAAGGATACAGCACCAGCATCGGGAAGCATGCTACAAAAATCATGGCGCATTTCACGGTTTTGTCGGATACCAAGGCAAGCGCCTCCCAGTCGCCGGCGCCCATCTGCGTGAGCTTCTGGTCAATGACGATGGTTCGCATGTAGCTCTGCAAAGGATATTGCTCCGGACCTCTGCTGTAGATGATGCCGTTGAACCATTCGTTCCAGTGATACACAGTGGAGTACAGGGCGACGGTGGCGAGCGCCGCCTTGGAGGTGGGCACAAAGATCTGCCACAGAATGCGCCACTGGCTGGCGCCGTCCATGATGGCGGCCTCCTCCAGCTCTCGGGGCGTCTGACGGAAGAAATTCAGCAGCAGAATAATGTTGTACACAGGGACAGCGCCGGGAATCACCAGCGACCAGAAGGTTCCCTTGAGTCCAGTAAGGTTAATGACCATGTACAGCGGAATCATGCCGCCGGAAATCAGCATGGTAATGAAGAAATACCATGCATACGCCGTGCGGGCGCGGAACTGGTTTGTTTCCTTGCTCAGCGGATAGGCGCAAATGATGCAGAAAAACATGTTCAGGCTCACGCCGACCAGCACACGCTTGAGCGAAACAAGCATCGCCGTCCAGAAGGGAGCGCGGTTGATGACATACTTATAGCTTTCCAGCGTGAAATTCACCGGCCACAGCGTAACCAGTCCGCCGGAGGCAGAGGACTTATCTGACAGGGAGATGGCGAATACGTGAATCAGCGGAATCAGGCAAGACGCGGCCAGCAAACCGATTACCAGGGCGTTGACCACAACGAATACCCGGGCTCCGAAGCTCTTTGACTTAACCATACCACGCGCCTCCTCATCAGAAAACTCTGTAATCTGCGAACTTGTAGGCGCACAGATAGCTTACAGAGATAAAGAGTGTCGATACAACGGATTTGAACATGCTCACAGCGGCGGACTGTCCCCACAGACCGTTCTTAAAGCTCAGGCGATAGATGAACGTATCCAGAATATCGCCGGTGGAATAAACAGCCTCGCTGTACATGTTATAAACCTGATCAAAACCGGCATTGAGCACGTTGCCAAGGCTCAGCACCATCATCAGCACGATAATCATGCGCATATTGGGCAAGGTGACATGCATGATCCGCTGAAAGCGGTTGGCGCCGTCAATGGTCGCGGCTTCATACTGGGTGGGATCAATGTTGGTAATAGCAGCCAGATACACAATCGTACCAAAGCCAAATTCCTTCCATACGTCGGTAAACACCAGCGTAAATCGGAACCATTTGTTGCTGCCAAGGAAGAAAATCGGTTCAGCGCCGAATAGCCCCAGGAAGCGATTAACAAGACCGCCGTTGGGCGACAGCAGGTCAATCATAATACCCGCCAGAATAATCCAGCTCAGGAAGTGGGGCAGATAAATCAAGGTTTGCGAGATGCGCCGGAAGGCATTGCTTTGAATCTCATTGAGCAAAATGGACACGATGACAGGCACGAGCAGATGCAACGCCATTTTCCACGCCGAGATGATGATCGTGTTGCGGAGCGCAGGCATCGTCTGGGGATTTCGCAGCAGCATTTGGAAGTTCCTCATGCCGACAAATTTCTGAGGACCAAACAGTCCCTTCGCCGGAATAAAGTTCTCAAATGCGATCTTCAGCCCAATCATGGGAAGGTACATATAGATGAAGACAAGAATAACGCCGGGCAGCAGCATTAGATGAAAGGGCAGCTCGCGCCACAAGCGTTTTCTTCTCCGAACGCGCTTCAAGTTGACGTAATTTTTGCTTACAATGCTTTTTTCCACAGTCGTCACCCCCTGCTGGAATTGATTTGAAAGCGGGGGCTGATGTTGTCACCAGCCCCCGTTAGTCAATCGGTCAGATTACTTCAAGGAAGCATACCATTCGTTGACTTCTTCAGTAATCGCGTCGCCGCCGTTGGCGTAGAAGTTTTCCACAAACCGGTCGAAAGCGTCAATGGTTTCCTCGCCGGTGATGATCTTCACGAAGGTTTCGTTCTGCAGGTCCTTGAGGTAGCTCATGTACAGGGTCATGCTTTCGGTGGGTGCACCAACGAACATCATGTCCTGCGTCAGATTGTTTTCCTTGTAGTAGTTCAGCACGCCGTAAGCGCCTTCCGCACCGTAGATGCGCTCCCAGCCCCACAGGGCGAAGCCTTCCTCGGAGCCGGATTCAAACGCCTGAAGCTTCTGAAGGATGGAGTAGCCTTCACCGGTGACCTGAGAGAAATCGCCGGACTGACGCGCCGCTTCCAGATCGAGGAAAGCGTTCAGGTTCTTGTCAGGCTTGGTGGGGGTCACAGGGGACAGCTTCCAGATGGATTCGGAATCCAGGGGCGCGTAGTACACGCCGTTCTCGTTGTTGGGGCCCCAGCACTTGTCGATGAAGAGGTTGTACATCTTCACAACGGCTTCGGGATGCTCGCAGTCCTTGCGAACCACGGTCCAAGCGGTAGTGCCGACGTCCGTCTGCGCCTTCGCCTTGTGGTCGGTAGCCGTTACGATGGGGAACGCCTGCCACTGTCCTTCGGGCTCAAGGTTCTTGCTGTTCTGCAGGGGGTAAATAGAGTTCCACTGTGCGCCAAACATGATGCCGCACTTGCCGGAAGTGGTCGCTTCCGCCACCTTGCCGTCGTCCTTAACGGCAAATTCAGGATCCAGCAGACCGTCCACATACATCTGATGCAGCGTCGCCAGCGCGTCCTTGGTGCCGGGCAGCGTAGAACCGTACACCAGCTTGCCCGTGCCGTCGTCCACCCAGATTTCGGGATAGGAGTCGAACGCATTGAAGAAGCCCTTCAGCGTGAACAGCTGATCCCAAGGCGTCTTGGACACGGCCATGCCGATGGTGTCGTTCACGCCGTTGCCGTCGAAGTCAGCCTCAGCGAAGGCCTTCGCCGTAGCAATCAGCTCGTCCATGGTGGTGGGAACGGGCAGGTTCAGCTTTTCCAGCCAGTCCGTGCGAATCCACATCAGGTCGGCAATCATCAGCGTTTCGCCAACCACGGGCAGCGCGTAAAGCTGACCGTCGAAGGTGACCGCGTCAAAGGGAGAAGTGCCGGTTTCCAGCATGACGCGCTTGGTCTGCTCGGTTGCGTACTCGTTGTAGATTTCGTCGAGCGGCATAATCAGACCCGCCTCATACAGCTGCTTGGCTTGCAGAGCGGTCACGTTCACGAACTCCGGAATGGCGCCGACGGCCAGCTCCGCAGCCAGCTTCTGGTCGTATTCGTCGCCGCTCTTCACGATCCAGTCGTATTCCACGTTGATGTTCAGCTCGTCGCGGAACAGATCGCACCAGAGGTTGTCGGTCATGGTCTTGTCAGGATGCTGCGAGAAGTAGTTCGCGTCGAGCGTGTCGTCCGTGGAACGAACGAAATGCACCGTCACGGGTTCATCATATTTCTGTTCGTTCGCCAGCGCGCTGGTGCAGAGCATCATGAGCGCCATCAGCAGAGATACGACGGAGAGGAATTTCTTCATAGGGAAGCCTCCTTTGCAATTGTTGAACCGAATTCCTATCGGTTCTATTGATAATAGTATAGCACAAGTTTTCACCAGAAACAATAGAATATCTTTGACACAATAGCACAAATGAACACAAAATAACATATTCGCACAAAGGGCGTTTTTGTTTTTTTCTTTTCTTTGCTTCACCAGTTGCGACATTCTTTCATTATTTCGCGCAAAACGTCCGCGTCACACCGAACCTGCGTAAAAAAGGCGGCGAACGACGTCGCGCAAGCAAAAAGCAATTCTATTATAGCAAAACGCCCTGCGAAAAGAAAGTCCCGCGCCGAAGAGCAATATCAAGTAAGTATTCGTCCCTTGAAGTTCGAAATGATCCCACTTCCCTGCATCATCAGTCCGATTGATTAGACTATTATGCGAATATCTGTATATATTATTGCAAATCAAAATATCCGCATTCACAAACCGTCCCCACCGCGGATTATAATAGCGAAACAGGGCATGGGAAGAGTTGATAATTCGATGCACAGGAAATCATCACGGTTACTAAAAAATATTGTTATTTTATCCATTGAAAATCCACAAAGTCATACAGATAATGCCAGAAAATACGGAGCGCAGAAAATTGCTGACACGCTGCGCACGCGAATGTTAGGCAAATCGCCCGTTTGCCAGAACAGCGGTGTTGGCAAAAAAGGCGAAATGTTAGAAAGTTGCCAACATCACCAGCAGCGGGGCAAAAAGCAGATTTCCAATAGAAGGCAAAAAAATTCTTTCCAGCCAATGTTCTTCGCGCGTTTGGCAAGACGCACGCGAGAACATCAGCCAGAAAGAATTGCTTGTTTGGGAATTGAGTCCAGTGGGAGTCGAAGCCACGACCTACTGCTTAGGAGTGGCGTTGTCCATCTTCCATGCGTATCCCCTGGTGTGCCGAGAAATGCCGATATAGCACGGATTTTTCCTGTTCCGAATCCCGTCAGGTATCCCTGCTGTACCGTCCTAATTCGGCCTTTTTCGGGGTAGAAATTAGCTGAAAATTAGCTGGAGCTAATTTTGAGAACAGGCCCTTATCCGCGCAGTTCCCTAGATGGGAAGCGCTATTCTCGGATAACAAGGACAATTAGCGCCTGCCCTTCTTATTTTGACTGCTTGCTTTTCACACAGCACAGAATAGAAGCCAATTTTTCTGTCATCAAAGCACGCCAAACGCACGAATGGCTCTCCTGAACAAGAGAAGAACGAACCCATGCTTTGTTATCAAACCACGCCTCGTTAAAGTCCTTTTCAATCAGGCTTGCTACTATTAAGGCAATACCGCACAAATGAGTTGGTGCGATTGCGAATGCATTTTTTGTCAGATGCGATTGCAGAAATCGAAGGTTTACTGGAGGTAAATCGAGATTTCTGCAAGAAGCAGATGGCAGAAAAGGCATCGCCAGCGCTGCCGACGAATTGTGCGGTAGTGCCTTAATTGGACTATCTGCTTTTGTCAACAATGGACTGGGCGCAGACTATGATACGGGTGATAGCGGTATCGGTAATTTCTACGGCTACTACTTTAAGCAGACAAGCAATATTGATTCGTCCGGCAAGGCTTGGGAACAGATTGGTTATAGCGGAAGTTACTATTTTGCCGGAAATTATGACGGTAGCAACTATACAATCCTCAATATGACCAGCACGGGAAAAATGATGGGGATGGTTTTGCCACCGCCGGACTGTTCGACTGGGTAGTATTTGGTTTCGTGTCCAATGTCCATGTGGAACACGCCGATTTGAAAGCAACCGGACTGGGAAGTTATAGCTACGCAGGCGGTATTACCGGAATTGTATTTGGATCTTCCATCACCAACTGCTCTGTGTCGGATTCTGTCATTGAAAGCGCCCGTGACAAAAATAACAACTGTGCAGGTGGCATTACCGTTTATTCCACTGGATGTACGTTTGAAAGCTGTGCGGCAGAAGGAAATACGATCAAAACTATGGCGTATGGCGGCGGTTTTGTCGGTGAAGTAGATGATGATTACGGTGTGGGAACTTCATCATTTACAAATTGTTATGTGGCAAACTCCACTGTGACGGCTTTCACGGAAGAAGTACAGGGGGGGTAGCTTTGCCGGAGAGTTTGCGGGAGAAATGACGGCGTGTGCTTTGACTCTTAAAAACTGCTTTGTGTATAACAACACTGCGGCCATCGGAGAAGGCAGCGCACCTCCCACTTTAAAAAAACAGGCGTATTTGCTGCCAACTTATGGCGAAGCGCAGTAATGTCGCCAATCAATGCTACCAACTGCTATTATTACACCAAAGAAGAATCTCCTGTTGATACGGGTGATGCAACAGCAAAAAGTGTGGACGAGTTTGTTGACGGAACCGTTGCAGCATTGTTAGGTAAAGCATTTGTGGATGGAACGGAATATCCTGTTATAGGGACTTTCCCCGCAGATTATACGAAAGTAGATGCGGCTATTGAAGAAGCCGGCTTGCTTAAGGTAACACCGCGCAAATGAGGTGGTCGGCTGGCGAATGGATTTTTCGTCAGATGCAAATGCAAATTTCGAAGGTTTACTGGATGTAAATCGAGAAATTTGCATGCCGCAGATGGCGGAAAAGACATCGCCAGACGCGCCGCCGAATTGTGCGGTGGTGCCTTAACAAAGAGGAATACAAAAACTACAATGCTGTTGAGGATGCAATTAATGCGGTAGTTCGTGGTAAAACGATTGCAGAACAAACCACTGTCGACGGTTATGCTGCGGCGATCGAAAATGCAATCAATGCGTTGGAATACAAGGACGCCGACTACACAAAGGTTGATGCAGCCATTGACAAAGCAAATGCCCTGAACAAGAATGACTACAAGGATTTCTCCGGTGTGGAAGCGGCGTCAAGGCTGTTGTCCGTGGTAAAAATATTACGGGCAGGCGTTGGCGCAACGGTGGGCAATGCAGCCGCGGCAGGCGTCGCTGACGGTTACCTGGCTGACAGGGCACTCGTCGCAGGCGATGGGCAGCACCTCCACCTGGGTGGTGTGGCCGGGATGTCTGCCCATGGCCATCTGCACCCGCTGGGTGACGATGGCCCGTTCCTTGTAGATGCAGCAGCGCATGGTGGGCTGGGGACCGGGAATGATGGTTTCCGGTATGTTCAGCAGCCCTCCCGCAGCCTGTCTTCCCCGGCCAGGCGGGCTGCTTCACGAAGCACCTTGTACTTCAGCTCCTGAACGTTTGTGTCGAACTTGGGCACGATTTTCTCCTTCCGCGTCAGATTGTCGAAAAATTATCGTCAGGAATTTATCATTCCGACAACCGATTCGACATGCTTTTTCGTTTTCCTGCCGGATCAGCCGGAATAAATGCGATTTTTCTCCATTATATCGGCTTTCCCGCCGCGCGTCAACACAATTTCGCCCCTATGACACAGCAAACGACTCACCTGACATAGGATAATATTTTGCCAACCACCGCGCACTGTTTGACGGCAGAGGAGTGTTTCCATCGATTCACAGGGGACGTGCGGCTTCATTCCGGGTGCATCGAAGGAAGTCCCGTCACGGATCTGCGAGATATCTCATAAAGAAAATTCTCCCTACCCATCACGTTCAAAGCCCCACGCACGGTTGCTGCCGGCGTGGGGCTGATCTGCCATCAGGAGGTAAACTCCTTCAGGAATTTCTCAAGAGCAGGAACGATTGTTCCGGGAAGCCATCTTGTACGAACGGCAAACAGGGTGGGGGCAAGCAGGTTTTCATCGTCCATCAGGTAGCCGGCAGTGGTATAGCACTGCGAACAGATCAGTGTGTGGCGATAGGGAGAAATTTCTTTCAGGTATGCGCCCACATTGGAATACAATTCTCCGCCGATGCCGTACAGGAAGACATTGCCCAGCATGACGCCGGAGGTATACAGGCGCTCATATGCCTCCTGATCGCCTTCCATTGAACCGAACCGGGGCGGAATGTCCTTGTTGACCGGAACCATCTGCGCCACCCGCTCGGATCGAAGTTCAATCTTATCCACATAATCGGTAATGCTCTTCTCAGCCCGAAGCAAATCAGCATAGTGACGCCCCGCCAGAACCGTCAGGTACTCATACGCGCCGCCCTCAACCGTGCTTTCCACCACCAGACCTGTTTTGAAATCAGGATAGCCATAATAGGTCATAAAGATGGGGTTCTGGTTGCCGTTGGCAGCAGGTGACCACATGCACACGGTGCCAGGATGACAGGTTTCGTAGGCGTTGCACACCACGCCGGGCAGATCGCCCGTGGAACCGCCTTTTCCGTCAATGCACCGGTTCAGGAACATCACGATGGCATGAACCGCATAGTTTGCAAAAACGGCAATGGTGTTGTCCTCGGCATCGGTAAAACGGATGAGCGCCAGCGTCTTGTCTGAATGGCCTGCGCCGTTGTACCCCATATGGAACTTGCCGTTGCCATCGTAAATCTGGTCGCGGTTCACATTCACATACGATTCTGAATAGCCGATACCCATGCGGGCCGGGCGCAGAGAACTCACCGCCTCCTTGGCTGCACTGATCACCCCGTCCCACACTCGCTGCTCATATTGCAGCTGGTGGGCAGCGATTTCCGGCTTCACGGCCATGAAGCGCTGAAAGTTTGCATCGTCCTTCAGTCTTTTGCCATGGCCCAGCGCAGGAACATTGTGGGTGTGGGTCGCAATGAGAAACACGGATTTCTCATCTACGCCGGTCTGCTCCGCAATAGCACGTGCCATGTCGGGGCCGTAATGAACCGCGCCAAGATCCATACTGACAAGCAGCACGGTAGTTTCATCGTTGGCAACGGCAATTGCGCGGGCAAACTGCGGATCAAGCGCCCCCACCAGGTAGTTGTCGCCTATCTCCTCAGTAAAGAAACCTGCATACAACGGATACCATGATGCGTCCGGCGTGATCTCCCTGCGGGCTGCGCCGCAGCGTAGCGGAGTTTTCATGATGGATTGTCCTCCCTTCGTGATGAACAGTGCAGGGCGTCGAGTATGTACACGATGCCCTGCAGGTATGAACCGGATAATGCTTATTGGATGCTTTTGCTCAGTTCTGCACGGGTCTTGTAAAGCTTTTCAGTTTCGGCACGATAGTATTCCATGACCTCATCATAGCCAAATCCCTTGACCTTGGTCATCATCTCATCATACAGGCGGTCGAATTCAGCTTCGCTCTCCGCATAGGCCATCTTCCAGCTGTACTGCTTCACCACGTCGCCTATCTGGTTGATCATCAGCTCCAGGTCGGGATCGGGGTTGGTCAGACCAGCCAGGCCGGAATAGCTCTCGTTACAGGAATTGATCAGGGTGCCGTTGTTCTTTGCCCACTCGAAGATGTTGGCTGCGCCGTAGTCTTCACGCCACTGCTCCGTCACAGGATCAGAAGGCAGCGCCTGATAGGAAGACCAGCAATGATAATCAATCGCTTCACCGGTGGTTGCGGTAATGCTCTTGGCATTGCGCGGAGGATACTCCAGCTTGAACATACCGTCCTGATAGGTGCCGCCGCCCCATTCGTCAGGAATGGGTGTAGAGCCGTCACGTACGCACTGCAGGCCAAACTCGGTCAGTTCTGCCTTGCCATCGGCATTGTAGTCCCAGATCAGACCCTTGGGACCGATGCGGGATTCCATGGCGCCTTCATCGGTGCACAGCCAGTCAATGAACTGCAGGATGCGCTCGGGATATTCAGCCTTGGCACCGATGCCAAAGGTGCGGTATCCGCCAAATTCGCTGGCACCCCAGGCGAAGGGCGTTCCGGAGGTCATGGGCACAGGCTCCATGCCGCGGCCGGCAGCAGTATTGGTGGGGGTGTTGTAGCCGTTGTCACCATAGGGGCTAAACAGCACGCGGCCGGCAGCAAACTTGGCAGCATATTCGGAGTAGGACTGCGTGATGGAGTCGGGATCCAGCAGGCCCATCTGATTGGCCTCAAACATCCAGCGCAGGCCCTGAATATAGTAGCTGTCCTTATCCAGCAGTTCGGCCGTCACATCCTCCGTGCCATGCTGCATCACCAGGTTGAAGTTATATCCATTGTAGGCGCAGAACCAGGTGGCAAACACCATGTTGCGTCCGTCCCAGTCGGGGAAGTAGCTGACGCCATACACCGGCTGACCATCCTCGTTGACGGGATTCAGCTCCTGCATCTTCTTCAGGGCAGGCAGATAGTCCCACATATCCTTGATTTCAGGAGAACCAATAGCCTTGTACAGGTCATAGCGCATGACCGGAGTCACCGCATCCACAGAGGAGCAGGACAGTCCGGATACCAGCGCGTCATGCACAAAGGCCCACACAGCCTTGCCGTCGCCGGAATACTGTATCTGTGCACGCTTGATCAGGTTAGGCATATTTGCAGTAATGAAGGGCGCATTCTTTTCCAGGAAGTCGCCCTGATTCATGTCAAACAGCAGTCCGAGATCGCGGGCATCAGTAAAGTCAGTGCTGGTCACGCTGGCAAAGTTGAGCAGATCGCCCAGATCGCCCTCCACCATCAGGGTGGCCAGCTTGGAAGCACCGCCCTCCAGGTTGGTGGCTGTAATGTTCAGGCCGATGTTGAACTTGTCCTTGATCAGCTTGCCGAACCATCCGGACTGCAATCCTGCGAAATTGGCGTTTTGCGAGAACACGTCAATCTCGTAATACGGCAGTTCTTCAGCCTGAGTCATGGGAAGCGCCATGCAGCTGAGCAGCATGGCCAGACAGATCACCGAGCACAGAAACCGTTTCATGGAAAAACCTCCTTTTTCTTGTTGAAAGGGCTTTAGCCCTTTACAGCACCGATCATGATTCCCTTGACGAAGTACTTCTGAAAATAGGGATATACCAACAAAATGGGCAGCACAACGATCATGGACACTGTCATCTTGATGGAGGTAGGCGTTTGCGTGATCGTCATGTTGGCCAGCATTTCGGAGGATTCAGCTGTTTTGATGATGGTCGCCAGTGCCTCCGCCTCATTCATATAGCGGTAAAGCAGAAACTGAAGCGTATAAAGCCGCTTATCGGAAATGAGAAAAAGCGTATCCTGAAAGGAGTTCCACTGCCCTACTGCCGAGAAAATCGTAATCGTTGCCAAAATTGGCAGGCAAACAGGAAGGATCACCCAGGCAAAACGGGCCATGTAGCCTGCACCATCCATCTGCGCGGCATCCTCCAGCGCGGATGGAATGCTCTCCACATAGGTCTTGACCAGGATAATGCTGTATGGTGCAACAATGGTCGGCAGAATGTAGACCAGAAAATTGTTCAGCAGGTGCAGGTTCATCATATTGATATACCAGGGAATGACGCCGGCATTGAAATACATGGTGACCACGATAAACCTGTAAACCAGCTTATGGCCGATCATGTTCTGCTTGGTGAGCAGATATCCCAGGAAAGCCGAGGCAAACACCGACAGCGTGGTGCCGATCACCGTGCGTGCCAGGGATACTATGGCAGCGGTGAGAATACCCGATATTTTGAAAATCTGAATATAGTTTTCAAAATGGACTCCCTTGGGAAACAGAGTGATCAGTCCGCGCGCGGAAAGTGCATTATCACTGATCGTGTTGATAAACAGGTAGTAGAACGGGAACACGCAGATCAGCGTAAACACCGTCAGCAGAAGAACGTTGATCAAGTCGAAGCATACGTCTCCTGGGGAGCGGTGAATGCGGCGGTTGGCAAAAGCCTGCTTTTGAGATATGTGCAGCATAACCCTCGTGCCTCCTTACATCAACGATTCGCCGCGAACCAGCTTGCTGGCAAAATTGGCGCTCATGAGCAACACAACGCTCACAAGGGATTTCAGCATGCCTATGGCGGTTGCCAGAGAGAAGTTGCGATTCACCATGCCGATATTGTAAACGTACAGGTCCAGCACCTCGATGGTATCCTTATTCATGGGGTTTTGGAATACAAAGTAGCTTTCCATACCTGTGTTGATGAAGTTGCCGATGCTCAGCATCAGCAGTACAAAGAAGGTGGGCATCAGGCCCGGCACAGTGATGTGCATGATCTGCTGTATGCGGCTTGCTCCATCCACCTGGGCGGCCTCATACAGTTCCTGATCGATACCGGCGATAGCCGCCAGATACAGGATGGAATTCCAGCCCATGCTCTTCCACAGCTGCCACATCGTCATCTTCAGCCACATATGGTGGCCGTCCGCCAGGAAGTTCACCCCTTTGTCAATCACATTCAGGCTGATCAGTGCCCGGTTGACAAAGCCGGTATCCACCGAAAACAGGGCAAACGCCACGGAAAATACCAGTACCCAGCTAATAAAGTTGGGCAGTGTGGCGCAAACCTGGATCAACTTGTAGTAGCGCTTGGAGCGAACCTGAGACAGCTGAATGGCAAAGATCATGGGCATAATGGAAGCAAGCATGTTCAAAGCGCTCATACCAAGGGTGTTTTTCAGCACCCGAAGGATTTCCGTCGTCTGGGCAGGGGTGTTGACCAGACGGACAAACCACTTGAAGCCCACATACTGGCATTTATCCAGCGGAAAACCGGGTCGATAGTTGTAGAATGCGTATCGCCAGCCGGCCAGGGGCAAATACGAAAAGACAAACACAAGCACCAAAAAGGGCAATATCATTAAAAGAAGCTTTATGCTGTCCATGCGCTTGGAGCCCAGTTTGCGTTGCATAAGCTCCCTCCTCTCAGACAGAATGTAAAATACGGCCTGTATTTGGCTATATATTACCTCATCCCGATTTGTGAAACAATGAAGAATTCTCGGATCCTACACCACGATTTTACGAAAGTACGTATGATTGCACAGGAGTCCGCATTGACATCCGCGCTTTTTTCTCTTATACTGAAGCATGTAAGATGAGTGAGTGACGATATATGGACATTCACGCCCGATTGGCAGCGCAGTAGGCACCCTTTCCTGGAGTTTCCCACTTACAGAACGCTGCCGGGAACACGCACATAATATGCCATTATCTCATCAGTAGGCATGCAGAAACAAGCTGCGAAGCGGGGGGATTGGTTTGGAAAAGCGCAAATCCGGTCTGCAATGGTGGTTTAACCTGAGCATTTCCAGGAAGACGCTGCTGATGCAAAGTGTCATCATCTTCTTGCCGCTGGCGATTCTTGTCTATTTCCTGCTGAGCGTTTCCTATATGGACTATGCCTCTCATGCGGCCAAAACCAGCTATGAATACGCGCGCTTCACGCTGGACAGCCTGGAAGCAGAGATGATGCAGATCAAGTCTGCCTGCAATGTACTGCTGAGCCACAGCCAAGTGCAGAATCTGCTAACCCATCCGGAGGCGGTGGAAGATCCCGCAGAAATGGAAAAGATGGACTTTTGGATTTCCAGCACCACCGGACTGCGTCGCCGCGTGTTCAGCACAACCCTTTATGCAACAGAGCATGCCTGCGCGGCCGCGCAGGAGGCCTTCCCTATATGGACCGAGCCTGCTGCCGGAACAGGCTGGCGCTTTACCCCGCAAAAGGGCAGTTTTTCCTCCTCCATGAGCTGGGTTCAGGAGATATATGTGGGTGATACGCTGATGGGTGTGCTATGCCTGGAGTTGCAGCCAGATCTTCTGTCTGAAACGCTGAACAAGCTGTCCAGGGTTATCGGCGGCTACTGCATCGCCTACCGCGAAGATACGGGACAGGTGGTCGGCGGACGGCTGGAGGATATCCGTGTGTCCGATGACGTTTTTGAAATGTGTAAAGACATGCCTGAGGGCTATCAGCTGATTAACCATCATGAGTATGTGGGGCTGATTCACTGCAGCACCATGAACATCAGCTTTCTGACCTTTTGCAATACGGCCATTTCAGCCAATTTTGTCAGCAGCTACCTGATGGATTTCAGCATCATCGCCGGCATTCTGCTTCTGATGTGCGCCCTGGCGGTTGCATTGAACCATTACAGCATCACGCGTCGCATCAAAAACCTGTCAAGCCATATCAGCAGGCAGGCCAGCAGTCTTCAGTCGCTGAGCACCCTGAGTTCACTGACACGTCTTCAGGTGGACGGCACGGATGAAATCGGAACACTGGCCAGCAACTATAACATTATGCTGGAGCATCTGCTGCTGTCAGCCCAGCGGGAGCATCAGGCTGAGCTGCTCCAGCAGACAGCACGGTTCAGTGCCCTGCAGGCGCAGATTCAGCCTCACTTTCTGTACAATACTCTGGAATCCCTGCGGATGATGGCAGATGAAAGCGAGGCCGTTGAGGTTTCTGAAATGCTTTTTGTGCTGGGCAAGCTGATGCGCGGCAGCATCAGCGGTAAGGAGCAGGAAATCACTATGGCCAGAGAGCTTGAAAACTGTGTGTATTATCTGAAGCTGAGCAAGCTGAGGTTTGAGGCGCTGGAGTATTCGGTCACCTGTGATATTGATGCTTCATCTCTGGTATGTCCGCGGTTCATTCTGCAGCCCCTGGTTGAGAACAGCATTCATCATGGCATTTCCCGCACGCGCAGCGCAGGAATTGTGCGTGTGCATGTATACCGCCAGGGGGACCTGGTTTTCATTGATGTAGAGGATAACGGCAAAGGCATTTCTCCGGACAGGCTTGAGGAAATCCGCGATGCCATGGAAAATGGAAACGGTCTGAAGCAGGAGCAAGGCGGCATTGGGCTGTGCAATGTTCATCATCGGCTGCAGATCTACTTTGGCGGAAGGTCCGGTCTTTCCCTGTACAGCACATCCGGCGCGGGCACGCTGTGCAGAATCACAATCGACCTAAGCGATGGAAGCAGAAATCACGTGCTGTCCTGCTCTGCAGGAGAAGCAATTCATAAGGAAAGGGAGGGACGCAAGCTGTGAAGGGGGATTTTCCGCCGCCCCATGGGATGAAAATTATGGTGGTGGATGACGAGGCAAAAATCTGCAACGGCGTTGCCCGCTTCATTAGGAAGCGCTGGCCGGAGGTTGAGGTTTCCATTATCAGCAATGCTATTGATGCCCTTGCTTCCATCCGGCACCAACTGCCCGATCTTCTCATCACCGATCTTCGTATGCCGGAGATGGATGGTCTGGAATTGATGCAGCAGGCCCGGGAGCTTGGCGTGCAGCACAGCATTGTTCTGACAGGATATGATGAATTTGATTTGATGCAGCAGGCCATCCGGCTGCGGGCGCAGGATTATCTGCTTAAGCCCGTTGACAAGGAGCAATTGTTCCAGGCTGTAGAAACGGCATGGAAAAACTGCTGCACGGCTGCCGTCAATGCGGCGCGGCTGGCCATGCAATATGGCGTAGAAACAGATACTCCGCTTTGGCATGAGCAGTTGCGGCTACTGTTCATGGGAGAAAAGAGCGCGTATCTGGTTCAGATGACGCAGGATCAGTTCCCTGCAGCTACATTCCTGTCCTGTGCAGCCTGCTGGACGCTGGATTCCGACGAGCCGCCCTGCGGCACTTGGCTGCTGGCCTGTCCGGCCGATTTGCAGCAGCATCTTGTTGGCATTCTGGATGAGCAAAGCATTCCTTGGCGGGAGGTTCGCCAGGAAAGCGCCGGATTGCATACCGCATACAGAGATCTTTGTCGAATACGGGCAGGAGATCAGAACGAGCTTCAGGTTGCCTTTGACTGTTCTCCGAAGCATCCGGAGGCACTGGCAGCGCTTCTCGCGGCACAACTGCGGGACAAATCGGCCCTGTATGCACAATTATGCACAGTGCAGAGGCTTCTGGGAGATTGCCGCCGCAGTTGTGACAGCTGGCGTATTCTGCTGGCACTGCGCCAGTCGAAGTCCCTTGATTGTTCCGCTCTGGCCTCCACCCTGCTGCAATACAGCAGTCCCGAATCGTCCTTGTCCCCCGCTGTCAGAACTGCGTGCAGCATCATGGACGAGCATTATGCGCATGAGTGGAAACTGTCAGAGATTGCCGGGCAGGTATATGTATCCCCCAACTATCTCAGCACGATATTCCATCAGGAAACAGGTCTGACCTTCACCAGCTATATCAACAAGGTTCGGATTGAGAAGGTGTGCATCCATATGGCAGAGGATGAAAGTGCCAGTCTTGTCGAAATCGCATCTGGCGCCGGATTTACAAACTCCAACTATTTTTTCAAGGTTTTCCGTCAGGTCGTCGGCATGACGCCAGGCACCTTCCGCAGCCTGGTTCGAAGAAACTGATGCATCCTGTACCCAATCCATCCTCCGTATAATGGAAGGCACCATCTTCCTGGCACAGTATTTGTCCGGCAGGGAGCATGCCTTGACCGGAACACTTTGCTGCACCATCAAAGGAAGAGGCGCTGCTTATCGCCATAAGCGCGTCCCTGTCCAGCTTTCTTCCCTTGCCGCCAATATCAATATGGCCAGAGAACCTGTCAGTTCTCCGGCCATATTCACAAAGCAATTATCAGCCAAAAAAGCGCACCTGTCAAAGACAGGTACGCATGTATTATTATGCTCTTACTCCTTAGGATTCTCCTCGACCTTCTTCTTGCGGGGCGCGCGGGGCTTCTTGACGGGAGCCTCGGCGGGCGTTTCAACAGGCGCTGCTTCAACAGCCGCCTTGGGCTTGCGGCCACGCTTTTTCGCAGGGGCCTCGGCAGGAACCTCAGCGGGCGCCTCCGCAGGAACCTCGGCAGGAACCTCTTCCTTCACCTTCTTGGCCCGACCTGTACCTTTTCAGAGGGAGGCATTTCGCCCCCGTTATCCTTCCGGGAGAAGGTGTACACCGCGTCCTTGCTCATCAGGAAGGGCGTAGAGTGCTCCTTCATGCCGGGGCCGCCCACGCAGGAATTCACGCAGGAGCTCATCTCCAGGATATAGCCGGTGATGTGATGCTCGCGGATATCCTTATACTATTTCCAGATAAGAATGCGCCAAGATGCGCCGCGAATTTTTCATTCTGGCTAACGTGAATGAAACGCAGCGTAGCAGCGCTACGCTAAGTGGAATGAGCGGACGCCAGAAGGGAAAAGGCGCAAGCAGATGGCGCAGTTGAATCTGGAAATAGTATTAAGCGTCTAGATGCAGCGGTCCAGCCCATCCACCGCCACTGACTTGTACCTGGCGCGCTTCTCTGAGGGAATGGTCTTGAGGATGCCGCCGGGCACGGGATACACACGGCTGATGGTGTGGTGCATTTCCAGCGCGGCGGGATCCTCCGCGCCGCCCGCTGCCACGCCCTCCCGGCGCAGCCATTCCCGCAGCTCGTCATACATCAACACCGCATCAATCACGCCACTCTGCTGGGCCTCATTCTTCTTGGAAATGCACGGGCCGACAAACACCACGCGGATGTCGTCCCCATGGGCCTGGCGCAGCATCCGCGCATGGGCCACCGCAGGCGACGGCACCGGTGCCAGCTGATCCAGCAGATCGGGAAAATACTTTTCCACCAGCAGGTTCACCGTGGAGCAGCAGGTGGTGATGAGGTTGGGCATCTTCCCTTTTTCCGCCAGCGCGGCATATTCCTCGCTGACGGCCGTTGCGCCGATAGCGGTTTCCTCGATACCCGCAAAGCCCAGGCGCTTCATGACGGAGGACAGGGAGGCGAAGGTTGCCCCCTCCGGCAGCGCCGCAATGAAGGACGGCGCAACGGAGGCGTAGACCTTCTCACCCCGGTCGATCATGGAGCAGACCTTCTGCACGTCGCTCTCAATCTGCTTGGCGTTCTGCGGGCAAATGAGGGTACACTTGCCGCACAGCACGCGCTCGTCCTCCCGGATGTGGGCCTGATCGTCGTGGAAGGTGATGGACTTCACATCGCAGTGACGGATGCACTTATAGCAGTTTTTGCAGTTGGCTTCCTTCAGCTGAATGATGCTCATGCTTCTGCCCTCCGCTTATGCGTTGGCGCGGGGGACAATTTCTTCCTGCACCAGGCTGGCCATGCGATCCTGATCCACATGATGGAACTTCACCCCGTCAATGCGCACAGAGGGGCCGTCCTTGCACTCGCCCATGCAGAAGCTGGCGGAAAGCTCCACCTTGTCGGCCACGCCGGACTTCTTCAGTTCCTCCTGGAACAGCTGGGTGGTGGCGTAGGCGCCCTTCATGTGGCAGACGGAACCCACGCAAATGCTGACCTTGACCATCGTTGTGTCCTCCTTGTTCATTCGTCCTTCGGGATTATTCGGCATGCTTCTTCTCGTCGCCGCACAGTACGTCAAACACAATCACGGAATCCTTGAGCTTCTTTTCCAAGGCCAGCCGGCCATACTTATCCACCTCGGCCTTCTCCTTGGGACCGTGGGTCAGGCAGCCGGGGCCGCCGATGCAGCCCTGCTCGCAGGCCATGCCTTCGATGAAGTTCTCCGGCAGGATGCCCTTCTGCGCCTTGAGCAGTGCCAGCTTGCACTCCTCCAGGCCGCTGCAGGTGGCCACCCTGGGCTCAAACTGATCCGGCGTCACGCCCATTTCCTTGAAGGTCTCCGCCACCGCATCGGTCAGTCCGCCGCTGCGGGCAAAAATCCGGCCGAAGTAGGAGGCGTTGTTCAGCACGTCGTCCTCCATGGCCTTCAAGTCGATGTCATAGGCGTCGATCATGACCTGCAGCTCTTCAAAGGTCAGCACCGCATCAATATAGGGCTTTACCGTGTCCAGCTTGGCCTCGCCCTTCTTGGCCACACACGGGCCAATAAAGACGATCTTGCACTCGGGATGCGCCTTCTTGATCACCTTGCCCATCATGGCCATAGGCGACAGGTTGTGGGAAATGTGCTCCACCATCTTGGGGTAGAACTTGTGGATATAGTTCACAAAGGCCAGGCAGCACGAGCTGGTCAGGAAGCCCTTCTCCATCAGCTCCTGGGCCTCAAAATAGGCCACCATGTCCGCGCCCAGGGCAGCCTCCAGCACGGTGTAGAAGCCCATGGCCTTCAGCGCAGACACCACCTGTCCGGTGGTCACGGCGAACTGGCCGGAGATGGACGGCGCCACTACCGCGTACAGGGGCGCTCCGCCATCCTTCTGGCTGTCCTTGAGCAACTGCACCACGTCCAGGATCTCACTCCTGTCCACAATGGCGCCGAAGGGACACTGATACACGCACGCGCCGCAGCTGACGCACTTGCTTTCGTCAATATGGGCCTTCTTGTTTTCGTACATGCTGATGGTCCCGGGCTTGCAGGCGCGTTCGCAAGGGCGGACGTTCTTGGTGATGGCGCTGTACGGGCAGGCCTGCACGCAGCGTCCGCAGGCAATGCACTTGTCGTGGTCGATGACCGCCGTATGGTTCGGGAAGGAGATTGCTCCCTTGGGAACAGGCCGCTGTGGATGCAATGGCTCAGGCAATCGAGGTTGCCATTGTTGCCCTGGAGTACAAGGGAGCGGATTACAGCAAGGTGGATGCAGCCATTGCCAAAGCCAACGCCCTGAACAAGAATAATTTTATGAATTTCTCTGCGGTAGATGCCGCGATTAACGCCGTTGTCAGAGACAAGAAGCCCAGCGAGCAAGCGGAAATTGCTGCTATGGCAAAGAATATCGAGGATGTCATTGCTTTGTTGGAGTACAAAAACGCTGATTACAGCAAAGTCGATACCGCCATTGCCAAAGCAAATGCTCTGAACAAGGACGAATACAATGATTTCTCCGCCATAGAAGCGGCAATCAATGCAGTTGTACGCGGTAAAAATATCACCGAACAAGCCGCCGTGGATGCGATGGTCAAGGCGATTGACGATGCTTTGAAAGGACTGGTGAAGATTGATATTGATGTTCCAAAAACCGGTGATGACAGTAATTTGGAACTTTGGCTAATAATGCTGGTTATTAGCGGCGCTTGTCTCATGAGCTTAGCATTCCACGACAGAAAAAAGGCCAACTGAAACAAGCCAATACAATTCAAACACACAGGGGCGATGGCGGTTCATTACGGCTGCTGCCGCCCCTGTGTTTGATTATTAAGGCAATCCCGCACAAAGAAAGAACAGCAAAAAAGCCGAAAAAGAGGTATAATAAAGAGGTGAAGAAGCAATTGACGATGAGCCTGATCAGCGAC
>ERZ772861.690-NODE-690-length-34393-cov-4.768711_pt1 | contig 34393 bp, 35 predicted proteins | sample MGYA00512135_ERZ772861 | MGnify/ENA primary metagenome ERZ772861 (study PRJEB29015, sample SAMEA2737700) | human gut metagenome | biome: human gut; feature: human-associated habitat; material: faeces | place: China | collected 2012 ...
CACTACTCTCGACAGAGAGTATAGAAGTGCGCCCTTTAGTTCCTAAAGGGATTTTCCGTTTTCGCTTTTCAGAAAATTCCTTTGTTATATTTGAACTGTCCATAGAGCATAAATCCCAAACCAACAACTACTCCCGGTAGGATGATAACTGCCATAGCGGTCTCGCTCCAAAACAAAGCAATGTACCCTAAGATAAAAGATACTCCCATTATAAGCGTGCCTGTGCCAACGACTTTTCCGTACTTAGGTATATCCTCTTCTTTTACTTTTCGTCTGTTGTACGAATGTATCGTACTGATATTACCTTTGATGTTTGTAATGCCAAGCACAGAAATAAACAACCCCAAAATCAATAATATCAAATTATCCATGCTGTCCTCCTAAAAATAGAATAGTTCTTCGAATTTCTTATCTAAGGCAATGCAAAGGATAAGAGCTAACTTTGCTGTTGGGTTGAATTGCCCTGTTTCGATAGAACTGATAGTGTTTCTCGACACACCCACCATTTCTGCAAGCTGTGCTTGAGAAAGATTTGCTGCCATACGAACTTCCTTTAAGTGATTTTTCAGATGCAACTGCTCTTTCATACTCTCACCTCTAAAAGGCGACGAATAAATCCGGCAAATGCCAAGACAGAAAGAATCAAAAATAGGATGGTTAGCACCAAATCACTTTTTCGTTTCATTTTGATAAAGCGAACTAACCATTGCGTTGAAAGAATGCTGAAGTATATAACCCACGGACTATAAATCATGGTATGAGCAAGCATAGAGGATAGTAAGGACAGGAGACAACACACTAAAGCACTACTTTGCCTGCATGACTTCCTGCTTGATATATCACTTCTATTTCTGCTAAGTCTTTGTTCTTATGCTCTTTTCGACTTGCGTTTAAGATATCGTCCTTTTTCATATGAACACCTCCGCTCCAAGTTTTCTTTGCATATCCTAATTATACCTTTGCCAAGTTCTCTTGTCAATAGGTTTTGTGAAAAAGATACAGTTCGTTCAGGAAATTCTGAACGCCCGAACTTTATTTGTCCAGGCGCTCTCAGTATCAGTCATAAATCAGCTCAAACTTCACAACTTCCTCTGCCTGTGCCTTGCAAGCGTTCATCTGCCGCACCCATTCCATTTGGTTTTCGGCTTTCTGCTTCAATGGGACTGGGGATAAATCCTTTTTACTGTATTGAAGGCAAAATAAAAACGTGGTATGATGGCAATGGCTAATTGGAATTTATAGAGTAAGTGCTCAGACCGGATTTTGTAACCATACGTATATATGGCCGCTCCGCATCTGTCGGAAATCTGTCTCAACATCATATGGACATTGAAAGGAGCCTCCCGCCATGCTATTTCTTCACACCTCCGACTGGCACCTGGGTGCCACGGCCGGAGAGCAAGACCTTTGCGAAGACCAGCGATACTTCATTGATGCCATCTGCCGCATTGTTCAGGAGCGCCGGGTGGATGGGGTGCTGATTGCCGGGGATGTTTATGACCGGTCGGTGCCCTCCGGGGCGGCGGTGGGGCTGTATGACTACGCTATGGACAGGCTCTGCCGGGAGCTGGGAGTCCGGGTGCTGGCCATTGCGGGGAACCACGACAGCGCCGAGCGGCTGGGCAGCTGCGGGAGTCTTCTGGACAAGGCGGGGCTCCATGTGCTGGGGATGGCCCAGCGGGAGCCGAAGGCGGTGGAATTCCCGGATGCCCAGGTGTTTTTGCTGCCCTGGATCACGGAGGAGAGGGTGAAGAGCCTGTATCCGGAGGAGGCGGAGGGCATTGACAGCCTGACGGATGCCTACCGGGTGGCGGCGGACCATATGCGCAGGGCCTTTGTGCCGGGGAAAAGGCACATTGTGCTGGCCCATGCCTTCCTCACAGAGGCGGAGACCTCTACCAGCGACCGGGCGGCGGAGATCGGCTTTGCCACCCAGGTCCCGGCCAGCGTGTTCGAGGGCTTTGACTATGTGGCCCTGGGGCATATCCACAAGCCCCAGGATGTGACCGGCTTTGCCCGCTACAGCGGCACGCCTATGGTCTATTCCTTCGGAAAGGAGGAAAGCCAGCAGAAAAGCGTGACCCTTCTGGATACGAATACCTTTGCCCGGGAGACGGTTCCCCTGCCTCAGCTCCATAGGTGGACCACCCTTACCGGCACCGCCGAAGAGCTGCTGGCGGGGGAGGCAACCCAGGAGGTCAAAATGGGTTATGTGCGGCTGAATGTGACGGATACCGCTGTGGGGCTGGAGCTGCTGTCCCGGCTGAAGGGGGTCTATGCTCATCCCCTGGTGGTGGCGGGGAAGGCCTATGAAGGGGACAACACCTCCATTACCCTGACCATGGAGGAACTGGAACGGATGGAGGAGGACCCGGCGGAGGTATTCCGGTCCTTCTGCCGGGAGGAGCTGGGCCAGGAGGCCACGGAGCACTTTGTGGAGCTGTTCCGAAAGGCAGTGGCAGAAACGGAGGAGACGGTATGAAACCCTTACAGCTGAAAATGCAGGCCTTTGGGCCCTATGTGCAGATGCAGACCGTGGACTTTGAAAAGCTTGCGGAAAAGGGAATGTTCCTCATCAAGGGCCCTACGGGCAGCGGCAAGACCACGATTTTTGACGCCATGACCTTCGCCCTCTACGGCGGCAGCAGCGGCGACGACAGCAAGAGCAAGGTGGGCCGCAACGATCTGGAGGAGTGGCGCTGCAACCAGGCGGCAAGCAGCGAGGCCACCGTTGTCACCTTCCGATTCTCCGTCCGGGGAAAGCGCTATGAGTTCACCCGGCGGCTGGTGCCCAAGCGGGTGAAGCTGTCGGAGGAGTATTCCGCCGGGGAGATCGACGACCATGGGATCCTGGTCCCCTTTTTTAACAACCCCAAAAAGGATATGCTGACGAAAAAGGCGGAGGAGCTCATTGGCCTGACCAAGGAGCAGTTCCGCCAGGTGGTGCTGCTGCCTCAGGGACAATTCGAGCGGTTTCTGACGGCGGGCTCCGAGGAAAAGGGGCTGATTCTGGGCAAAATCTTTGACGCCCAGCGGTGGGAGGCCTACGCCCAGAATTTTTACGGTGCCGCTCTGGACCGGAAAAATGCCCTGGCCGGAGAAAAGAGCGAGATCAGCGCCTCTCTGGCAGAGGAGGGGCTGAAGACACTGCCGGAGCTGGAAGCGCGGATCTCCCAGCAGGAGGCGGCGCGGCAGCAAAATGAGGCGGACCGCCTTGCCTTTGACGCAGAAGGAAAGCAGAAGGGCCTGGCAGAGGACATTGCCCTGGGAGAGCGCTTCCAGGCTCTGCATGAGCTGGAAGGAAAATGGAAAGCTCTGGCAGACCAGGCGGAGGACATCCAGGCGGACCGGTCCCTGCTGAGCCGCTCCACAGCGGCGGAGAGCCTGCGGCCGGTGATCTCGGACTTTGAGAAGGCCCAGGGGGAGCGGGATAAGCGAAGCGGTGACTGGAAGCGAAAGCAGGAGCAGCTGCCGGACTTGCAGAAGAAGACCCAGGCGGCGGAGAAAGCCCTGAAAGACTGGCAGGAGGCATCTCCCGTGGCCCGGCTGCAAAAGCGCTCCGGGGAGTTGGCCTCCAAGCGGGAGACCTATCAGACCCTCCAGGGCCTGGAAACAGAGAAGAACGAGGCGGAGAAGACCTGGAGGGAAAAGAAGGAGCAAGCGGAGGCCGCGGTTCGGGCTTTGGAGGAGGCAAACCTGGGAGCCCGGGAAAAATATCTAGCCTATAATGACGCGGAATCCCAAGAAAAAGACCTGCGAAACCGGTACTATTCCGGCATTTATGGCGAAATCGCCGGACAGCTGGAGAAGGACTGCCCCTGCCCGGTCTGCGGCAGCCTGACCCATCCCGCTCCGGCGGCAAGAGCCGAAAACAGCGTCAGCAAAAAGACTGTGGACACGGCGGAAAAGGCCACACGGAAGGCAAAAGAAAACTGGGAAAAGCAGGAGCAGGACCGGAAAGCAGCCGAGAGGGCCAAGGACCAGGCGGCGAAGGAATTGGCGGAGAGCCAAAGGGCCTGGGACCGTGCCCAAGAGAGCTTGAAGCTTGCCCAAGCCAGCCTGATCCCGGGGATCCCCACGCTGGCAGACCTGGAGCGGGAGATCCAGAACCAGGAAGCCGCCATTGCCCAATGGCAGAAGCAGGAGCAGACCTTGCAGGCATCCTTAGAGCTGGAAAAGAAGCGGCTGGATACCCTGGCCGCCCAGGCCACCGCCGCGGAGGAGGAGCTTCGCCAAGCCACGGAAACCCGGGACCTGGCCGGGGAGCGCCTGGAAAAAGCCTTGGCGGAGAAAGGCTACGGCCATATGGCCCAGGCCAAAGAGGACCTGCGCACAGAGGAAGAGCGGACCGGCCTCGGCGAAAAGATCCACAAGTATGACGGGGCGGTAGAGGATACCGGGAAAAAGCTGGAGGAGCAGCAAGCCGCCCTTTCCCAGAGGCTGGAACCGGACAAGAGCCGGTTCGAGGCGCGCCAGAGGGAAATCAGCGAAAAAACCCAGGCCTTTGCCCGCAGAGCCTCCACCCTGGAGGGGGATATCCAGCGCCTGACCCAAAAGAAGCGGGTATTGGAAAAAAAGCAGGCTCATTACGATGCCAACATCCTGGAGGCGGAGAACGATCTGAAGGTGGCGGAAAAGGTCCGGGGCAGCAGCGGCATTGGCCTCCAGCGCTATGTTCTGGCCATCCTCTTCAATCAGGTCATCGGGGAGGCCAACCGGATGCTGGCCAAGGTCCACGAGGGGCGGTACCATCTGTTCCGCTCTGACGACAAGGGGAAGGGCAATAAGCGGGGGCTGGAATTGAAGGTCCACGACAACCGGTGCCCGGAGGCCCAGGGGAGAAGCGTCAGTATGCTCTCCGGCGGGGAGAAATTCCTGGTGTCCCTGGCCCTGTCCATCGGCCTGTCCACTGTAGCCCAGAGGGGCGGGGTGCAGATCGAGGCCCTGTTCATTGACGAGGGCTTCGGCACTCTGGACGACAGCTCCATCCATGACGCTATGGACGTATTGGAAAGCGTCCGCCGGTCCAGCGGCATGATCGGCATCATTAGCCATGTGCAGCTGCTGGAAAGCAATATCCCCACCCATCTGGAAGTGATCAAATCCGGTGAGGGGAGCCGGATCCGGCTGGCCTGAGCTGAGCCGGGAAAACAAAAAAATCAGCGCCCGAAGAATCCCCATTCTTCGGGCGCTGACGCGTCTTATTGCAATGTATCCTTGTAGGGCCCCTGGGCTACGGCCTTTTCGTAGGCGGCATAGGCCTCCTCCAAGGTGCCGTAGGTGGTTCCGGTCATGTAATTCTTGTAGGTTACCGACGATGCCAGGGCGTTGTAGTTGCCCTTCTTGATGATGCTTGTTTCCGTAACATAGAACTTCCCGTTGGATGCCGCTATGATCACAGGTACTTTGGCGGAGGGGGACAGTTTGCTGATATCTACGGAGGACCAGAACAGATTGTGCTTGCCCTGGGGGGCGTTTCCGTAATAGCCCCAGCTGCATCCGGGCTGGGCCAGAAGGGTCCCATCCAGATTGTCCGCAATGCCCTGGACCCGCTTGGTCCCCGCAAGGGAGTCGATTTCGTAGTTTTGGGCACCCTGCAGGCCAAAACCGTCGGAGGTATCCCTGTCCAGCATTCCGCTGTTTTTCAGGGGCCCCAAAAGGTCGCCGTAACGGTTCGGCTGGGGTCCGGTTCCGCCTTTCCAGTTCAGGATGACTCCCACGTCGGCGCTGTAGCTGACCTGGCAGACGCCGCCGCCTACCGGGTCACCCTTCCAGTTGGGTGTGTCCCCCTGACCTGTGGAATGGACAATGCCGCCAATGTTGACGGTATCGGCAGACTGCCAGCCGTCTACCTTCTGCTTCAGCGCCACGGTTTTCTCCGCGTTCTCCGAATCGTCCAAACAGGCCGCTACCAGTACCTCGGCGTAGGCCGAGCGCACGTTGGCCAGGTCCGTAGACTCCCGGCTTTTTTCCAGAATATTGGTAAAGATGGGAATGGAGATTGCCACCAAAACGGCGATCATCGCCACGACGATCAGCATCTCCATAAGGGTAAAGCCGCTGTGATCTTTTCTTGTTTTCCAGTTATCCATATGTTATGTGTTCCTTCTTCGGAAAGAGATGCGAAAGTTCATTACCGGAACCGGATTGCCATCCATTTTTCCATTTCCATTTTGGCTGCCCGGTCATCCATGCGCTGGACCGTATCCCGGAAGATCTTTTCCCAGTCCTCTGCCTTCCGGGGGCCCTGCTGACGGGTGATCAGATAGGGGCATTGGGGGATTTTCCGTTTTCCAAAGGCCAGTGTGTAGGGGCGCATGACGTTCAGCGCCATGGCATAGGGGGCCATGCGGAAATAGTAGTCCGGGTCCTGGGCCATATAGCGCTGAATGTCCTCCTTGGGGAGGTTTTTCAGATAGTCCCGGAAGCCCCGGATCTGGGCGTTTTCATGCTTGTTTACGTCGGACCGCTTGCCGCCGATGGCATAGAGCCAGCCCAGCAGGATCTGACCGATGCAGACCCCCAAGGGGATCCACACCTGCTTGGCAATGAGACCGATGATGATCCAGACCAGGAAGCTGACGGCGGCGGTGACATAGCCTGTCTGATCACGCAGACCGAAGCACAGGGACATGCCCTGGAGCTGCCAGGCGGTGATGACGCCTATGGCACCGAAGGCCAGGCTCAATACGACCTCCAAAGCGGCGATTTCCGTGATATTCATGGCCATGCAGATACCCAGGAATACCTGGACTCCGCAGAGAATGTAACGGTAGAATTTCCGCTTTTTTTCCGTGGTGGCACAGATGGCGTTTTCTCCCGGAAGCATGGCGGCGGTGCGGCGCAGGACCTTGGCATACTGGCTTCCGGCGGCATCGATGACCCGCCGGTCCCCGAAGAGGGTCCGGAATGTGCGGACCTCAAAGAGGCTCCGCTCGTTGCCCATCTCCATCCGCTTGTGCAGCAGGATCCGTCTGCCGTCTACCTGGATCAGCAGGTAGCCCATCTGGGCCCAACACAGCACCATGGTGGTCAGATCCGGCCCCAGCAGATGGACCCGGCAAGGCAGCTCTCCGGCGGTGATGCCGGGAGGCGGCACCAGGCATTCCTCCTTCCGGTTGGGGAAGGTCCGCAGAAAGATCAGCCAGTACACCAGGGCCACGGCGGTGAGAATGCCCATGGGGATCAGCTCCGGGTTGCCGTCCCGCAGATAGGTGCTGACACCGGGGAACATGGCAAAGGGGGCCTGAAGAGTCATGGTCACGGACTCGTGGTCGTTGAAGCCCGCCTTGGTGGAGCCGGTGATCATGTTGCCGTTGATCAGCAGGTTCAACTCTGAGGCCAGGCCGTTCTGCTGGTAGGTAGAGTAGAAGTTGGGGGTGGTGTCGATGGCGTCCGGAAGAGTGATGGTGTAGTTCAGCATGCTGACAGGGTAGGAAAAGCCGCTTAAAATGGGCAAGGTCAGCACCAGGTTTTTCCGGTCCTCGGAGAGCACCACGATTTTTGGAAGGGTATAGGACAGCTGGGCCATAAAGTCTCCGGCTTTGCCGCCGGTGACTTTGTTCAGACTCACCATCACATAGCTGCTGGACCGGGTGGTGCTGGGGGAAGAGCCGTTGATGGTGATGTTCGCGGCCGTGCCGGGCAGAGGAAAGTAAAGGTTCTCCTCCTCTTTGTCCAGGTGGAGGGACAGCTGCATAGTGACCAGGCAGTTGCCGTCGATGTCCACCGTTGCCGTAAAATCCGCCCGGGTTGCGGCACTGTTGGACCCGGCTACCGCCGAGGCCGGCACACGGAAGGAAGCTGCCGACAGGACCAGCACCAGTACCAGCATTCTAAGGCGTCGCTTCAATGGGAATGCCTCCTCACATTTTGTTGAAAATCCAAATCCCTTAGACGCTCTAAGGATAAAATAATCATAATCTATGCTATGATATCATAGATTCCTGAAAAATGCAAGGATTCTTTGAAAAATAAGAGGCAAATCCGCAAAAAAAGACAGAAAAAACCCGTTCAGAAGGCAGAAGCCTCTGAACGGGTCCGAGAATTTTCTTACAGCGTCCGCAGAGCGTCGATCAGGGCGGTCTTGGAGGCGGTCTGCTCGTCCTTGACCTTGATGACCTTGGCGGGGCACCCGGCCACCACCGTATTGGGGGCCACGTCGGAGACGACCACGGCTCCGGCGGCAACCACCGCGTCATGGCCGATGCGGCAGCCCTCGATGACCACGGCGTTGGCACCGATCAGCACATTGTCTTCCACAATGACGGGTGTAGCGGAGGCGGGCTCTACCACACCGGCCAGGACCGCGCCGGCCCCTACGTGGCAGTGCTTGCCCACGGTTGCCCGGCCCCCCAGAACGGCACCCATGTCGATCATGGTGCCCTCGCCCACTACGGCGCCGATATTCAGAATGGCGCCCATCATAATGACGGCATTTTTCTCAATGGTCACCTGCTCACGGATGAAGGCACCGGGCTCGATACGGGCGGGGATATCCTTCAGGTCCAGCATGGGAATGGCGGAGTTGCGGCAGCCGTTTTCTATTTCGATGTGGGCGAATTCCCGGCTCTTCAGCACCGGACCGATGTCCTTCCAGTCGCCAAAGACGATCTTGCAGTTTTCTCCGGCGGGGAACTCGTGGCAGTTGGGGAAAGCCACCGGCTCCTTCTCCCAGACATAAACCTTGACGGGGGTCTTCTTCTCTGCGTCCCGGATATAGGCAATGATTTCTTCCGCGTTCATCATAGTGGATGTCTCCTTTGGATTTTTGTTTATGGTACCACTTTTTGAGAAAAAGTACAAGGAAAAATTGACAGAGCTTTTTGAAAGGAATATAATAGCGCAAAAGGGGCTGTCTGGAGAGCCGTACCGCCCCTCATCCGCCGCTGCGGCGGCACCTTCCCCCAAGGGAAGGCGAGGAATCACGGAGGCGATAAAATATGCAATTGACCGATGACCGCCGGGCGCTGCACCGGATCCCGGAGCTGGACCGGAACCTGCCCCAGACCATGGAATATCTGCGTTCCGCTCTGGAAAACCTGAACTGCAAGGTGTTTTCTCCCATGGACAGCTCCCTGTGCGCTTTTTTTGATTTCGGAAAGAAGGATGCCATTGCCTTCCGGGCGGATGCGGATGCCCTGCCCATCCAGGAAAAGAACAAGGTGCCCTACGTCTCGACCCATCCGGGGGTGATGCATGCCTGCGGCCATGACGGCCACATGGCCATTCTCCTGGAGCTGGCCCGGAGGCTCAGCGAAAAGAAGGATCTGCCCCACAATGTGCTGCTGGTTTTTCAGCCCGCTGAGGAGACCACCGGCGGGGCCAAGGATCTGTGCGCCACGGGGGTGTTCCGCAGCCATAAGGTCCTGGCGATTTTTGGCCTGCACCTGTGGCCCCAGCTGCCGGAGGGCGTGATCGCCAGCCGGAAAAACGAGATGATGGCCCGGTCCTGTGAGGTCCGGGTGGATGTCTACGGCAAGTCTGCCCACATTGCCAAGGCCCAGGAGGGGGTGGATGCCCTGGCCGCCGGTGTGGACTTCTATCAGCGGGTCATGAAGCTGGAAGGGGCCCTGCCCAAGAATATTTTCCGGCTCCTGAAATTCGGAAAATTCCAAAGCGGCACCGTCTGCAACGCCCTTTCGGACCACACCCATATGGAGGGATCCCTCCGGGCCTTCCAGGATGAGGTGTTCTATTCCATCCGGGCGGGGATCGTATCCATTGCCAAGGATATTGAGCGGGCCTACGGCTGCACCGTCAACGTCTATATGACGGAGGGCTATCCCGCCGTCATGAACCCCCCGGACCTCTATAAGCAGGTGAAAAAGTCTGTGGGCTTCTTCGACCTGGACAAGCCCACCATGACCGCCGAGGACTTCTCCTGGTATCAGAAGACTTTGCCCGGGATGTTCTTCTTCCTGGGCGTGGGAGATACGGCGGCCCTTCATTCGGATAATTTCAATTTCAATGAGGAAATTTTGGAGAAAGGCGTTCAGTTCTTCGAGGAACTGGCGGAGACCTTCCTATGATGCCCATGAATCACGATTTGGAGCGGCTTTCGCGCAGCGGCATCCGGGTATTCACCAATCTGGCCCGGCAGACTGCCGGCTGCCGAATGCTGACCATCGGGGAGCCGGACCTGGATACCCCCAGAGAAATCCGTGAAGCCGCCGCCCGGGCCATGGAGGCGGGGCAGACCCACTATGCCCCCAACCAGGGCACCGAGAGTCTGCGCCGGGCCATTGCCGCCTTCGAGACCCGCCGGGGCCGCCGGACAGAGGCCGGAGAGGTCCTGGTTACCGTGGGAGCGACCCAGGCTCTGAATACCGCCCTGACGGGGATCTTGAACCCCGGGGACGAGGTCATTATCCCCACGCCCGCGTTTTCCCTCTACGACAGCATCGTTACGGCGGCAGGGGCCAAAAGCGTCTTCCTGGATGTGTCCAAAACCGGCTTCCAAATCACAAAGGAGGCCCTGGATGCCTGCCTGACGGAAAGGACAAGGGCCATTGTTCTCAATTCCCCCAACAATCCCACCGGCGTGGTATTGAAGAAAAGCAGCCTGGAGACGGTGGCCGAGGCGGTAAGGCAGCGGGAGATCTATCTGATTTGCGACAATGTCTATGGAGCGCTGAGTTATGTTGACTGCCCGGACCTGACTCTGGAGGAGGATCTTCGGGATAAGACCATCCTTTGCCAGAGCTTTTCCAAGCCCTATGCCATGACCGGCTGGCGGGTGGGATACCTGGCGGCTCCGGAGGGCCTGATCTCCCGGCTGCTGCTGCTCAGCGCCGCCCAGATCGCTGCCGTGCCTACCTTCATCCAGACCGCGGCAGAGACGGCCCTGACTTTGGACGTGACCCCTATGCGGGAATTGTACCGTGCCCGCCGGGACTATGTGACCGGCCGACTTCGGGACATGGGACTACCCTTCCCGGAACCGGAGGGGGCCTTCTACGTCTTTCCCAGCATTGAAACATTCGGCATTCCCTCCTGGGAGTTCTGCACCAGAATGATCCGGGAGGCTGGCCTGGCTGCCGTCCCCGGCGTGTGCTTCGGCACGGAGGGATATATCCGGCTGAGCTACTGCTACTCGGACCAAGAGCTCAAGGAAGGCCTGGACCGGCTGGAAGGGTTTGTCAAAAGAGTATGATCCCCTCATCCGTCAGGGCTTCGCCCTGCCACCTTCCCCGTGGGGGAAGGCGAAAGAGCCCTCTCCCGGCCGGGAGAGGGCTCTTGACATCATACATACTTCTCAATGACTTTGGTCAGCATGGGCAGCAGCTGCTGCTTCCGGGACAGGAGCCCTTCCTGGAAGGGGTGGTCCTGGGAGCCGGTGACGGCAAAGGCCTCCCTGGCCCAGGCGGTGCGGTTGCCGCCGAAGTAGAGGATGGACCCGTTTTCCTGGATGCTGGTGAAGGCCAGCACGGAGAGGTCCAGATCCTTCTTTTCCGCGAACCGGTCCAGGGCGGCATCGATGTCCCCTTCCACCAGGTGCAGGTCCTCGGTGGTGGCCAGGATCACCTGGGAGATGGAGATCTTGCAGCCGGATACATCGAAGATCTTCATGTCCGCCTTGATGAGCTCAGAGGGGTTGGGGTCCAGCTTAGACGCGGCGGCGGTGAAAAGCTGGTCAGCGAAGGTGTCGATGTCCAGGTCGGCAATGGCCGCCAGAATATTGGCGGTAGACCGATCCTTCTGTGTGGTGGTGGGGGAATGGAAATTCAAGGTGTCAGAGAGAATGGCACCCAGCATGAGCCCTGCCAGATTCACAGGGATAGGGATCTGATTCTCCCGGAAGATGGTGGCAACAATGGTGCAGGTGGAGCCTACGATCTCGTTCCGGAACTGGACGGGATACTGAGAGGAGAAGTCGTTGATCCGGTGGTGATCGATGACCTCCAGGACCTGGGCCTTTTCAATGGCCCGGACGGACTGAGAGAACTCGTTGTGGTCCACTAATATCAGCTTCTTGCTGGGGGCCTGCATGATATGGTACCGGGATACGTAGCCGAACAGGGTGCCGTCTGTCTGGGTAACAGGGTAGACGTGGTAGCGGCTCTGGAGCATTTTTCGGCCCACATCCTCTGCCAGCTCCTGGGTCCGGAAGGACACCAGCTCCGTCTTCATGATCTGGCTGACGCTGGGGGAGAAGTAGATGTATCGCAGGGTGTTCATGCCGCCGTGGCCGGATAAGAGGATGGGACAGTGCCGGGCCTTGGCGGCAGCCAGAACCTGATCGGTGACCTCTTGGGCCCAGACCACGATCAGCATCCCGGCCCCCATCTCAATCACGGCCTTCTGGGCCTGGGGGTCGTTGCCGCAGACCACGATACGGCCGGCCACATCATAGTTTTTGAGCTTGGACTCCTCGGTCATGGCGATGACGCTGACCTTGCCGTTGAGCTTCATTTCCGGATCGTCGTAGAGGATCCTGCCGTCCAGGGTTTTCCGGAAGTTTTCCAGAGGAGTCCGGGACATGATCTCAATGGACCGGGCAGTGTCGTAGAGGCCGATGACGGAGATATCCGACTTGGTGAGAAAGCCGATCAGCTTTTTGTGTTCGTCTACCACGCCGCAGTAGGTCCGGTTGTACTGCTGCATCTGCTGAAGGGTCTCGAAGATCGTGGTGTCCGGGGAGGTGCAGCTGGGCGGGTCCATGACCACTTCTCCCAGGGTCACCCGGGCATCAGTGAGCCGCTGGGGCTCGGGATAGGAAAACCGGTCCAGCAGGTATTTTGTCTCGGCGTTTAGCTTCCCCAGGCAGCAGGGGACTGCCGGAACGCCCAGAGAACGCTTGAAAAAAGCATAGGCAATGGCCGAGGCCACCGAGTCCGTATCCGGATGCTGGTGACCGGTAATATATACGGGGGGATTCTTCATGGCTGGCTCCTTTGTCGTTAGTTTACATAATATTTAAGAAGCGGGGAGGCGGGAAATGGCTCCGGCCATTCCCTAGGGTGTCTACTATTCTACTACAGATTCTTTTTTTCGTCAATGAAAGGTTGATTTTTCGACAAATTGTCGAAAAATGCAGAAAAACGTGATATTTAAGGCATAATTCTCGGCAAGTGTCGATTCTCGACGAGCGAATGTTTCCCGTATCCTATTGCAAAAGGGCCTTCTTTATGCTAAATTATTGATGTCGCACACGGCGGTATCCGCCGCACATGGGGTATTTCAAGTTGACAGGAGAGGAAAGTATGGAACATCAAACCACCGTATTGATCGCGGATAGTTCAGAGGAATTCTGTGCGGGGCTTACAGCCGCCCTGCAGCGCACGGAGCGCTTCCAGGTGGTGGGCACCGCCAATGATGGGGAACAGGCCATCCGCCTGATTGGAGAGAGAAAACCCGATGTTCTGGTATTGGACCTGATGCTGAGCAAACAGGATGGCATCAGTGTGCTCAAGGCCATATCCGGCATGGATCGCAAACCGGCCACGCTGGCTACATCTGGGTTTATCACAGACTATGTGGCCGCCGCAGCAGCCAATCTGGGGGTTCAGTATATGATGCTGAAGCCCTGCGATATGCCGGCCATGGTGGAGCGCATGGAGGAGATGATCCGGGGAGGGGAGAGCCTCCGGACCTCCGCGCCCCGCCGGGCCGACAAGAACAGCATCGAAAGCATGGTCACGAACATCATCCATGAGATCGGTGTCCCCGCCCACATCAAGGGCTACCAATACCTGCGGGAGGCCATCATGATCGCCGTCAACGACATGGACGTGATCAACGCCATCACCAAGGTCCTCTACCCCCAGGTAGCCAAAACCTTCCAGACCACTCCCAGCCGGGTAGAGCGGGCCATCCGCCACGCCATCGAGGTAGCCTGGGACCGGGGTGATCTGGACACCTTGCAGAGCTTCTTCGGCTACACCGTCAGCAACACCAAGGGAAAGCCCACCAACAGTGAGTTCATCGCCCTGATTGCCGACCGCTTGCAGCTCCAGCTGAAAGCCACCGAGGCGGCCCAGTATTGAGGAAAAACTCCACAGCCGATCTTCACAAGAAGAGGAAAGGCTGTGGAGTTTTTTGGGAGGCCGTATCTCTCTTGTGCTTGATAACTTACGAAAAGAGTGTTATAGTAACCATAGAAAGTCGGGATGAAGACGGTAAACTCATCCGCGTGGTCGGGATGGAGACTGAAAACCCATCCGTTGCAGAGTCAACTGCGAAAAATCCGAGGGAACGGCAAATGTCGTTCCCTTTTATTTCCTCTGACAAGTCAAAGCCCATGACCTTATTGCGAGGGAATCGTTTGGACCCATCCAAAAGCGCATCTGTTGATTTGATCCTTCGTAGGTCCACCGGGGCATCCTTCTTTGATGAAATTGTTTACGGAAACGAGCGGATGCTTGCAAAATATAGGGAAAGGATCAAAATGTTGTTGGCGGAAAATCTAAAAGAGACAAAAGAATTGCAGCCGATTTGAATATGTGAAATACCGCTTATTATAACAACTCCACAGCCAATCTTCACAAGAAGAGGAGAGCCTGTGGATTTTTTATGGGAGTGATGAGGGGGCTGTGGAAAAAATTTTGTTGTCGAGGTATGCAGCCAGCATATTGTTTTTGGGGAAGGGAGGGGGTATGCTGGTGGGGAAGGGGGGAAAAAGGAATGGCTTTTCAAAAGGCTGATGATGCCAAATACTATGTATTTGACTCGTCACTCAATGCAAGTAGCTCTGCAATTAGCTTGTCCAGAAGGGGCAAATATTTTTCATCAATTCGATGGATGGCATCAAGCCGATTAGAATCCTCGGGCCTTTCGCTGCCAAATAGGACATAATCTGCGGATAAACCAAGAACTTTACATACTTTAATTAACATTTTAACAGAAATGCCGGTTCGGCCTCGTTCAAGTTCTGCTAAATACGAGACGCTGACATCCAGTTTTTCCGCAAATTTTTCTCTTGTATATCCTAAATCTTCACGAGCTTTGCGAATTCGCATATACATTTACCATCACCTCGACATATAGTATCGGTGATAGTTACATAAATTAACATCAACTAAAATTGTATGAAATACATATTGTATTAGTTGATATCATGTGATATGATGTAAACGCATTGTAGTAGCCAAAGCCGAAAAAGTAAGTGGACGCTGGAGAATGCCAGTCAATGCAGAATGTCCGAAGCAAATCAAAACAAAGAAAGAAGGATAAAAATATGAATCCGTTGAAATCTCATAATATTGTTGCAAAAATTCTTCAAGTATACGCCTATGTAAATGCTGCGGCTGGAATGCTTCTTACTTTATCCCTTGTTGCAGTTTGGGGCGCAGTGGCGGCTGCCATCTTTTTCGCAATTTCTCTCGTTGTAAATTTTCTTATTTTTGCCTTGGGCGAAATCATTGACTTGCTGCAAACCATTAAAGAGAATACAAATGGGACGCAGGCGGTCATGGACGAGCTGCCTGACCTTTGAGGAGACTTCAATATGAGCGAACGATACAGTAAGGTTTTTTCCTTGCCGGAAAACCTCTACGCAGAGGGCGCACCGGTTGTGATTGCGGCAGGGGCGCTACTGAAAGACAATCAGACAGGGCGGGTGGTTGCTCAGCTGAAACTGCGCAATATAAGCCCCAAAACCATCAAGGCGGCAACTGTTTCCATTTTGCCCCTAAACACGGTGGAAAACCCTTTAGGAGAGGCCATTCGTTATGAGTATCTGGATTTGAGCAGCACCCGGGACACAGACTTTGGCAGAAAATCCGCTATTCCTATGCCGGATATAACGACCCGCTCTTTCGATGCTGCGGTAGTAGAAGTTATTTTTACAGACAATTCTGTTTGGAATGCCAGTGAGGCAGTCTGGGAGGCGCTGAAAAGCCCGGAAGCTTTGACTTCCCGGCTGGACAGTGAAATGGTCAAACAGTTCCAGATCGAATATGGAAGCGGGGCTAAAAACTTCCTTCTGGAGCAGAAAGATTTGTGGTATTGCGTCTGTGGGGCTGTAAACCGTCAAGGGGAAACAAAGTGCCATTCCTGCCAGAAGTCTATTTACGACTTAAAGAAACTTGACCTGGAGGCTTTGAGAGAGCACAAAGAGCAGCGGCTTGTTAAGGAACAGGAACAGGCGGCAAAGAAAGCGGCGGCTACACAGAAGACTATGAAGACATTGGCTGCCGTGCTAGTCGTTGCTGCTGTCTTTTGTATTGTGGCTAGTTTTGCGGTTGGTGCGATTAAGAAAAACAAGGCCTATAATGATGCGGCTCTGCTTATGGAGCAAGGAAAGTATGAAGAAGCAATTGAGGCATTTACCGCATTGGATGGCTATAAGGACAGTGCAGAACAAATCCAGGCTGCAAAAAATGTGATTGCGGACATGGAGCGCGCCGCTGAGTATGATCGTGCCATTCAACTGTTAGAATCAGGAAAATCAGAAAATGAAAATGAAGCCTATCATCTTTTGGTGGAATTGGACGATTATGAAGACGCAAAAAATCTTTTGACACATTTTACATATGCGTGTATTGCATCCGACGATGTTCGGTACGAGTATGATTTAAGTGGTAATCTGGTTGAAAAGGGTCACCACCTTTATGAGTATGAAAATGGGCATGTAGTTTGGGAAGGCCAATCGAAAGGTGATTGGTCAGCGAAAACATATACTTATTATCCGGATGGAGCAATGAAAAGTAAAACCGGAGGTGTATCATGTACGCAGTCGGGCGTAGTTACAAATGAAACTATTAACTATAACGAGAAGGGATGGCCCGAGACGGTCATTTATACGAAAGGTGACGAGCCAGATGTGCATAAAATATGGAATTTTACGTATACATTTTCTGATGATGGTTTGATTACTGAATTACGCAGCTCTTTTCAGGATTATGGAGAGACACAGACAATAACACAGTCTGTTGACTTTACGGAGTATGGCGGATTTCTATCAGATATTCAATTCAATAGTCTTAGAGACTGGGCCCTTTTGTCCATCACAAACGCAAACAAAACTCGCACAGAGGTATATATTACCAATGGTTTTTCTATGTGGAAAGATTCTGAAGCAAGCTTTGTATATGATTCAGACGGTAAAATTATATCAAAAACAACGCGTTACCAAAAGAATCAGGAAATTACGCTTCATTATTCTTATGACGACGAAGGAAATCTGATTGAAGAACGCTCCGATGCGAGTGAGAATACAGATGGAACACTCTATTTGACAAAATACACTTATGGCTATATTTACACTCCGGATGCGAAATGAGAACGGAAGTTTAAGGAGATGCATTTTATGTCAACAAAAGGCGGAAAGAATGCGTTAAGGACATGTTTGTCAAAATTGGATAGTTTAGCTAATGTTGATGCTCTATTGTACTATAAATCTCGTATCCTAGACACCCCCAACTGACTGAACATCCCCGCCATTTGCAGGAACGCCTCGCTTATCGGGTCTGGCTGGCCGTTAAGGCGCAGCATTGAGCGAAACCTCCACAGCCCCTCTCCCACCGGGAGAACAGGCTACGGAGGTTTCTTCCTAATCATACTTGCTTTTTTCTAACAATATGATTATAATAATTGTTAGATTGTTAGAATATTGTTAGAATGAATTTGGAGGTATATTTATGCTGACAGAAAACAAGCTGACCGAATTCAAGCGGGAGTATGTGGACGACATCAAGAACACAGTTGTTGCTTTTGCGAACACCGATGGCGGCACCTTATATATCGGGGTGAATGATGATGGTACCGTGTGTGGCGTGCAGGATATTGACGGCACGATGCTTCGGGTCACGAATGCTCTGCGTGATGCGGTTCGCCCGGACATTACTATGTTTGTAGAGTGCAGAAATGAAATCATGGACGGAAAGCCGATCATCGCCGTTGCGGTGCAGCGAGGCACCGCACGCCCCTATTATCTCCATGGAAAAGGGATTCGGCCTGAAGGTGTCTATGTCCGCCAAGGTGCCTCTACCGTCCCGGCCACAGACGCAGCCATTCTTAGCATGATAAAAGAAACCAGCGGGGACAGCTACGAGGCTGCCCGTTCCTTGACCCAGCAGCTCACCTTTGAAAAGGCCACCGCTTACTTTAAAAAGCGCAAAGTCAGCTTTGGCCCGGCGCAAATGCGGACGCTTCACCTGGTCGGCCAGGACGGAACCTACACAAATCTTGCCTTTCTTCTGTCTGACCAGTGTACACACACCATCAAACTAGCTGTATTTGAAGGCAGCAAAAAGTCCGTGTTCAAAGACCGCTGCGAGTTATCCGGCTCTATTTTGGTCCAAATGGAGGAGGCTTTCCGGTATATTGACCGGTTCAATCGCACCCGGGCCGAATTTTCCGGTCTGGATAGGATCGATATGCGGGATTATCCGCCGGAGGCTGTCCGTGAAGCGCTGCTGAATACCCTTGTTCACAGGGATTATTCCTTCTGCGCTCCCATTTTGATCAGCATATTTGACGACCGAATGGAGTTTGTCAGTGTCGGCGGTCTGGTCAAAGGCATTTCTCTGGAGGACGTGGAACTGGGCGTCTCCGCCCTTCGCAACCCCTATCTTGCAAGCGTTTTTTACCGTCTGCGGTTGATTGAAGCCTACGGCACCGGAATATTGAAGATAAACGAAGTTTATGACGAGTATGATGTAAAACCTCAGATAGAGGCGACTAATAACGCCTTTAAGGTGACTTTACCCAATACGAACTTCAAATATGAGCACCTTGAGTCTCGGGAACGGTCTTCTTCGGCTGCTCCTGCTCAAATGTCTCCCCCAAAGACACGGGAAGAGACCATTCTGTCCCTCTGCCGCAAAAACGGCTCTATCACCAGAGCAGATGCGGAAACTGCCCTGGGTATTTCACAGTCAGCGGCCATCCTTCTTTTGCGTAAGCTGGTAGAGGACGGGGTACTGGTCAAGCAGGGGAAGGGCAGAAATCTGCGCTATGTGGAATGCGCTCCCAGAAGTTAAAAAGAACGTTTCCCCAAAAACCTCCACAGCCCTCCTCCCCATCGGGAGAACAGGCTATGGAGTTTTTTCACCCTTTCCTCACCCCGTCCTCCACATTCGGCTTCTGGATATAGGTCCTGGACAGCTGGTCCAGAGAGGCATCGAAGGTCAGGTTGCTCAGGGCGGTGTAGAGGATGTCGATGATATTCAGCTGGGAAATACGGGAGGACATGGCGCCGGTGCGGAAGAGGGACTCATTGGAGGCGGTATAGAGCTTTTCGTCGGCCAGATCGGAGACGGGGGATTTGACGAAGCGGGTGATGGCGATAGTGGGGGTGCCGTTTTCCTTCAGGGCCTTCATGCACTCGATCATCTCTACAGTAGCGCCGGAGTAGGAAATGACGATGCCCACATCCTGGGTGGTGGCGTTTCGGGCCTGGAGGAGCTGGGAGTGCCAGTCCTCGTTGAGAATGCAGAGCTTATTGGCCCGGAGAAATTTCAGGTAGGCGTCTTTGGCGGTGCAGAAGGAAGCGCCCATGCCGAAGAGGTAGATGACCCGGGCCCGATGCAGCAGGTCTACGCAGCGCCGGAGGGTAGCCAGATCCATCAGCTCCTCCGTCTCCTCCAAAGAGACGATGTTCCGATAGGTGATTTTTTCAATGATCTGCTCCAGAGAGTCGTTGCGCTCAATGGCCTGCTGCTGGTGCCGCTTGGTCTGGTCCCTGACGGCCAGCTCATAGGCCACGGCCTGGCGGAAGTCCCGGTAGCCGGGGTAGCCGATGTGGTTGCACAGCCGGACGATGGTGGCGGTGGAGCAGAAGACCTTTTGTGCCAGGCTTCGGATGCTGTTGTCCAGCACCAGACTGGGGTCGCTGACGATCTGAGCGGCGACGGACCGCTCCGTAGGGCTCAGGGCCTCCGAGGCCTCCCGCAGGCGCAGAATGGGATTGCTCATAGCATTGCCTCCCGGTATAGATTCAAAGAGTAGCCATATCATTTTACATTCTTTCCGCCAGAGGCGCTATTCGCAGAATGTCTAAATTCAACAGAAGATTTAGGTAATATTGCACATCTTTGCATAGGGAAGAACAGGGTGTTTCATGGAAAACCCCAAATGAATCCGTAAAATATCATTGAATGAAACAATGTTTCGCAATATAGATAGTCTATTGACACAATGTGACGAATGGATTATGATGTAATCAATCTGGCAGGGTGGCCGAGGAAAATCAGAGGGGCCGCCGCTGCAAAGGAGGCAGCGCAGACATGGGTTTGACACTGGATAATCTACTCACAGAAGCAAGAAATCCCCAGACCATGGAATTGGACAGCATGACTCCCCTGGAGATCGTTACCGCCATGAACCGGGAGGATGCCAGGGTGCCGGAATCCATCCGCCCCCAGCTGCCCAACATTGCCCGGTGTGTGGCCTGGGCCACGGAGGCGATCCGCTCCGGCGGCAGGCTCATCTACATGGGCGCAGGCACCAGCGGGCGGCTGGGTGTGCTGGACGCGGTGGAGTGCCCCCCAACCTTTGGCGTTTCGCCGGATGTGGTGGTTGGCCTCATTGCCGGAGGCGAGCGGGCCTTTGTCAAGGCGGTAGAAGGGGCGGAGGACAGCCGGGAGCTGGGAAAAGCGGATCTGGAGGCCATCGGCCTGACGCAAAGGGATCTGGTGGTGGGCATCGCCGCCTCAGGGCGGACGCCTTATGTATTGGGGGGCCTGGCCTATGCCAACAGCCTGGGCTGCAAAACCGCCGCCATCTCCTGCAATCCCGGTTCCGCCCTGGGGAAAGAGGCGCGGCTGGCCATCGAGGTGGCCCCAGGGCCGGAGTGCCTGACGGGCTCTACCCGGCTGAAGGCCGGCACCGCCCAGAAGCTGATCCTCAACATGATCTCTACGGCCACCATGGTGGGCTGCGGCAAAGCCTACAGCAACCTGATGGTAGACGTGATGCAGACCAACGAAAAGCTGGTGGTCCGGGCCCAGAACATCGTCATGGAGGCAACCGGTGTCTCCCGGGACAGCGCCAAGGAGGCCATTGCCCTGGCAGGGGGCTCCTGCAAGCTGGCCGTTACCATGATCCTGGCGGACTGTACCGTGGAGGAAGCAAAAGAAAGACTGGAGCGCTGCGGCGGCAGCGTTCGACAGGCCATTGCGTTATAATGGAATCGAGGGATACAAACCATGGAAATCAGAACCTATTTGCAAAAATATGAGGCCCAGGTGGTGGACCTGTGGAATGAGACCATGACCGCGGACCCCATCACTGTCCAGAAATTCCGGACCCAGGCGCTGTTTGACGACAATTTCGACCCTGAGCTGTGCTATGTGGCCCTGGAAGGGGATCAGGTCCTGGGCTTCTGCCTGGGTATGCGCCGGAAGTTCCCCTATATGGAGCGGGGCCTGGAGCCGGACAGAGGCTGGATCGTGGCCCTGTTTGTGAAGGAATCCTTCCGCCGGAAGGGCATCGGCACCGCTCTGATGCTGCGCGCGGAGGGGGACATGGGGCAGCGGGGGGCCAAGAACATCACCCTCTTTGCCTACAGCCCCGGATACTTCTTCCCCGGTGTGGACGGAGAAAACTATCCCGCTTCCATCCCCTTCTTCGAGAAGCTGGGCTACATAGCGGGGAAGCATGAGTACTCTATGTGCAAAGACCTCCACGGCTTCCGGCTGACTCCGGAAGCTCTGGCAAAGAAGACCGATGCCGAGTTCAAGGGCTACCGATTTGTAAACTTCACCTATGACCGGGCCCTGGAGCTGCTGGAATTCAACAAGGAGCAGTTTGGCGGCGGCTGGAAGCGCAATGCCCTGATTGCTATGCGCAACGGTACCGCGGAAGATCTGATCCTGCTGGTCATCAGCCCGGAGGACAAGATCTGCGGCTTCTGCATGCGGATGATTGATGGCAACCCCGCCAGGTTCGGCCCCATCGGCATTGACAAGAATCTGCGTAACGACGGCCTGGGCAGCATCCTTTTGGACTTTGCCCAGCAGGAGATGGTCAAGCGCGGCATCTATCATATGTTCTTCATCTCCACCGACGAACCCGGCCGCCGCTACTACGAGCGGAAAGGCGTGCGGGTATACCGGCACTGCATTTCCTATAAAAAAGACCTGGAAGCTTGGGAGGGATAACCAATGGGAGAATTGAAGCGAGTTGTCAGCATCGGCGCCCACTCTCTGGACGCGGAGCTCATGGGAGGTCCCCTGCTCCTGAAATACGCCAAGGAGGGGGCCCACTGTACCTTCATCCACGTGACCCAGGGGCGGCTGGAGGACCCCAACGCCACGGAGGAGGCCAAGCAGGCCTATCTCAAGTCCCTGCTGGACCAGAATAAGCGGGCGGCAGAGGCCTTGGGCGGCGACACCATCTGGCTGGGCTATGTCTCCAGCAATATGCCCTCTACCGAGGCCTTCGCGGACAGACTGGAAACGTATTTCGTGGACGAAAAGGTGGACCTGGTCATTACCCACTGGCGGGGCTCTATGCATCCCCGGCATATCAATACCCACGATGCCGTGACCCTGGCCGTGAAGCGGCTGCGCCGGAAGGGCAATCCCATAAGGCTCCTGTACGGCGAGACCTTCGAGGATCTGGTGGGCTTTATTCCCCAGGCCTACTTCGTGCTGACGGAGGAGGAGAAGGACCAGTGGTTCCGGGGACTCAGGCAGTATCAGGTCTTCAACGGCGAGATCAACGATTTCCCCTACGTCCCCTACTACACCAACAACGGCAAGGTGCGCCAGATCGAAAGCGGCAGCAACGGCTTTACCGTCAACTATATGTATGCCAGCCTGATCGAGCCCAAGCTATGGTGACATGCTGTCATTGCGAGCCAGTGCGGGCACTGGCGTGGCAATCTTGCGGTCAAGAAACCGCCGGTCAAACCGGTATGATTTTCCCGGAAAGGAGGAAAAACCATGGGTAAGCTTTATGTACGCGTAGACGACCGGCTGATCCACGGACAGACCATTGTAGCCTGGTGCCCTACCCTGGGCATTCAGGAGATCATTGCGGTGGACGATGTCAGCGCCGCCAACCCGATGCTGAAGTCCATCCTCACAATGGGTGTCCCCAAGAATTACAAGACCGGCATCGTCACCACCCAGGAGGCCAAGAAACTGCTTGGGGAGGGCAGCGACAAGACGCGGCTGCTGATCGTGAAGTTCCCCCAGAAGCTGGAGGAGCTGCGGCAGGAGATCCTGGGCTGTGAGAAGCTGATCTTGGGAAATCTGGCCAAGCGGCCGGATACGGTCCACAAGGTCAGTGGCGCCACCGGTATCTTCTACCTCAGCGACAAGGACGTGGAAATTCTGGACGGTCTGGCGGAAAGCGGCATGGAGGTGGTTTTCCACCAGCTGCCGACCTCTGCCAAGACCACCTGGAAGGATTTCAAGGCAACCCTGTAACCCAACAATCTGAATAGAATAGGAGAATGTAAGATGAGTCCAGTTCAAATCTTTCTGATCGCGTTGTTTATCTATCTTGGCTCCATCGGCTCTATTGTGGGCAATACCATCGGCTGGTATACCCTGGGCCGTCCTCTGGTAGCCGCCTTTGTGGTGGGCCTCATCATGGGGGATGTGCCTACCGCCATGGCCATTGGCATCCCCCTGCAGATCATGTACATGGGTAACGTGACTCCCGGCGGCGCGGTGGCCTGGGACCTGAGCTATGCCACCTACATCGGCACCGCTGCTGCCCTGGCCCTGGGCAAGGGCATGGGCACCACCGAGATCATTGGTCTGGCCGTGGTCTTCGCCGGCATCGGCGGCCTGGTGGGCCAGCTGATGTGGAACCTGTCCTACGCCCTGAACCTGCCCCTGAACCGCATTGCCAACAAGTACGCCGAGGCCGGCGAGACCGGCAAGATGTACGTCCCCAACGTGGTCTGCGGACAGCTCATCGGCTTTGCCTGCCGGTTCATCCCCGCGGTCATCGTTCTGACCTCTCTGACGCTGGCTTCCGGCCAGGGAGACTTCGCTTCCATCATTCCGGGCTGGGTCACCACCCTGCTCAGCGTCTTCGGCGGCATGATGGCTGCCCTTGGCATGGGCATCATCCTGTCCTTCCTGCTGAAGAAGCAGTACCACATCGTGATTTTCCTGGCGGGCTTCATCCTGGTCACTTATTTTGGCCTGAGCACCATGGCTGTGGCCGTGGTATCCGTGATCACCGCCGTGCTGTACTTCGTGGCCTATGACAAGGTAAAAGTGGAGGCATAATCATGACGAAAAAAATCAGTGAAAAAACATTAAAGAAGTCTTTCCGCAACTGGTTCTTCTGGAACGGCTGCTCCCAGCAGGCGGAAAGCATGCTGGGCATGGCCTTCGGTCAGGCTATGGCTCCGGTCATCGATGAACTCTACGACACCAAGGAGGAGAAGGCCCAGGCCCTGAAGCGCCATGTGGCCCTCTTCAACACCGAGTCCCAGGTGGGCTCCGTGGTCAATGGCATTGTCTGCGGTATGGAAGAGGCCAACGCCAACGGCGAGTGCACCCCCGAGATCATCAGCAGCGTGAAGACGGCCCTCATCGGCCCCACCTCCGCCATCGGTGACTCCCTGTGGGTGGCGACCATTATCCCCATCCTGCTGACCATCTGCCTGTCCATTTCTCAGGCCAGCGCCTCTACCTCCTGGCTGGGCGCCGTGCTGTATATGGTCATCTACCCTGTGCTCACCTGCTTCATCAGCTATAAGCTCTTCCGGTTCGGCTATAAGTCCGGCCTGGAGGGTATGCAGACCATTATGGCCAACGGCCAGCTGGAGAAGCTCACCAGCACCATGACCGTCATGGGCCTTATCGTGGTGGGCGCCCTTACCGCCTCCTTCGTCAGCGTCAGCCTGCCCATCCAGATTGTCAAGGACGTCTACGATGCCACCACCGACACGGTGCTCACCGGACAGGTCCTCTTCAACGCCGACAATATGCTCAACGCCATCTTCCCCAAGATCCTGCCTCTGGGCCTGACCCTGGGTGTGTACCACCTGTACGCCAAGAAGCAGTGGTCTCCTATGAAGCTGATGCTGGCCATCCTGGCTCTGGCTGCCGTCCTGACGGGACTGGGCTACGCCACCGGTTTCTACGCATAAAACTATGGCAGAAATCGTGATCATCGGCCATGGCGGCTATGCGGAGGGGGTCCGCTCCAATCTGGAAATGGTCATCGGGGTCCCTGAGTCTATGCACTTCCTGAACTTTGCTTTGGGCATGGAGCGAAGCGAATTGGAAGCGGCCCTCAGCACCCTGGTAGAAGGCCTGGAAGGAAGGGAGATCCTCTTCTGTGTGGACCTCCCCGGAGCCACCCCCTTCCAGCTGGCAGCCATCCACACCGCCCAGAATCCGGGGTGCTGCCGCACCGTGGTGGGCCTGAACCCCATGGCCTACATGGAGCTGGCCATGGACACCTCCGGCACCCTGGAGGACCTGGCGAAGCGCGCCATGGAAACCACAAAAGATTCGGTTCTTCTTTTCCCCTGATCTTCGGAAGAGATCCTCCCAGCCCCGCCGGGCCCACCGGCGGGGCAATTTTTGCCGCTCCCTGCCGGGTGTGGGGCGGACACGTGAAGATCTCGTAAAAGACAGAAATTACCCCTTCCAGGGCCTTGAAATCGGCCCTGAAAGGGGTATCTCACTGTTCTCTCGGCACCCCTACCCCGTTGCCGGGGAGAATGGTGGTGGTGAACCGGATCTCTCGGTTGGGGATCTGGTTTTTGGATTCGATGCGCTCGATGATCAGCTCTGCCAGCCGGGCCCCCATGGCATCCGGATTCTGCTCACAGCTGGTGGGGCGGACGAAGAGCAGGTCCTGGTTGGCCAGTGTTCCGAAGCTGCACAGGGACAGATCCTCCGGCAGCCGCAGACCGGCCTCTTTGCAGTATTGCAATGCCCCCAGGGCCAGCAGGTTGTTGCCGCAGAGAATGGCGGTGACACCCTTCTCCCACAGGACCCGGGCGCCCTCCTTGCCGGAATTCAGCCGGTTGAAATTGCCGGAGTAGAGATAGGGGTAATCCGTGCCCACATCGATACCGGCATCCCGCATGGCGCTTTGAAAGCCGGAGAACCGCTCAGCGGCGGAGGACACGTAGCTCTGGCCGTTGATGAAGCCGATTTTTCGGTGGCCAAGTCTCAGCAGCTGGGCGGTCAGCTCCCGGAGGCCGGAATAGTTGTCGTTATCCACAAAGTCTCCACGGAACTGGGGATCGGGGATCTTTCGGCTGAACAGGGCAAAGGGCACCTGACCGCTCATTTTGGTGATGAGGCTGCTGTTTTTTCCGCTGGCATTGAGAATAATGCCGTCCACCTGTTTTTCCCGCAGCAAGGACAGGCATTGGGCCTCCCGCTGCTGGAGGCCGTCGGTAGAGCAGACGAAGAGGTTGTAGCCCCGGTCATTGAGTACGTCTTCGATGCCCCGGGCCATGCGGGTGAAGAAGTCGTTGGAGATATCCGTGACCACCAGACCGATGGTTTTGGAGCTGTCGTTTTTCAGGGTGCGGGCGATGGAGTTGGGATGGTAGCCCAAACGCTCAATGGCCTGGAGCACACTTTGGACGGACTCTTCCTTGACGGTTCCCTTTTTGTTTAGGACCCGGGAGACGGTGGCAATGGATACGCCCGCTTCCCGGGCAACGTCCTTAATGGTTGGATTGGCCATAAGCAGCACCTCATAAAAAGAAAAGGTTTACAATTCAGACTATACAACATAAAAAGAAGAAAATCAATACATTCTTCGTAATTATTTTTGGAAAGGCCAAGAGAAGAGAAAATCGCTTCGCAATATCCACAAAAAGAACTTGTCGAAAATGTATGAAACAACGAAAAATAAAAAGTTCCGTTTGTTGGTATTGACAAAGTCAAGGAGATTCTGTATGATGAGCTCAACAAGAAAACGTATACACGAAATGACAGAGGGGAAAACTTTGCTGGAACTGATGATTCTGGATATCAAGCAGAGGCTTTCCTGCTTTTATACTCTGAAAAGTAAACGTTTTCACAAATAGAAATGGAGGAACTCAAAATGAAGCGAAGAATCATCTCTCTGGCCCTGTGTGCGGTTCTGGGCGTTTCCCTGCTTTCCGGCTGCGGAAAAAGCGGCAGCGACACTGTGAAGATCGGCCTGACGGTGCCGCTCAGCGGTGACCGGGCCACGGAAGGCAGCTACGCCACCAACGCTATGAAGCTGGTGGTAGACGAAATCAACAGCGCCGGCGGCGTATTGGGCAAGCAATTGGAGGTAGTGGTCCAGGACACCACCGGCACCGATGTGGGCGCAACCAATGCCTACCTGAAGCTGGCGGCGGACAAGAACATCACCGCCATCATCGGATCTGACAACTCCAACGACAATATCGCCATTGCCGGTTCTGTAGAGAGTGCCAAGATCCCCACCACCACCCAGGGCTCCAGCCCCACCCTTCAGGCTACCTGTGAGGCCAGCGACTGGATGTTCCAGCTGCGGACCTGTGATTCTAACCTCTGCGCATCCCTGATGAAGTATGCTGTGGAGGAGGTAGGGGCCAAGAGCTTTACCATCATTCACGATACAGAGACCGCCTCCTCTGACCAGGCTCGGCTCTTCCAGACGGGGATCGAGGCCATGGGCGGCACCGTGGACCAGGTGCTGTCCTTTACCAACGGCACCAAGGACTTTACCGCCCAGCTGACCCAGGCTGCCGCCAACAACTCCGATGCATTGGTGGTTGCCTGCCTTCAGACGGAAGGGGCTATCCTCATCCAGCAGGCCCGGGACATGGGCATTACCCAGCCGGTCTTCGGCTCCAACGCCTTCGGTGATCCTGTGACCATTGACCTGGCCGGGGAAGCCATCAACGGTGCGTATTCCGTCACTGCCTGGGTACCCAATACGCCCAATCCTGCCGGCGCGGCCTTCTCCAAGAAGTATGAGCAGACTTACAACGAAGCCTGCGCCAAGGCGGCGGCCCAGATCCGGGATCACATCTACGTGCTCTGCGCCGCTATTGAGCAAGCCGGTTCTACCGACCGTACTGCCGTCCGGGATGCCCTGTTGGGCATGACCCACTATGAGGGTGCTATTACTACCTACAATTGCAGCACCAAGGGCAACTGTGGTACCGGCGGCCTGATCGTCCAGGTCCAGGATCTGGTGCCTACCATCGTGGAAGAGATCGTCACCGAGTAATCAGAGCAAGCAGTCCGGGCCATTTGCGCCCGGACTGCGACAAAAAGTGGAAAGGAGAGAATATGGTCGTACAGCTATTGGTATCGGGCATCGCCGTGGGTATCATCTACGGCCTGATCGCCATGGGCATGGTGCTGATCTTCCGCACTGTCGGTATTATGAACTTTGCCCAAGGTGATTTTCTGATGTTTGGTGGATATTTTGCCTATACATTCAATCAGATATTGGGGATGAATATCGTCTTGTCTCTGGTGCTGGCCTCTGTGTGCATGGGATTGGTGGGCGTGATCTTTATGCGTTCCTCCTATTGGTCACTGCGGGGAGCTCAGCCTAAGGCGATCATCGTCAGCGCCATGGGCGCGTCCATCGTTTTGAAGGAAGGGGCCCGGCTTATCTGGGGGCCCATCCCCCTGACTCTGGACAAGGTCCGTGACGGTGCGGTGACCCTGCTGGGGGCCACCATCCAGTGGCAGTATGTGGCCATTATTGCCATTGCCCTGCTTATGATGCTGCTGGTCTACTTCCTGCTGGAGAAGACCTTTATCGGCAATATTATGCAGGCTACGGCGCAGGACCAGTATATGTCCAGCCTCTGCGGCATTCCGGTGATCGTGTCCATCGGCATGACCTTTGCCATCAGTGCTGCCATTACCGGCATCTGCGGGGGTCTGCTGGCACCCATCTTCTTCCTGAACAACACCATGGGCGCTACCGCTGGCTCAAAAGCTTTTGCGGCCATCGTCATCGGCGGCTTCGGCAGCGTGCCCGGTGCCATCATCGGCGGCCTCATTGTGGGCCTGGTAGAGCAGTTCGGCGGCGCGTACATTTCTTCCACCTATCAGCTGGTGCTGATCTATGTGGTGCTCATTATCTTCCTGATGTTCCGGCCTAAGGGCTTGTTCCAGTCCCGGATCCAGGAAAAGGCATAGGAGGGCGGCATATGCGACTGAACCAAAAGAAAAGCCCTTGGGGCAAGGCAGCGGGGAGCCTTTTCGCCCTGCTGCTGGCGCTGATGCCCATGCTTACCTCTGTCTACACCACCCATGTCATCAGCGTGGCCATGATTTCCTACTTGTGTGTCCTCAGTGTGTATGTGCTGCTGGGCCTGTGCGGGCAGAACTCCTTTGCTCAGGCGGGCCTTTGGGGCGTAGGCGCCTATCTGGCCGGAAATATCCTGACGAAAACCGGCGGCGGGAGCCTGGCAGCCTTCTGTGTGGCGGTATTGGGCACAGCCCTGACGGCCTTTTTGCTGGGCTTCGCCTTTTTCCGGCTGAAGCAGTACTATTTCACCTTTGCTTCCATTGGGCTGATGACCATATTGAATGGCATTTTTATCAACTGGGAGCCCTTTTCCGGCGGAGCCTTGGGCATGAAGGGGATCCCAACCTTCTCCTTCTTCGGCTGGAGTGCCAATACGGAGCAAAGCAAATTTTATATCATCTTCCTGGTTTGCGCCGCGGCAACGGGCCTGGTGGTACTGCTATTTCGCTCTCCTCTGGGGCGGGCCTTTATGGCCATCCGGGACAATGAAATGGCAGCGGACAGCATGGGCATCAACGCCCTGCTGACCAAGAGCATTGCCTTCGCTATTTCCGGTGCCCTGTGCGGGGCCGCGGGGGCGCTGTATGCCTCCCTCTCCGGCTATCTGAGTTATCAGAGTTTCACCTATAATCAGTCCACCATCTATCTGATCATGATCATGATCGGCGGTACCGTCTCTCCGGTGGGGGCCATTATCGGCACCTGTGTCATTACCCTGCTGCAAGAGGGGTTCCGGGTGCTGCAGGACTACATGCAGTTTATTTACGGCCTGGGTGTTATCATCCTGATGATTTTCCAGCCGGAAGGAATTCTGGGAGGGGGGAAAGCGCTTTATGAGCATCTGCGCAGAAGAAAAGAAAGAGCCAAAGCTGGTGCTGAATAATATCTGTAAGAACTTCGGCGGCGTGGTGGCGGCCAGCGACATCTGCCTGGATATTTATGGTGGGGAGACTATGGGTCTTATCGGCCCCAACGGCGCCGGAAAAACCACCCTCATCAACCTGATTACCGGCGTCTATCGGGCGGACAGTGGCCAGATCCTCTTCAAGGGAAAGGATGTGTCCAAAGAGCCTACCTATAAGCGGGCCATTCGGGGCATGGGCCGGACCTTCCAGCACCCGCATCTGTTGGACCGGTGTGACGTGTGGACCAATATCGTCATGGGCAGCGATATGGCGGCCCGAAAGGGAAAACGGGCAGACCGGAACATCGAACAGGAGCTTGGGGAGCTGCTGGAATGCGCCGGGCTCTCCGGTATTGACTTGACGGATCCTCTGAGCAAAATGGCCTACGGCCAGCAGAAGCTATTGGAAGTGGTGCGGGTTCTGCTGAGCCACCCGGATATTCTGCTGCTGGACGAGCCGGCGGCGGGACTCAACAACCGGGAGACCCAGTATGTATCGGAGTTGATCCAATATGCTGTGGCCCGGGACACGGGGGTGCTGTTCATTGAGCATTCTATGGAGCTGGTCATGGGCGTCTGCGACCGGATCACAGTGCTGAATTTCGGCCATCAGATCACCACCGGCACCCCGGCACAGGTGCAGAATGACCCGGAGGTTATCCGGGCCTACCTGGGAGGAGGCGGCGACAGTGCTGAAAATTGAAAATTTGATAGCCAAATACGGCAGCATTGAGGCCCTGCATGCCATCAGTCTCCAGGTAGGCGAGCGGGAGATGGTGGCCCTCATCGGGGCCAACGGCGCGGGCAAGACAACCCTGCTGAACAGCATCTCCGGCGCGGTGAATGCCGAGGGCAGCATCCGCTTTCAGGATAAGGAGATCCTGAAGAAAAAGCCAGAGGTCATTGCCCGGATGGGACTTTTGCAGGTGCCAGAGGGCCGGCATGTATTCCCGGGCCTGACGGTGGAGGAGAATTTGCTGGTAGGTACCGTGGCCAGCCAGGGTATGCGGCTGCGGCCGGGAGACAACAGTGCCGGATTGGAAACGGTCTTTGACCTGTTTCCCAGGCTGAAGGAGCGGCGCAGACAGCTGGCCTGGAGCATGAGCGGCGGCGAGCAGCAGATGCTGGCCATCGGCCGGGCGCTGATGGGAAAGCCGAAACTGCTGATGCTGGATGAACCCAGCATGGGCCTGGCCCCTATTGTTATTGATGAACTGTTCGAAAAAATTGTGGAGGTCAACAAAACCGGCGTTCCTATTCTGATGGTGGAGCAGAACGCCAATCTGGCTCTGCGGGTATCGAACCGGGCCTACATCCTGGACCGGGGAAGGATCACTGCTGAAGGCCCCTCCCAGAGTCTATTGAAGGATCCCAAGGTGAGAGAGGCTTATCTTGGCAAATCGGTAGCGAAAGAATAGAAAGGAAGGACTGTTTATGATCGTATCTGTCGGCAGCGACCATGCCGGATTCCAACTGAAGGTAAAAATGCTTCCCATTCTGAAGCAGTGGGGCTACGAAGTGCTGGACAGCGGCTGCTTTGATGACAAAGAAAAAGTGTATTTCCCGGATGTGGCCCGGGCGGTGTGCCAGCCTGTGCTGGATGGCCAGGCGGAAAAGGCCATTATGTTTTGCGGCACCGGCGTGGGAGCCAGTGTGGCCTGCAATAAAATCCCGGGCATTCGGGCATCTATTATCCACGATGTCCACTGTGCCCACCAGGCGGTGGAGCATGACGATGTGCAGGTCATGTGCATCGGGGCCCAGATTGTGGGGGACTGGCTGGCACCGGACCTGATCCGCCCCTTCTTGGAGGCCAAGGCCAACCAGGATGAGTGGACTCCGAAAGTAGTTCGGATGCTGGGTGAAATGGACGGCAGCATTTAAAAGGTAAGCAGCGCTTCTCAAAACCGAGAGGCGCTGCCTTTTTGCTTATGACTTTCGGAGTGCCCGCAGCTTTCTCCATCCCTCCACCGCCAGAGGGATCGCCAACACCATGTAGGGCAGGGTGTACTGCCCCTTGGCCTCCCACACCAGGTGGAAGAGGAAGCCGCCTACCAGGATCACGGACGGCAGGTCCCCCTCTTCTTTTTTGTGACTGCCTGGGAGAAGGGCGAAGAGGACAAGACCGCAGCAGAGAATGGTTTGCAGAGGATCCAGGAGCAGGGCCAGAGTGCGGTCTCCCCGGTCGGAGAGGAGGGCGGTGACCCAGGCGGAGCCGGGGATCTTCTGAGCGGTGTAGCCCTGCATGCCCCGGTTGAGCCAGACACTTTCGTAAAGAGGGTCGGACCATTGGGTGGCGGTTTTTTGGGCGAAGAAGGAGAGGACGGAGCCGGGAGTGAATCGGGAGAGGGTTTCCCGGAGGTCTATCATGGCTTGCTGCTTTTGGACATTGGGATCCATTCCTGCCGCCAGGTAGCTTTCCATATTGTAGTTGTCCCACCAGCCGGGACCCTTGTCACTGCTGTTTCCCAGGCCCATGACCACCCAGGAGAGGGCGGTGCAGCCGGAGTGAAGGTCATAGCCGGTCTTCCGCTCTAAAATCAGGACAGGAATGCGGGCAGAGAAAAGAATCACCAGGACCAGACCTGCCGCTAACACAAAATTCCGGGGCTGCTTCTTTAAAAGACCGGTGACCAGGATATACAGTAGACATCCGATGGCGAAAATCTGATAGTTGGATTTGAAAACAATAGACGCGGCCAGAAAGCCCAGGCAGAAAATACCATAAACCCAGTGTCTGGAAACCCGGAGGGCACACCGGAGCCCCAGCATGGCACAGAAAAGCCCCAGCAAAGTGCCGTAGACGAAGGTGGTGTACAGCACCAGGGGGAGCATCATAAGCCCCAGCAGCGTTGAGAGCAGCTGCCCCAATTTTCCAAGACCAATGTCCCCGGCCAGGGTACCCAGCAGGATCAGAATGCCCACATAGGCCCCCACATTCAGATACTGAAAGGCCAGGGAGGACCTTTCCCCAAACAGCCAGATCAGCACCCAGTGAAAGATCACCAGGCCGGACTGGTGGGGATAGGCGGCAAGATAGCCTCCCGGCATCACGTCGGTGTAATCCTGCAAAATGAGGTTTTGGGTCACATGGAGGGTCAGGCTGGCATCGGAATAGGGGATAAACCGGGTAGAGGTGACCCAAAGCAGCCCCAGCGCGCCGCCAATGCCCACCAGCACCCAGCGCAGGACCGAATACAGTCGATCCTTTTGGGGCCGAGGCACCAAAATGCACAGCGTCCCTAGGATCAGCAGAAGCGCCGCCTGGAGCAGCACATTGTCCGCCGCCAGGTGGGACCGCTCTTCCAGGTCCAGAAAATTGGTGCAGACCAGGCAGCTGACAAACAGCCACACCGCGCACACAGCAAAAAACACCCTTACCAGGCCGTGGTAAAGTCTGGTAAGCCGGGAAGAAAGAAGATCCATAGCGTCACATCCTGATAAAAGATGGTGTTATTCTATCATAGAAGCGGGGTGGGCGCAAGGCGGGAAAATTTTGCGGAAGGGTTTGACAAATGCCCACTTTCCCTCTATTATAAAACCATTACATCGCCCCAATTGCGGCGGCATCAGGAGGGTATTTACCATGGATGAACAGGTCAAAGAAAAAGAAACTGCCAAGGAAAGCTCTATGCTCTTTTGGATGAAGCTGCAAACCTGCCTCACCGGCGCTGTGCTGGCGCTGCTGCTGATCGTGGGGATCTTTGCCGCGGTGCAGGTGGGGCATGTCATGCGGATGTTCCGTGGGGTGGATGTGGAGAAGATCAACGCCACCGTTCTGACTCTGCAAAGTGCTGCCGAGGAACTGGACATGGAGACCATCAATAAAGCCGTGGACTCGCTGAAAGCCGCCGCGGAGAACCTGGGCTCTGCCGATATTGACGCGGTCAACGATGGAATCAAAGCTCTCACCGCCGCCGCCGACAACCTCCAGGGCCTGGACATTGAAAAAATGAATGAGCTCATCCAGTCCTTGAAGACGGTCTCCGATGAGATGGAGAAAACCACCTCGGCTTTCAGCAAGATATTCGGTCGGTAAAACTGCCTAAAAATAACTGTCACTTTTTGTTAAAAAGTGCTTGACAAATGGGTCTTGCGGTGGTATCATATGCAAGCTGTCTGATGAACGGCGTCGAAAGAGGCCGGGAGGACACAAAAACAGCGAAAAACCTTGAAAAAACTTCAAAAAAGTTCTTGACAAAGGCAATTTGCTGTGATAGAATAAACGAGTTCGAATCGAGCGAACGCTTGAGCCGAGCCGTCTGTACCTTGTAAATTGAATAACGTTAAGACGAACTATTTAACACCTTGGACAATTAAATGGAATTGTTTAAGCGTAAGCGAAAAACAGCCAACGAAAATTCTTGAGTAATA
>ERZ772861.699-NODE-699-length-34187-cov-11.126655_pt1 | contig 34187 bp, 40 predicted proteins | sample MGYA00512135_ERZ772861 | MGnify/ENA primary metagenome ERZ772861 (study PRJEB29015, sample SAMEA2737700) | human gut metagenome | biome: human gut; feature: human-associated habitat; material: faeces | place: China | collected 2012 ...
CCGGGGAAAGGGGGCAGGGGGATAGGGATAGTGAGTTAGAAGTTTGTTTCAAAAACATACTATTCTACAATCTGAGGCTCCGACTTGAACTGTCGGAGCCTTTTTGCTATCCATAAATATGCTCATAAATAAAAACCCTTGAAAGCCTCAGCCTTCAAGGGTTTTGTTTGGCGCAGACGGTGAGATTCGAACTCACGTGCGGTTGCCCGCAAACTGATTTCGAGTCAGCCCCGTTATGACCACTTCGATACGTCTGCATATATCCTGTGACGTCTTCCGACATCACAACGATAATATTATACACCAAAAAAAGAGCTTTGTCAATCATTTTTTATCTTTTCCTGTTCCGAAAGCCCTTTTGAATATGCTCAGAAGCAAAAATATCATAATTATATCAAGTGCGCCGAGCAGTATGCTTACAGCAGGCATATCCTGCACGCATATTACCGTAACAATAGTCAGTATCGCAATTATTACGATAAAAGCAAGTGATGTCAGCACACAGCAGATCATTCTTAAAGGTTTTGACAACCTTTGGCTTGTGCTTGCCGCAATTCCGGCGTCAAAAAGTATATCGCATAACACCTCTATAATGAGATCCATTTACTTTCCTCCTGCGATTTCCGACAGCTTCAGCGTAGCGTCAACGCTTATCTCACGGCTCTTGTAAATGCCCTTGTCGGCAAGCTCAAGCGCCTGCTTTGCGTATTTTATTGCCGCCGCTTTATCTCCGCTGTTCATGGCTTTTTCCGATAAAGCTATACAACAGCGTGCCATTATCGCTTGCCCCTCGTCCTCAAACTCACTGCCGTTGAGCTTTTCCGCCGCCTTTATGCAGTCGGGATAATCGCTTTCCTTGTACAGCCGCTTTACCGTTATAAGCTGTTGTGCGTTTCTGTCGGGATCTTCCTCGCCCTGCACCTCGTCTGATATAAGACTTCCTGCAGGCAGATCAAGCCGTCCTGCCAGATATTCAAGCGTTTTCACGGACGGGCAGGCATTTCCGCTTTCGATACGGCTGAGCATATTTCTTGTAATGAACGTTCCGACAAGCTCGGATTGAGTCATCTTCTTGGCAAGTCGTGCTTCTTTAATTCTTTTTCCCAGTTCTTCAGAATTCATATTTTCACTCCTTCCGCATTGATAAAGTATTTATCGTTCAGACGGTTACGGATAATTACCTTTAAACAGCCTCTGTAAATTTAATTTACCTTTTATATTGATAGTTTAGCAGATAGCCGTAAAAAAATCAAGTGCATTTGCCGAAATTTTTTGAACTCAGGCGCAAATAATGTCGCTTTTCTGTGTATTGCACAAAAAACATAGGTTTATATTGTGCAAACTGCTTATTTTTTACAATTGCAAAGTTTGATATTGACATTTCGTTCAAATGTGCTATAATTAAGGTAAATTAAATTTACATAGCAAGATCTGCTATAGGCAGAAAGGATATTGAAATTGAAATTTTCATATAGATTAAAGAAAACGTTATTAAGGGCGGCGGCTCTTTTCTGTGCGGTTTCGACAGCGGTTGCGATGACCGCCTGTTCTGATAAGGGAGAAACCTCCACAGTACAGCTTTCTCCGAAGGAAACCGTTGAAAAGATATTCACGCTTGCAAAAAGCAAGGATTATGACAGTCTTGCGGAGTATTGCCGCAGCTTCTCCAAAATGAGTATGGAGCTTTATTTCACCGATACAGGCACAGATTATGACGCAAAATGGCTCTCACGATATTCCGCTACCTTAGCGTCTATATTCGATAATTATGTTACCTATGATAATCTGACCGAAAAGGCTGACAAGGAAACCAGAACAGGCAGTGTCACAGGAACCTTTACCGCTCTTGATATGGAGAAGTTCAACGAAAAGACCGATTCAAAGATAAATTCGGAATTCAAGAATGACTACAACGCACAGATGGATTATATAGACAGCGTTATCGGCGACAAGGAGTTCAAATCGAAAGAATTCGAGTATACTATCGAGTTCAAGTATGTAAATGAGCAATGGACGCTGACCGACAAGAATTTTCTTATACTTCTCACGTTGGGATATTACAACAAGTGACAGACCCGACATTCACGGATAGCCCGTGAAAAATATTTTGCAGCAGTATTATATGCAAAGAAAGGGTGGAAGATATGTTTGAATGGTGGAATTCGCTCGGTATTACAATGCAGGTATTTTACTGCATAGCTTTGCCTGCAACGCTTATTATAGTGATACAGACTATCCTGCTTATGATAGGTATAGGTCACGGAGGAGAAGGCGTTGAGTTCAGCGACACGAGCGGAATAGACGGTCTTGGAGATGTTCCCGATATGCCTGCCGATGTTCCTGCGGACATACCGACGGATATGACGGCGCACGCAATAGAAGGTTGCGACCATATGGCGACCGGCGACGGCTCGAATCCGGCGGACTTCGGCACAATGCAGCTTTTCACATTGCAGGGAATTATGACATTCCTGTGCGTATTCGGCTGGACGGGTATTATATGTACCTCGCTCGGACTTCACGTTGCGATAGCTATAATAATTGCGCTTGTGCTGGGATTCCTTGCAATGCTCGGAGTTGCAAAGGTGCTTCAGCTTACAAGAAGGCTCACTCAGGACGGAAGCCTTGACGTGCGCAGACTGCTCGGTGAAAAGGGCAGGGTATATATCCCGATTCCCGCAAACGAAAGCGGAGAGGGAAAGGTGACAATAGCGGCAGGAGAGCGTTTTATAGAGCTTTCGGCTGTCACCGATGAACAGGAAGCAATCCCCACGGGAACGCAGGTGCGGATAATAGACGTGCGTGGCGATGTCGTGGCGGTTGAAAAGGATAAATAAGCAATAAAGCAATTTCTAAGTTACAGGAGGAAATATTCATGCAGCCCGAAATTTTAATTGCAATATGCGTTGCGGTAGTTATCGTATTCGCATTATTGATGGGTATCTTATCAAGATACCGTAAGTGTCCCTCGGATAAGATACTTGTTATCTACGGTAAAGTCGGAAGCGACAAGAACGGTCAGGCAAGAAGCGCAAAGTGCGTACACGGCGGTGCGGCATTCATTATGCCCATCATCCAGTCGTATCAGTTTATGGACTTAACGCCCATATCTATCAATGTAGACTTGAAGAACGCACTTTCAAAGCAGAATATCCGTGTTGATGTACCATCAAGATTCACAGTAGGTATTTCGACAGAGCCTGGTATAATGCAGAATGCCGCTGAGCGTCTGCTCGGTCTGAGAATGAACGAGATACAGGAGCTTGCAAAGGACATTATATTCGGTCAGTTACGTCTTGTAGTGGCTACTATGGAGATCGAGGAGATAAACAACGACCGTGACAAGTTCCTTGTTGCCGTATCAAACAACGTTGAGATTGAGCTTAAGAAGATAGGCTTACGTCTTATCAACGTTAACGTAACCGATATTAACGATGAGTCGGGATATATCGAAGCGCTCGGTAAGGAAGCTGCCGCAAAGGCTATCAACGATGCGAAGAAATCCGTTGCCGAAAAGGATCGTGACGGTGAGATCGGTCAGGCTAACGCACAGCGTGACCAGCGTATACAGGTCGCTGCCGCAAACGCTCTTGCTATCAAGGGTGAGAACGAGTCCAAGATTGAGGTCGCTCAGTCTGAGGCTTTAAGACGTGAAAAGGAAGCGGAATCAATGCGTCTTGCTACAGCCGCAGAAGCTGTTCAGGCAGCTAAGGCAAAGGAAGAAGCCTACATAGCACAGCAGCAGGCAGAACAGACCCGTGCCGCCCTCGAAACCGCAACTCAGCAGGCGGATATAATCGTTAAGGCTAAGATTGCCAAGGAGCAGGCTGAGATTGAGGCCGAGGCTCAGGCTGAGGTTGCACGCCGTACCGCAAAGGGTGAGGCTGATGCTCTTTATGCAAAGATGGAAGCACAGGCACGAGGTGCTCAGGAGATACTCGTAAAGCAGGCTGACGGTATGAGAGAGCTTGTAAATGCCGCAGGCGGAAACGCGGACAGCGCAATCAAGCTGATTCTTGCAAACAATATGGAAGAGCTGATGAAGATACAGGTAGAAGCTATCAAGAACATCAAGATAGACAAGGTAACCGTTTGGGACGGCGGCTCAAAGGGCGAAAACGGCAAGACCGCCACAGCCGACTTTATCAGCGGTATAATGAAAGCTATTCCGCCTATGGGTGAAATGTTCAATCAGGCAGGTATGGAACTTCCCAAGTTCTTAGGCGAAAAAATAGACACCCCCAAAACCCTCGACAGCTAAGCGGGCGGCTGTGAGCCGCCTCAAGTTCCGCCTTTAATACGGTTGCAGTACAGCTTAGGATAGCAAAACGGCGGGGTTAAACAAAGCAATAATCAATATAATGTGGGCGGCTGTGAGCCGCTTCAAATTCCGCCTGCGGCTGTGAGCCGCCTCAAATTCCGACCTTTTTAAAGGTTTGTGCGTTATTGAGGTTAGCGAACGGTCGGGAATAAACAAAGCGTTAATTAATAAAAGCGGTCACGGCGGCAAGCTGTGACCGCTTTAAATATCATTGTTATTGCAAACTATCCCTTCGAAAAGCACTATATCCTTGCCTCCCTTGTCAAAGGGAGGTGGATTGACGGCAAGGCACAAGTCTTGATATTATTGCTTTCTGCTTGCGATATGTCAACCATTTTTATGTTGTAAACTTTTTGCCGTCAAGACGGAGGGATTGCTTGCTACAAACTGTTTCAGCCCTGCCGTCACCTTCGTTAACAATCCCTCAGTCACAGTGACGGAAATCTTATTAATTTATAAAAAATCTTCGACCTGATATTAAAAGTAACATCGAAAATATTGTACCGCACTGTGCCAGCTCCCTTTACACAAGGGAGCCAAGAGTGATAGTTCTATTTTTCAGAAAGCACTAACCCTACATGAATTTTACATCATTTCAAAAGGAGCAATCTCCCGCTTGTTTAATTGCCCCAACCTTTTCTCACACCCTTGACATCCTGTCATTTCAGTGATATACTTTAGTTAGATAAAACTAACCAAAGTGAAACGGAGCAACCTATGAAACATCTTCATTTTGAACCCGAAACCGACGGCTTTTACGGCGCATATTGGGAATGTAAAACCCCGTCCGATACCGCAATGATAGCAATGCTCGGTGACGACCCCGAAGACTATATGAGCAAAACCTGCGTGAAATGGCTTCATACCTACGGAATTAACGTAATGTCAATGTCGCCCGGAAAGAAGAACTACAGCCACCACAACTATCCCATTGAGCGTATCGGCTCGGCTATAGAATGGCTCAAAGCGCACGGCAACAAGAAAATCGGCATTGTCGGTGCCTCTACAACAGCCACAGTCGCTCTTGTCGCCGCCTCATATTATCATGACCTCACGCTCACTGTCGCCCTGACTCCGAGCGACTTTGTATGGCAGGGCTTTGCGCAGGGCAATCGTGACGGCTGTAAGGAATGGCCGATCGAAAACGAATCTATCGTGTCGATAGGCGGCAAACCCGTACCATTTATGCCCTTTGTCTATAAGCACCCTGAGTATTGGCAGAAGATAGCCAAAGCGTCTAAGGAACACGGCGATTCCACATATTCAAAGGATGTGTTCGATGATTCCGAAGCCGCAGGACTGCTTAAAGAGGAACATTTTATACCTGTAGAGAATATCGGCGGCAAGCTCGTTCTTGTCGGTGCGGAAGATGATTCTCTCTGGGATACCGCAAAATACATACGCAGAATGGACAATCGCCTGAGATCCCGCCCGCATTCCTGCAAATACTCTGTGTATCTCTATGAACACGGCACACATTTTGTGTTCCCTGAAAGCGTACTGAAAAAGGCTCTGCCCGTCGGTGCTGATATGCTTGTAAATATGTCCTTCTCAGCCGCTAAAAAATTCCCTGCCGAATGCAAAGCTATGCGTCTTGACCTTGATAAAAAACTTACCGAAGAAATCCTTGATTGGAAATCAAACAATTAAAATTAGTAATATATAAGCAAAATATATTCAGTATATTAACTTATGCGTGAGATTTTTCCGCTCGCCCGACCGCCTTTATATTATAATAGTATCTCAAAATCCAGCCGCTCACATCGGGCGGCTTTTTTCTGCCCTTAAAATCAACATAAATCATCAATTGTCGCTCCTACCGTTGCCGTTATCTTCATCATAATTCATCACCGTGTGTCCTTTACAAAGGTAAAAAATACGGACTATACTATTATAATATATAAAGGACACGTCACGACCATATTTTCGCCTTCAGATCACCCCGATATTTCACGCAAGTATACGTTTACATTCACGCCTTAGTCACATTAAAAATGCTCATAAATCGGCTTTCCTGCTATAATATCGGCTGTTTTTTCGCCTGCCTGTCCTCCCCCTTCCGTGTAATTTTATTACCATTTCACAACACATCTGTATCAAAATCTCCGAATCGGTACAATTATTTTTGTCTAAAAACACAACAAAAATCAAAACTTCAATTTTGGGCAGATTAACAAATTAAATTACAAAATAAGTCAACAATAGCCAGAATTTAACTGATTACAAAACGGTAACAAAAAGGTTACAAAACGGTTACAGCTTTTTCTTGTGCATTTTCACCAAAAATGACTGCCACAAGCTATTTGACATTTTGCAAAACGGAAATTATAATTGTCTAGAGCTTGAAAAAAGCCCGATAATAAACGTAGCAGCGGTTCTCTCCGCACGGGGAGTTATCGTACACGGTCAGTGGTGACAGACGGATTTAGCCGTAATTTTAATACCGTGATGCCCGTATGGGTACTGCTTAAACCTACCGATATGATGACGAAAGGCGGATATATGTTTCCCAGATTCAGAAACACCGGACTGACAATACGCATATCAAAGAACGCAGCACTTAAAATACTGCTTATATTCGGCAGTATCTTCGGAGTATTCCTTATGACAGGTCTGCTCTACTTCAGAAATGACGTTGAGATAATCGACGAGAACGAAAAGCGTATTGTTTATACGGTAAGTGCCGACCCTTATGAGATACTCAGAGAGAACCACATAACGCTCGGCACATACGACAGGATAGACTTCACAGGCTTTGAGGAGAACGTGGCAACAGCCACTCTTACTATCGAAAGAGCCTTTGACGTTGATATTCTGGAAGGCGGCAAGAAGACCGCCACTGCACACAGCGTAGATGCTACAGTGGCACAGCTGCTTGAACAAGCAGGCGTTGAGCTTGGCAAATATGACAAGGTATCACCTGCAAAGACGGCTGTTCTTAAAGAAGGACAGAAGATTGCTGTTACAAGAGCTTATGACGTGAAGATTACGGCAGACGGAAAGACAACAACCGTAAAATGCCTTGACAACACGGTTTCAGAGCTTTTGAAAAGAGCGAAAATAACACTCGGCAAGAACGATATGGTAAGCGAGGAGCTTGAATCCAAGATAACCGGACCTGCCGAGATAAAGGTTTCAAGAGTCGAGATAAAGACTGAAAAACAGGATAAGATTATCCCTTATCAGACATCTACCGTAACGAGCAACATTCTGGCTATAGGTCAGAGCGAGGTTCGTACAAAAGGTGTCAACGGCAAGATAAGAACAACAACGACCACTACCTACATCGATGGCGTAAAGACGGATGTAAAGAAGACCACAAAGGTAGTGACCAAGAAGGTTGACGAGGTTATAGCCGAGGGTGCGGCGATCGTAACTCCTTATTGTAAGATAGACGATACATCTATCGTACTAAGGAACGGCAGACCGGTTGACTATGAGTATGTGGTATCCGGCAAGGCTACAGCTTATACAGCGCCCGAAGGTGCGTATACCGCAAGCGGCAGAATGGCTGAGATAGGTACAGTTGCGGTAAATCCCAACGTTATCCCCTACGGCTCGAAACTCTATATAGTCGGTCAGTATGACAATATCTGCTACGGCTATGCTATTGCCGCCGATACAGGTGATGGAATGATGGCAGGTACGATTCCTGTGGACGTATATATGGGCAGCACAGAGGAGCATTATGACGATGCTTGCGCATGGGGTCTGCAATACGTTGATATTTACGTTGTAGAAGTCGGCAACGGCTAAGCGGGCGGCAATATGCCGCTCCGAACTCCGCCTGTGGCTGAAAGCCACTGTAAATTCCGCCTTTGAAAATGTTTGAGGTTGGCTAAGCGTGGCGAAACGGCGGGGTCAAACAAAGCGATAATTAGCAGATAAGCGGTCACAGTGATATGCTGTGACCGTTTTTTGCGGCAATGTGCCGCTTCAAGTTCTGCTTTTGGAATTGTCTGAGCTATTTGTAGAATAGCGAAACGGCGTGGTCAAACAAAGCGATAATTAGCAGATAAGCGGTCACGGTGATATGCTGTGACCGTTTATGTGCATACTGTGGCAATTACCAGATTGATACTTGACAGCAATTAACAATAGTGATATACTAAAGAAAAATAAAAAGCAATTAAGTATTCAGACGATAATATGAAATGGTGAGAGATATGTGCAAGATGATAAATTACAATTTATGTAAACGGGGGGGGCTCTATAATAGCACCTCTGTAAGTAATGCACAATATCTCTGCGTAAAATTCAATATGGTTATTAAGGCATAGTCTGCACGGGTGGGCTGTGCCTTTTTATATTATCTGCTACAGTGTATAGTAATCGGAATTTGTGTGCTTTTTTTGTCGTTATGAAAGTTGATTTTGCCTGACAGGTTGAAAGAGGGAAAAATATAAGGTATTATCAAATAAGAAGATTGCGGTTATTTTACAACTGTATACAGTCGCTTAAGGAGGAAAATTATGATTAAAAGTGTAAAAAGACTGGGTGCGGCAGTACTGTCGGCGGTTATGATGCTGACAGCCGTTGCAACACCGCTGGGGGATAATCTGCCTATTGTCAGTGAAAGTGTAGCTGATGTGGCAAGTGCGGAGACTTATACTTATGGGGATTATGATTATAGCGTGCGTGATGATCAAACAGTATTTATTCTGGCATATACAGGAAAGGATAAGGTAGTAAATATACCCGAAGAGATTGAAGGCAAAAAGGTTGGTGTAATTGGACACATAGCATTTTTGAGCAACAGTATTGAGATTGTCAATATTCCAAATACAGTTACAGTGCTGAGTTATGAATGCTTTTTTAGATGCGGTAATCTGCGAGAAATCAATATTCCTGAAAGTGTGTCAGAAATCGGCGGTGTTCCGGTTACAGAATGCCCGTCAGTTGAAAAAATAAATGTTTCAGAAAAAAATAACTATTATCGCTCTGTTGATGGCGTTTTATTTTCAAAAGACATGAGTCAGTTGATATACTACCCGTCAAATAAAGCGGGTGATAGTTACAAAGTACCTGATGAAGTAAAAGAATTTTCGCCATGCGCTGACAATGGTGCTTTTAATTATAATCAAAATCTAAAATCTGTAACATTAAATGCAAATATAAACTTATCTTCTTGGAATTTTCCACGTTCTTCGTTTGCTTATGCAAGTAAATTGGAAGCAATATATGTTGACAGCAAAAATCCTTACCTTACTTCCGATAACGGAATTTTATACTCCAAAGACAAAACGATATTAGTAAGTTATCCGGCTAATCGCAGTCAAACAAGATATGTAATGCCGGATAATGTAAGACGGATGTCTGAAAATGCGTTTTATGGTGCAAAAAATTTAAAAGAAATACAACTTTCTAAAAAACTCGAGATTAGAGTATATGGCGTGCAATTTTTCTTGGGCTGCCGAAATTTGGAAAGCATAAGTATTCCTGAATCCAATAATGATTTTTATACGGTTGACGGAGTTTTGTTTAGAAAACGTGATTTTGATGGTCTTGACAATCCGAGTCTTATAAGTTATCCTCAAAATAAAAAAGATTCAAAGTACGAAGTTCCTACAACTGTAAAATCTATAGGGGTGAGTGCATTCGAGGGCAATACTAATTTGTCGACTGTTATAATACCAGATAATGTTGAAGAAATCAACGGCTCTGCTTTTATGGACTGCACATTACTTAGTAAAGTTGTGTTGCCAAGTAATTTGAAAGAAATCACATACTGGACTTTTAACAATTGTTCTTCTTTGACAGATATAGATATACCGGCAAGTGTTACAACAGTCGGGGTTTCTGCGTTTTTAAATTGCAGTTCTCTAAATAATGTAACAATTCCTTTCAATGTAACAGAAATAATGATCTATGCCTTCGGATACCGTTCTGAATCACCTGATTTTAATGTTTACCAAAAGAAAGACAACTTCAAAATCTACTGCTATCCCGGCACTGCGGGCGAACAGTACGCCAAGGACAACGGTTTTGACTATGAACTTATTACAGCCGAAAAACCTGCCAAGGTTACCGGCTTCAAGGTTAAGTCATTAACCAGCACCAATGTAACATTGCAGTGGAACAAGAACACGAGTGCAAGCGGATATGAAATTGAGCAGTATAAGAGTGGCAAGTGGGTAAATGTTGCAAAGATAACAGGCAACGCAACGACTTCATATACCGTCAAGGGATTAGCGGCAGGAACAGCAGGATACAAGTTCCGTATGAGAGCGGTCAAGAACGGTGCTTACAGCGATTATACATCGGCACTTTCCGTTAACACAAACCCTTACGGTGTTGGCGGATTCAAGTGTTCTTCAAAGTCGAGTACCTCAGTGACATTAAAGTGGAACAAGGGTACAACGGCAAGCGGTTACCAGTTACAGCAGTACAAGGACGGCAAGTGGGTAACTATCTACACCGGAACAAAGGCTACCGATACAAGCTACACTGTAAAGAATCTCAAGGCAGGCACTGCCGGCTACAGATTCAGAATAAGAGCGTACAAGGCTTACGGAAATACTAAACAGTATGGCTCGTGGAGCAGTGAGGTTAAAGTTAATACCAATCCTTACGGTGTAGGCGGATTCAAGTGTTCGTCAAAGACAAGTACATCTGTTACATTGAAGTGGAACAAGGGTACGACCGCAAGCGGTTACCAGTTACAGCAGTACAAGAACGGTAAGTGGGTGACTATTTACACCGGCACTAAGGCTACCAACACAAGCTATACTGTAAAGGGTTTAAAGGCAGGAACAGCGGGCTACAGATTCAGAATCAGAGCATACAAGACTTACGGAAATACTAAGCAGTACGGCTCGTGGAGCAGTGAAGTCAAGGTTAACACCAATCCTTACGGCGTAGGCGGATTCAAGGCTAAATCCACAGCCAAGAATTCAATAACGCTCGGCTGGAACAAGGGTACGACCGCAAGCGGTTACCAGTTACAGCAGTACAAGGACGGTAAGTGGGTAACTGTTTACACGGGTACTAAGGCTACTTCTACAAGCTATACGGTCAAGAGTTTAAAGGCAAATACAAGCTATAAGTTCAGGATAAGAGCGTATAAGACTTACGGAAATACCAAGCAGTATGGCTCGTGGAGCAAGGTGCTTACGGTTAAGACGAAGAGGTAAGCGGTTAAACTGAATATAAAAACGGGCATCGGCCGCTGAAGTGTCCCCTGTCAAGTAGACAGCCGAAAAAATAAAAGAATATTTAGAATTTCTTCAAAAACCACCCTGCTGCGCAGCAGGGTGGTTTTTTTACGCCGCCGCTGCCGAGTGGTATTCCATCGGTGTCATACATTTCAATTTTAACTGGTAACGTTTTGTGTTGTAAAACTCAATGTATTCCTTAATTGCTGTTGTAATTTCTTCTTTAGAGGAAAATTTTCTGAGGTAATACATCTCGGATTTGAGTATTCCCCAAAAGCCTTCCATTGGACCGTTATCAATACACCTTCCAACTTGGGACATACTCTGCCGCATACCTGCTTTCATGAGCATATTATGGAAAGTTTTGCTTGTATATTGAAATCCTCTGTCACTGTGAAACAGCGGATGAGCTGTCGGATTATCGGCAACTGCTTCATCAAAGGTTTCAAACACAAGTTGGTTGTTGTTGCTCGTTCCTATCTTGTATGAAACGATGCGTCTGTCGAATATATACAATATTGCACTCAGATATACTTTTCTGACTTCAGCTCCTACATAATACTTGAACTCAGTTACATCGGTAAGCCATTTTTCATCGGGTGCATCGGCGTAAAACTCTCTGTTGAGCACATTTTCTGCCGTTATATCGGGTGTGGATTTGATGTAATTGTATTTCTTCCTGCGGCATACGGATTTCAAATGCAGTATCTGCATAAGTCTGCGGATTCGTTTCTTGTTAAAATGTGTTTCGTGCCGTCTGTTTACTGTTATTGTCATTTGACGGTATCCGAGGATGCCGTTCTGTTCTTCATACAGCTCCTTTATCCATTCAACAAGCTCTTCGTTTATCTGCTGGCTTTTGCTCGGTGTTCTTTTCAGCCATTTGTAATATGCACTCCGACAGATATGCAGCTTTGCACAGAGCTTTTCTATAGGATAATTCTCGGTTTTATTGAGATACTGTATCGCTATGTACCTGTTTTCCTGCCGTACTCCGCTTAATGACCGCCCCCTCTCAGTTCCCTCAATTTTTTTAACAGAGCTATCTCCATTTCCTGATCCTTTATTTTCGCCTGCAATATCTTGTTTTCCTGACGAAGGCGGTCTTCTTCTGTTAGTTCATTTTCAGGCTTGGCTTTTCCTCGGCGGTCGGTCAAGCCCTGTACTCCTTTTTCTTCGTATTTTCGTACCCAAGCATATATCTGCTGATATGATACCTTGTAAGTTTCTATTGTTAAACCATAGTCCTTTCCGTGTTCTATACAGAAGGCTACTATTTCTGCTCGTTCTTCCTGCGTTGTTTTTCTTCCTTTGGTCATATAGATCTCTCCTTTGGCGGAGCTCCGCTCCTTAAATTCTCTATGACCATTATACCATATAATCCAATCGTGTAGTCTACCCCTACTTGATATTTCATATTTTATACATATTTCTCGTTGACTGCCTCCCCCATTCAGATAATCCTTCACTGCTTTTAATTTCAGCTCTGCGGAATATTTCTTGTTCTTTTGCCTTCTTGACATAAAATAACCCCCTTAGTGTAGTCTCGTAATTTTTGTTTTTTCGAGTGTCTACTCTAAGGGGATTATATCAAATTTACCGATACCCGTTTTTCTGTTTATTGCCTGTCGAATCTTAGGTCAAACCACCTTAGTCGGTATTCTGTCTGCAAGAGATATGCGAAAATCTGCGGCGATGTTTTCGGGCGGAAAACCGCACAATTACCGAAGATGAGCTTTACAATAACGAAAAAGGCAATGAGGTATCAAGATGAATTGCATAATTTACCCATCTGGGTAATGTCATTTTGCTGAATGCGGTGTAAAATATAATAAAGAGCAGTGGGCTTATATGAACTTTGAAAATTATAATGAGGAGGTAAAGGATTATGAAAATAAAATTTAAACGCATTACGACTTTGTTTGCGGCACTTGCTATTATGATAACCGCACTGCCGCTGACGATCATACCTATCAGTGCCGCAGGCACCGACGGTGAAAGCACAGAGTATTCAAGTGACGGATACCTTATCGTCCGTAGTTACCGGCAGCTGAGATTGGCGTACAACGGCAGTGAGGAGTCTAAGATAAGGCTTGGTGCAGATATTGACTGCGACCCTGAGGAATATAAACCTAACTATCTGACGAGATTGTGTCCGCCTATAGAAAGTGACAAGACGCTGGACCTTGCCGGTTATACGCTTAAAAAGACAGGTAACAGTATTGACTCGCAGGATCATCTGTTGAGCGTCCAATACAGTAAGCTGACCATCGAGGACTCGGTGGGAACGGGTAAAATGTATTTCTATGCCAAGGATGTAGCCCAGAATCTGTTTTTGGCTGAGAACAGAAGTACGATCGTTATAAACGGAGGTACATTCTGCTACACGGGTACCAATGCGATGTATTGTGAAATGATCAAGCTGAGTGCATCGGATCTTGTAATCAACGACGGTTATTTTGATGCACAGATCGGTACTCCGATAAAGCTGGATAACGGTTTTGCCGGCAAACAAAGAACGCTTAATTCTACTGCTCTGATAAACGGAGGTACTATAGTAACTACCTCCAGTATAGCGCTCTCCTCGATAGACGGTTGTGATTATTACGCATCGCTGGTTATGACGGGCGGAACCATCACAAACAAGAGCAAGGGCAGAGTGACCGATAAAACGGGAACGATAATTTCCGATCCGTATTTTGTCCGTGTTACAAGTGACGAGGCGTTACAGAACAAGTATTACAACATAACGCTCCTGGGCGGAACAATGCCGCTTAGCCCAAATGATATAGAGGTATATTATCCTGCTGATAAGGCAGTACTTACTTCTAAAGCAGGTACAATCACAAATTCTGCAGAAAAGGTAGAGTACACGACTCTGCTTACCGCACCGCAGGCCGGCATTGACGAAAAGAAGGCTATGGCTGCAAGAGGTGCAGACGAGATATGCAGGCTGAAGACCGACAGAAATAATTATGTGCTGAGCCATACCAAACGCACCCGTTTTACCGTCAACAGCAACAGCGTAGGTAAGATCGACCTGCTGAGTAAGGCTCCTAACCCGTATGGCTCGGACGATCCGATAAAAACGGTAGATTGGTATGTATCCAAGAATTTCGGCTCGTTCACAGAAATCCCCGAAGCTGTAAACGATCTGTCGTATACGCCGCCTGAGGTTACGGAAAAATGCACAATGCTGTACAAGGCAGTTATAAATTACGGCAATGTGCTGAGAATCAATGAGATAATAATAATTGATTATGACTTTGAAGCCGTAACGGAAATCAAGGCGGTCGTGTCAGGTTTTCACGGTGGATCGAAGTTAAGCGACGTCAGCGTTGTGTCGGGTGAACCCGAAAAATACAGTCTGACGATAAACAATATCCGTGATGTTTACGGAAACAATATAGTAAACGATATTCAGCTGTGCAAAGGCTTCAAATACAACATATTTGTAAAAGTAAAGCTGAAAAGCGGATACGTTGCAGCGTATACAACAGGCACAGTAAAGATGCGCAGGTTTGAGGATCCCGCAAATGAATGGCAAGCGGCAGACCATATTTACATCGGCCTTAACGAGATTGCATTTAAGAGCGTTCTTGTTTGCGATGAAGGAATCAGGACGGTCGGGGTCGAAATCAGCAACTTCCTGCCTTATAGAAAGGTAAACGATCTGCAGCTTACTTCATCGGAACCCGATAAATATTCGGTAACTCTTGTCACGCCGCTTTTAAACACATGGGAATATAACGAAGAGGTTTACGACGATGACGAGCTTATAGTAGATAACTGTTATGTGGTCGAATTCAAGGTAACGCCTAAGTCGGGATATGCGCTTTCTCCCGGTTATATATTCCGATGCAGGCTTGATACTTACAGAGAAGGATTCTGGCTGACATCCGAAGACAAGGAACTGTTCACGGTTTCCAATGACGGAAAGGTAGTGATTAACAGTCTGAGGGTGCCGTTTGAAGAATATGATCAGAATATATATGTACAGATAACACCTCCGAAGGCAGGAGGAACTCCGGCAAAGAGTTTCATCTCACATAATTTTCCTGAGCATATGAGCCTTATAAGTATTGACTGGTATGACGATGAAGAGTGGAAAACACCGACTGTATTTGAGAAGGGCAAGACGTACTGGTGCTATATATACATCAATGCCGACTGCTATGAGTATAATCTCAAAAAAGCAAAATTCTATCTGAACGGAACTCAGGTCAGACAGGATTACAGTTACAATTCAAAATACAAATACTACTATATTCTCGGTTATACGGAAATCAAGATCGAAAATGATGTTGCAACTCCTACAGGCTTTGCGGCGGAATCTGCGACTTCATCGAGCGTTTCGCTGAAGTGGGATAAGAACGCAAATGCGAGCGGTTATGAGATAGAGCAGTACAAGGGCGGAAAGTGGACGCAGATCGCAAAGATAAATAACAGCTCCACGGTTTCGTACAATGCCAGCGGACTTGCCGCCGATACAACGTACACGTTCAGGATGAGGGCATATAAGACTTTGTCGTCAGGTACGTCATACAGCGACTATGTAAGGCTTGCGGCGAAAACGCAGCTTACAAATACCGACAAGTTTGTCGGCACCGCAATATCTCCTACAGCTGTAAAGCTGGACTGGAACAGGAACGATAAGGTTACAGGCTACATAATCGAACAGTACAAGGGCGGAAAGTGGACGCAGATAGCGGTAACAAAGAACAACACAACGCTTACCTTTACTGTAAAGGGGCTGGCGGACGCAACACCTTATTCATTCCGCATAAAGACATACAAGAATGCCGACGGCAAGACAAACTACAGCGGCTATACCACAGTTAAGGCGGAAACTCCTCCTGCGGCAGTGAAGAATGCAAGAGTTACCTCGACCACGGCTACATGGATAACTCTTGAATGGGAACGTAACGCTAACGTTACGGGATATGCGATAGAGCAGTACAAGGGCGGAAAGTGGACGCAGATAGCGGTAACAAAGAATAACACGACGCTGAAGTTCATTGTCAAGGGTCTTAACCCGGATACGAAATATTCGTTCAGAATAAGAGCGTATAAGACAAACGGCACAAAGACAACCTACGGCGGCTATGTTTCGATGGCCGGAACGACCAGAATTGCGAACGTGGCTAAGTTCAATGCAACGGCATTGTCGCAGACGGCGGTAAAGCTCAGCTGGAGCCGCAACACAATCGCCTCGGGATATGTCATCGAACAGTACAAGGGCGGAAAGTGGACGCAGATAAACGTTATCAGAGATAAGAACGTAACGACAATGGTTGTCGGCTCGCTTGCAAAAGGAACAACGTATTCCTTCCGTATGAAGTCATTCAAAACGGTTGACGGAAGCAACAGGTTCAGCGAGTACATTTCCGCAAAGGTAACAACGGCTAAATAAAATCAAAGTGACAGCGAGGGCAGGTAGTGTTACCTGCCCTCAGACTGTCGATAAACTTCTATCGTTATCAAAAATGGGGGTTTAGCGTCGCTTGCTCTGCTGGTTTTGCGTCTCTGCAAAGTCAGCTGTTTGTGTCGTTGCATCGTGCAACGGCTCGGTTCAGCTGACATAAGCGTCCTTGCTTATAACTTTTGGCAAGCAGCCAAAGCATCCTTGCTTTGGGCGTAGCCCTAAGGCGGGTCGCAGGGACGCCAGTCCCCGTATTCACCCCCGGCACGGATGCCGGGCGTGTATGCCAAAAGGCTCTATGCAAGGACGCATACAAGTGGTCGAACAAAGTCGGTGCAGGACGCACCGACAACAAACGACCACGATTGCACAGATGCAAAGCCAACCAAGCATACACAGCCTTTCACGGGGGAAAGGGGGGCAGTTCGGCATGGATGCCGAAATAAGGACACACCAAGCTTTAAGCATGGATGCTTACAAGTGGTCGAACAAAGTCGGTGCAGGACGCACCGACAACAAACGACCACTGTTGCACAGAGGCAAAGCCATCAGAGTGTCCTAAAGGGGATAGGGATAATAAATCAGGAGTTAATTTCAAAAACAGACTTTTTCTACAAACTGAGGGCAGGTAGTGTTACCTGCCCTCATTTTTTGCAGTTTTCTATACCCGATGAAGCTCTGCGGCACTACGCACCAAAGCATTATAAATAAGCGGCAGAAAAATTAACGAATACAGGCAGGCAGAACGGAAATAATAGCATAAAACCGATTAGTCAATATGCACAAAAATGCGGAGAATTTTTATTGCAAATTCTATCTTTAAATTTTCGAAAAAGGCTTGTATTCCGCATCGTAATGCTGTATAATAATTCTTGCGCGTGAAAGCGTACTGCAATGATATGCTGTGATGTCTGAGGTTGCGGCTATGCCGGTAATTCAGACGGAGTATGTCCAGTGAATGGGCGAAAACGGCTTTGCGAAGCGGTTTTCGGTGCTTTATATAAGTTTGGGATCGTTCTCCCGTCAAGACGGGAAGGGTTAGCAATAAGGTTGATACCCCCGTGGGAAAAGATCCTGTTTTATATGAGAGCATACGAAACACCCGGCACGGTATGTTTTATAAATACCGCAAACCGTATCTTTCCCCCGAAAATCTTATGAAAGGGAGAAACAAGAATGGCAGTTAAGGAAAAAGTGAGAATCAAGCTCAAGGGCTACGAGCACGCAACAGTTGATGCAGCTGCTGCAAAGATCGTTGAAACAGCCAAGCGTACAGGTTCAAGAGTTGCAGGTCCTATTCCGCTTCCCACAAACAAGGAAGTAATAACGATCCTGAGAGCCGTACACAAGTACAAGGACAGCCGTGAGCAGTTCGAAATGAGAACTCACAAGCGTCTTATCGACGTAATCCGCCCCACCAACAAGACAGTTGAAGCTCTGCAGAGCCTCGAACTTCCCGCAGGTGTGGAAATGACTATGGAAGCGTAAGCCATAGCGAGTTATGTTGGCGTAGAGCCAACCAATAACCTTCGGCACCGGAAACCCGAAACAATATCGGTGTCGGTGGTCAAGTCGGGAAACCGACCAATAACCTAAACAGGAGGATTTAAACCATGACTAAGGGTTTAATCGGAAAGAAAATCGGAATGACCCAGATTTTCGACGAAGCAGGAAAAGTAGTTCCTGTTACCGTTATCGAAGCAGGTCCTTGCGTTGTAACACAGCTCAAGACAGCTGAGAATGACGGCTATGAAGCAGTTCAGCTTGGTTTCGGCGATGTATCACCGAAGCACACAAACAAGCCCATGACAGGTCACTTCAAGAAGAATGACCTCCCCTTCAAGAGAACTCTCAAGGAGTTCAGATTAGACGACATCAGCAACGTAAACGTTGGCGACGTTCTGAAGGCTGACGTATTCGCAGCAGGCGACGTTATCGACGTAAGCGGCGTTAGCAAGGGTAAGGGCTTCCAGGGCGCTATCAAGCGTCACAACCAGCACAGACTGAAGGAAACTCACGGTACAGGTCCTGTTGTAAGACAGGCAGGTTCTATGGGCGCTTGCTCATCTCCCTCGAGAATATTCAAGGGCAAGGGCATGGCAGGTCACATGGGTGCTGAGAACGTAACAGTTCAGAATCTCGTTATCGTTAAGATCGATGCAGAAAACAATCTTATCGCAATCAAGGGTGCTATTCCCGGTCCTAAGGGCGGAGTTGTGTGCATTACCGATGCGGTTAAGAAAGCGTAAGGAGGAGGATCATCATGGCAAAAGTATCAGTATATGATATGACAGGAGCTGTTGTGTCCGACCTTGAGCTTAATGACAACATTTTCGGTATTGAGCCGAACACAGTTGTTATGCACGCAGCAGTGGTAAATTACCTGGCAAATCAGCGTCAGGGTACACAGTCAACGCTTACAAGAACAGAAGTAAGCGGCGGCGGTAAAAAGCCTTGGCGTCAGAAGGGCACAGGTCACGCAAGACAGGGTTCTACCAGAGCTCCCCAGTGGACACACGGCGGTGTTGCTTTAGGCCCCAAGCCCAGAAGCTACACATACTCTTTAAATAAAAAGGTAAAGAGACTTGCATTAAAGTCTGCACTTTCAGCTAAGGTGCAGGACGGCAGCATGATAGTTGTTGATTCTATCACAGCTGACGAATTCAAGACAAAGACAATCGTTAATATGTTAAAGGCTCTCAGCGCTGACAAGGCACTTATCGTTCTCAACAGCGTTGACGAAAAGGTTATCAAGAGCGCCGCTAATATTCCCGGCGTAAAGACAACTCAGGCCAACACTCTTAACGTATACGACATCTTAAAGTACAACAAGTTCATCGTTGTCAAGGATGCCGTTGCTACTATCGAGGAGGTGTACGCATAATGGCAAAGCTCGCTTATGACATCATTTTAAAGCCCGTTATTACAGAGAAGAGCATGGAAATGCTTACTCAGGGCAAGTACACTTTCAAGGTTGCCAAGGACTCCAACAAGATCGAGATAGCTAAGGCTGTCGAGGCTCTCTTCCCCGGTGTTAAGGTTGCTAAGGTAAACACAGTAAACTGCCGTGGCGTAATGAAGAGAATGGGCAGAAACGAAGGTTACACACCCGCTTGGAAGAAAGCTGTTGTAACTCTCGCTGAAGGCTCTAAGACAATCGAGTTCTTCGACGGAATGATATAAAGGAGTGATATAAATGGCTATTAAGACTTATAAACCTGTCACCCCCGGTCGCAGAGGTATGACTGTTACCGACTACAGCGTTCTGTCAAAGGTTGAGCCCGAGAGAAGCCTGCTTGAGTCACTCAAGAAGAACTCCGGCCGTAACAGCTACGGTAGAATCACTGTAAGACACAAGGGCGGCGCACAGAGAAGAAAATATCGTGTAATCGACTTTAAGAGAAACAAGCTCGGTATGGACGCTGAGGTTATGACTCTTGAGTACGACCCCAACCGTTCAGCATTCATCGCACTGATTCAGTACGAGGACGGCGAGAAGAGATACATCATCGCTCCCGACGGTCTGAACGTAGGCGACAAGGTAAGAAGCGGTTCCGACGCTGATATCAAGCCCGGTAACGCACTTGCACTTGCTGACATCCCCGTAGGTACGGTTATTCACAATATAGAGCTTTATCCCGGTAAGGGCGGTCAGCTCGTTCGTTCCGCAGGCAACATGGCACAGCTCATGGCTAAGGAAAACGGCTACGCTCTGTTAAGACTTCCCAGCGGTGAGTTAAGAAACGTATCCGATAATTGCATGGCTACTATCGGTGTTGTATCAAACCTCGACCACGAGAACGTTAACTACGGTAAGGCAGGACGTGTTCGTCACATGGGCGTAAGACCTACAGTAAGAGGTTCTGTAATGAACCCGAACGACCACCCCCACGGCGGTGGTGAAGGTAAGTCACCCGTTGGTCGTCCCGGTCCTGTAACACCCTGGGGCAAGCCCGCTCTCGGTTATAAGACCAGAAAGATCGGCAAGAGCACAGACAAGTTCATCGTTAAGAGAAGAAACAGCAAGTAATAACTACTACAAGTCGTTGTTAATAAGTGCGGCGTTTGCGGCATAGCAGTAAAGAATCCGCCGCATATTAACTTGCAATCCACTTGAAAGGAAATTATACAATGAGCAGAAGTATCAAGAAGGGACCTTATGTGCAGGAAGCGCTCATGAAGAGAGTGCTCGCTATGAACGAAGCAGGCGAGAAGAAAGTTCTCAAGACCTGGAGCCGTTCAAGCACAATATTCCCTGATTTCGTCGGACATACATTTGCTGTACACGACGGCAGAAAGCACGTTCCCGTATATGTGACTGAAGACATGGTAGGTCACAAGCTGGGCGAATTCGCTCCTACAAGAACCTACAAGGGTCATGCAGGAAGCAAAACAAGTAAGTAAGGAGGAGACATCAATGGAGGCAAGAGCAGAACTCAGACAGGTTCGCATATCTCCCCGCAAGGTTGGCGTTGTTCTTGATCTTATCAGAAACAAGCCCTGCGACATGGCTATGGCGATCCTCAAGCACACACCCAAGTCAGCGAGCGAGCCTTTACAGAAGCTCCTCAAGTCAGCAATGGCAAACGCAGAGAACAATCACTCAATGGATCTTTCCAAGTGCTATGTTTCAAGCTGCCACGTTGGCGCCGGCGTTACTTTAAAGAGAATCAGACATAAGGATCACGGAAGAGCACATCGTATTCTCAAGAGAACTTCCAACATCGTTCTGGTTGTAAAAGAAGCTGAATAAGGAGGAGTACAATGGGACAGAAAGTTAATCCGCACGGTCTCAGAGTCGGAGTTATCAAAGATTGGGATTCCCGTTGGTTTGCCGGCAAGGCAACTTTTGGCGATACACTCGTTGAAGACTACAAAATCCGTGACTATATCATGAACAAGAGAATGCTCACAAGAGCAAACGGCGAAAAGTCCGACCAGCAGCTTTCAAGAGCAGCAGGTATTGCTCAGGTTGAGATCGAGCGTTCATCAGACAACAAGATCAAGATTCACATTCTTACCGCAAAGCCCGGTATGCTTATCGGTGCTAAGGGCGCAGAGATCGAAAAGCTCCGTGCAGAGATCTCAAAGATCGCAGGCGGCAAGGACGTTAACTTAAATATCGTTGAGGTTAAGAACCCCGATATGAATGCTAAGCTCGTAGCAGAGAACATCGCAATGCAGTTAGAGCAGCGTGTATCTTTCAGAAGAGCTATGAAGAGCTGCATCGGCAGAACAATGAAGTCAGGTGCAAAGGGTATCAAGACAATGGTAAGCGGCCGTCTTGGCGGTGCTGAAATCGCAAGAAGCGAGAATTACCACGAAGGCACGATCCCCTTACAGACATTAAGAGCAGACATTGATTACGGCGTTGCAAGAGCTAACACAACTTACGGCGTTATCGGTGTTAAGGTTTGGATCTACAAGGGCGAAGTTCTCAAGGGTGAGATTCCTGCACAGAGAACAACAGAAAAGCCCCGTCGCAGAAACAACGACAACAGATCACGCAGACCCAGAGTTGAGAAAAAAGAGGGAGGTAACGACTAATGCTGCTTCCGAAGAGAGTAAAGTACAGAAGAGTACAGAGAGGTCGTATGACCGGTAAAGCAACACGTGGTAATGTAGTCAGCCACGGCGAATACGGTTTACAGGCACTTGAGCCCGCTTGGATCACATCAAACCAGATCGAAGCTGCCCGTATTGCTATGACACGTTACATCAAGCGTGGCGGTCAGGTATGGATAAAGATATTCCCCGACAAGCCCATCACAGAGAAGCCTGCCGAGACCCGAATGGGTTCTGGTAAGGGTTCACCTGAGTACTGGGTAGCCGTTGTTAAGCCCGGCCGTGTAATGTTCGAGATCGCAGGCGTTCCCGAAGAAACTGCAAGAGAAGCTATGCGTCTTGCTATGCACAAGCTCCCCATCAAGTGCAAGTTCGTAACTAAGGAAACAGGAGGTGAGCAGTAATGAAGGTTAAAGAAATCAGAGAGTTATCTGAAATGGAGCTCGACAAGAAGCTCGTAGAGCTTAAGCAGGAATTATTCAACCTCCGTTTCCAGCTCGCCGTTAACAAGCTCGACAATCCTACGAGAATCGGCGCTGTTAAGAAGGAAATAGCAATTGTCAAGACAGTTCAGCGTGAGCGTGAGCTGGCAGCTGACAACAAGTAAGAGAGAGGAGGACTTTACTTTGAGCGAAAGAAATTTAAGAAAGACCAGAGTAGGTATGGTTGTAAGCGATAAGATGGACAAGACTATCGTAGTAGCAATCAAGGACAATGTCCGCCACCCCCTCTACAAGAAGATCATCAAGCGTACGATCAAGCTTAAGGCGCATGACGAGAACAACTCCTGCGGAATCGGCGACAAGGTTGAGATTATGGAGACCAGACCCCTTTCCAAGGATAAGAGATGGCGTTTAGTAAACATCATCGAAAAGGCTAAGTAATTTATTACTTTAAATTTATCGGAAGGAGAATTAATCCATGATTCAGATGCAGACACGCATGAAGGTTGCGGATAACACGGGCGCTAAAGAGCTTATGTGCATCAGAGTACTCGGCGGTACACGCAGAAAGTACGCTAACATCGGTGACGTAGTAGTTGCTTCCGTAAAGAAAGCAAGCCCCGGCGGAACTGTTAAGAAGGGCGATGTTGTCAAGGCAGTAATCGTTCGTTCAGCAACAGGCATCAGACGTGATGACGGAACATACATCCGTTTTGATGAAAACGCAGCCGTTATAATAAAGGAAGATAAGAACCCCAGAGGTACACGTATTTTTGGGCCCGTAGCCAGAGAGCTGCGTGACAAGGACTACATGAAGATCCTTTCACTTGCTCCCGAAGTATTATAATCCGGAGGTCGTAAATGAACACATTACACATCAAGACAGGCGATAACGTTCAGATCATGTCCGGCAAAGACAAGGGCAAGCAGGGCAAGGTACTTGAAGTATCTCCCAAGGAAAAGAAGGTTATCGTTGAAGGCAGAAACCTCGTAACAAAGCACGTTAAGCCCAGAAGACAGGGCGAACAGGGCGGTCTTGTAAAGGCAGAAGCTCCTATCTATGCGTGCAAGGTAATGCCTGTATGCCCCAAGTGCAACAAGCCTACAAGAGTAGGTCACAAGGTTGAGGGCGACAAGAAGGTAAGAGTTTGCAAGCACTGCGGCGCTGAGCTTTAATCAGACGCCCCGAATTACGGCAGAGAGGTCGGATAAAGTAACTTCCGGCTGCTGTCGCTAAAGGAGAAATAAACGATATGACAAGAATGAAAGCATATTATAAGGAAACAGTTGCTCCTGCTCTTTTCAAGAAGTTCGGTTACAAAAGCACAATGCAGGTTCCCAAGCTCGACAAGATCATAATCAATGTCGGCTGCGGTGAAGCAAAGGAAAACGCTAAGGTAGTAGACGCTATCATGAGCGACCTTATGCAGATCACAGGTCAGAAGCCCATTGTATGCCGTGCTAAGAAGTCAGTAGCTAACTTCAAGCTCAGAGAAGGAATGGTAATCGGTGTCAAGGTAACACTGAGAGATGATAGAATGTACGAGTTCCTCGACAGATTCTTCAACGTAGCTCTCCCCCGTGTACGTGACTTCAGAGGTATCAACCCCAATTCGTTCGACGGCAGAGGCAACTATTCCACAGGTATCAAGGAACAGCTGATATTCCCTGAAATCGAGTATGATAAGATCGATAAGGTTCGTGGTATGGACATCAACTTCGTAACCACAGCCAAGACTGACGAAGAAGCAAGAGAGCTGCTCTCACTTATGGGCGCTCCGTTCGCTAAGTAAGACAGAGAAAGGAAACTATCAACTATGGCAAAGAAGTCAATGATTGCTAAACAGCAGCGTCCTGCAAAGTTTTCTACACGTTCTTACAACAGATGCAAGATCTGCGGCAGACCTCACGCTTATATGCGTAAGTTCGGCATCTGCAGAATCTGCTTCAGAGAGCTTGCTTATAAAGGACAGATCCCCGGCGTAAAGAAATCCAGCTGGTAATTCAAGAACAAATTTTCAAGGAGGAAGTAAGTAATGCAGATCACCGATACTATCGCAGATATGCTGACAAGAATTCGTAATGCTAACTCTGCAAAGCATCCTACAGTAGACGTGCCCGCTTCAAACATGAAGAAGCAGATCGCACAGATACTTGTAGATGAGGGTTACATTAAGAGTTTCAGAGTGATAGATGACGACAAGCAGGGCGTTATCAGAATCACCTTAAAGTATACTGAGAACAAGTCGCAGGTCATTACAGGTTTACGCCGTGTAAGCAAGCCCGGACTTAGAATCTACTCAAACAGCAAGGATATGCCCAAGGTTATGAAGGGCTTAGGAATTGCAATCGTGTCAACCTCTAAGGGTATCATGACAGACAGAGAAGCACGCAAGAACAACGTTGGCGGCGAAGTACTCGCTTTCGTTTGGTAATTAAGGAGGAGCAGATATGTCAAGAATAGGTAAACATCCTATAGCTGTTCCTGCCGGCGTCGAAGTTAAAGTAGACGGTTCTACAGTTACAGTAAAGGGTCCTAAGGGCACACTCACAAAGGAGTTCAAGCCCTCTATGTCGATCACAGTTGACGGCGGTTTTGTTGCCGTTACACGTCCTGACGACGAAAAGGAAAACCGTGCACTTCACGGTCTTACAAGAACACTTATCCACAACATGATCGAAGGCGTTACAAACGGCTTCAAGAAGGAACTTGACGTAAACGGTGTCGGTTACCGTGTACAGAAGCAGGGTAAGGATCTTATAATGAACCTCGGTTACTCACATCAGGTAATCGTATCCGATACAGAAGACATCAAGATAGAGTCACCCGCACCTAACAAGATCATTATCACAGGTATTGATAAGCAGAAGGTTGGTCAGTTTGCAGCTGAAGTAAGAAGCAAGCGTCCTCCCGAGCCTTATAAGGGCAAGGGTATCAAGTATACCGACGAAACGATCCGCCGCAAGGAAGGTAAAGCAGGTAAGGGTAAGAAATAAACCGCAAGGGGTGAAAAATAATGGTTAAAGTAATAGACAGCAAGAAGAGCAGAATCAAGCGTCGCAAGCGTATCCGTGCTAAGATCAGCGGTACTGCAGCTTGCCCCCGTCTCAGCGTTTTCCGTTCTGCTAAGCACATTTACGCTCAGATCATTGATGATGAAGCAGGCAAAACCCTTTGCAGTGCATCTACAATGGAGAAGAGCTTTGAAGGCTTCGGCGGCAATGCAGAGGCAGCAAAGAAGGTTGGTCTTGCACTTGCAGAAAAGGCAAAGGCAGCAGGCATCAGCGATGTAGTATTTGACCGTTCAGGTTATGTATATCACGGCAGAGTTGCCGCACTCGCAGATGGCGCTCGTGAAGGCGGACTCAACTTCTAATCAGTAAGGCAAGGGTTTACTGAAACCCGCAATAAAAACAGGAGGACAAGAATTTGGCACTTTTAGATGCAAGCAATTATGAGCTTTCCGAAAGGGTTGTTGCTCTGAACCGTGTATCCAAGACTGTTAAGGGCGGACGTATCATGAAGTTTTCCGCACTGGTTGTTGTTGGTGACGGCAACGGTGTCGTAGGCTTTGGCATGGGTAAGTCGAACGAAGTTCCCGACGCTATCCGCAAGGGCCTTGAGGACGCTAAGAAGAACCTCGTAAAGATCTCATTAAAGGGTACAACGATCCCTCATGAAATAGTAGGAAAATTCGGTGCAGGCGCAGTTCTGATGAAGCCCGCTCCCGAAGGTACCGGCGTTATCGCAGGCGGCCCCGTTCGTGCCGTTGTAGAGATGGCAGGTATCAAGAACATCCGTACTAAGTCACTTCGTTCTAACAACCCCTGCAACGTAGTAAGAGCTACAATGGCAGGTCTTACAGCTCTCAGAGATGCACAGCAGGTAGCTGAGCTCAGAGGCAAGTCTGTAAAAGAGATCTTAGGTTAAGCTTTTACTTTGCAGAAAGGACGGAAACCGAAATGGCTTTAAAAATCAAGCTGGTTAAATCACTGGTTGGACGTAAGGACAGCCACATCGCAACAGCAGCCTCTCTCGGACTTCGCAAGATCGGCGCAGAAACAGTTCAGCCCGACAATGCAGCAACAAGAGGCAAGATAAAAGAAATTTCTTATTTAGTTGAGGTTACTGAGGAATAATTCCTTACACCTTATAGAAGTTAAATAAGCACATTAACAAATAGGAGGTGTAACAATTGAAGCTACACGAATTATACCCTGCAGCAGGTGCAACAAAGGAAGTTAAGCGTATCGGACGCGGACACGGTTCCGGTCACGGTAAGACAGCCGGTAAAGGTCACAAGGGTCAGTGGGCACGTTCAGGCGGCGGCGTAAGACCCGGATTTGAAGGTGGTCAGACATCACTCGCAAGACGTATGCCTAAGAGAGGCTTTAACAATATCTTTGCTACAGAATACACTGTTGTAAACGTAGCCGACCTCGAAGCTCGCTTTGAGAACGGCGCTGTTATCGATACAGACGCTCTGATCGATGCAGGTCTTGTAACTAAGGTTCTTGACGGCGTTAAGGTACTTGGCAACGGCGAGGTTACAAAGAGCTTTACAGTTAAGGCTGCTAAGTTCTCTGAATCAGCTAAGGCTAAGATCGAAAGTGCCGGCGGAAAGGCTGAGGTAGAGTAATGTTTCAAGTCTTTAGAAACGCGTGGAAAGATCCCGCACTTCGCAAAAAGATTTTATTTACATTGCTCATAATAGTTATATTCCGCTTCGGCGCAGCAATCTTCGTTCCATTCCTTGAACCCTCGACTATCAAACAGATGATGGGTGAAGGAACGATACTTAATTATCTCGACGTTATGACGGGTGGATCGCTCAGCAACGGTACGCTGTTTGCTATGTCGATCACACCGTACATCAACGCCTCCATCATAGTTCAGCTGCTCACAGTTGCAATTCCTGCACTGGAGCGTCTGAGCAAGGAAGGCGAAGAGGGACGTAAGAAGATAAACAAGATTACGAAGTATGTAGCTTTGGGCATTGGGTTATTCCAGGCGATAGCATTCTACATCGGACTTCGCAACACTGTAAACGAAACAACACACAAGAGTGCTGTTCTCTATACGGAAGGCTTTGACGGAGTCATCGCTGCGATTACTATCGTGGCTTGCTTTGTAGCCGGTGCTTCGCTTATTATATGGCTGGGTGATCAGATCTCCCAGAAGGGTATCGGCAACGGTATTTCAATGATACTGTTTGCAGGTATCATATCAAGAGTTCCCGATATGGTTATCAATCTGATCAAGCAGATCTCGGTAGCTCCGCAGAACTGGTTCTTCGTACCGCTGATACTCGTTATCTATGTATTGATGATTGCATTCGTAATACTGATGACAAACGCAGAAAGACGTATTCCCGTTCAGTATGCAAAAAGAGTAGTCGGCAGAAAGATGTACGGCGGTCAGACAAACCACATTCCGATAAAGGTTGCAATGGCAGGCGTTATGCCTATCATCTTTGCGATGTCAATTATGTCGCTTCCCGCAACAATCGGATACTTCTTCGGTGTAACTGCAACATCGGGCCACGCATTCTGGAGCGACTTTATCGCTCTGTTCAGCACAAACAATGTGGTTTATGCAATACTTTATTTCTTCCTTATCATCGGCTTCAACTACTTCTATATTGCAATGCAGTATAATCCTGTACAGATAGCCAATGATCTTAAGAAGAACAACGGTGCTATCCCCGGTTATCGTCCGGGCAAGCCCACATCGGATTTCATCCACAACTCACTTTCAAAGGTTACTCTGGTAGGTGCAATATTCCTTGGTATCATCGCAATATTCCCTATTATATTCCAGAACCTCACAGGCATCACAGGTCTTTCACTCGGTGGTACGACAATACTCATCGTAGTAGGTGTTGCCCTTGAAACAGTCCGTGCTCTCGAAAGCCAGATGATGATGCGTCATCACAAGGGCTTCCTTGAATAAGAGAAAGGAATTAATATGAATCTTATTTTCTTAGGCGCACCCGGCGCAGGTAAAGGAACACAGGCAGAGGTAGTCTGCGAAAAGCTCGGTATACCCGCTATATCGACAGGTAATATGCTCAGAGAAGCTGTAAAGAACGGCACACCCGCCGGTCTTGCAGCGAAAGAGTGTATGGACAGAGGCGATCTTGTTCCCGATGAAGTTGTAATCGGCATCTTAAAGGACAGAATCGCACAGGATGATGCAAAGAACGGTTTCATTCTTGACGGTTTCCCGAGAACAGTCGCTCAGGCCGAGGCACTTGACGCTATGGGCGTTCAGATCGACAAGGTAATCGAGATCGCTGTTCCCGATGAGAAGATAATCTCAAGACTTTCGGGCAGAAGAGTATGCGAGGGCTGCGGCGCTTCCTATCATGTAGACTTCAAGCCTACAAAGGTAGAAGGCAAGTGCAATCTTTGCGGCGCTAACGTTGTTCAGCGTATCGACGACAAGCCCGAAACAGTAATCGCAAGACTGAAAACATACTATGAAAAGACTGCTCCTCTCAAGGATTATTACACGAGAAAGGGCAAACTGATAACCGTACAGGGTCAGGAAGAAATCGCTGAGACTTCAAAGCTCACTCTTGCGGCAGTTGAGGCAAAGTAATGATTCAGGTTAAATCGGCAAAAGAAATTGAAATAATGAAGAAAGCCAATCAGATAGCGGCTGAGGCTCTTATCGTTGCGGGAAATGCAATAAAGCCCGGAATGAGCACATGGGAGCTTGATAAGATCATTCATGATTTTATCGTTTCAAAAGGCGCTGTCCCGTCATCGCTCGGATACGGCGGATTTACAGGCAGTGCCTGCATATCTGTGAACGCTGAGCTGATACACGGCATTCCTTCAAAGAAGAAGATCATCAGAGAGGGCGACATCGTTTCTGTTGACGTGACCGCTGAGATCGACGGCTATAACGGCGATAATGCTTACACCTTCAAGGTCGGCAAGGTTCCCGAAAATGCCGAAAAGCTCCTCGAGGTAACTGAGGCTGCTTTATATGAAGGTATAAAGATGGCACTTCCCGGTAACAGAATCGGCGACATTTCAAATGCCGTGCAGACTTACTGTGAGTCACGAGGCTACTATGTGGTAAGGAAGTTCATCGGTCACGGAATAGGACACGAGATGCATGAGGATCCCGAAGTTCCGAACTTCGGCAAGCCCGGCAGAGGTCCGAGACTTGTACCGGGAATGACGATCTGCATTGAGCCTATGATAAATGAAACTACAGCCGAAATCCGCATACTGCCGGACAAATGGACGGTGGTCGAGGCTAACGGCAACTACAGCGCTCATTTTGAGCATACTATCGCAATAACTAACGGTGAGCCTCTTATTCTCACGGAAAGCTCACTTCACCACCCGAAGAATTAACGGAGGGCGTATGAACAATACGGTTATTGCAGCCGGTATGGTTGTAAAAAGCATGGCAGGGCATGACAGCGGAAGCTATTATGCGGTCATGAGGGTTGAAAACGGTTTTGCGTATATTGCCGACGGCAAGCTGCGCAAGGTCGAAAGACCCAAAAAGAAGAATCCGCTTCATTTACAGAAGACACTGACTACTGTAGAGCTTGCGGAAATCACAAACAAAAAACTAAGATCTGCGTTATCGGTTCTGAACCGAAGTGCAGACAACATCGCCGAGGAGAGTGACAAGCTTGTCTAAAGAAGATGTAATCGAGGTAAGCGGCAAGATAATTGAGGCGCTTCCTAACGCAACGTTTCAGGTCGAACTTGAAAACGGACATAAGATACTGGCTCATGTAAGCGGCAAGCTGCGAATGAACTTTATTCGTATCTTACCCGGTGATAAGGTAACAGTCGAAATGTCACCGTATGACCTGACTAAAGGCAGAATCACCTGGAGAGCCAAGTAATTCTGTATAAACGAATACGAGCGTATGCTCGTCTGTAACAATTACAGGAAGGATGATATTAAGATGAAAGTTAGACCTTCAGTAAAGCCTATGTGCGATAAGTGCAAGGTAATCAAGCGCAAGGGCAAGGTTATGGTAATCTGCCAGGAACCTAAGCACAAGCAGAGACAGGGTTAAGCCCGAATTTAACAGGAGGAAAAAGATATGGCAAGAATTGCTGGTATCGACCTGCCGAAAGAAAAGCGTGTTGAGATCGGTCTCACATACGTTTACGGAATCGGCAGAAAGACAGCTAACGACATTCTGGCAAAGGCCGGTGTAAACCCCGACACCAGAGTCAAGGATCTTACCGATGATGACGAAGCTAAGATCCGTGATGCTATAGAGCAGCTCGGCGTAGCTGTAGAAGGTGACCTCAGAAGAGAAGTAGCCCTCAACATCAAGCGTCTGGTTGAAATCAACTGCTTCAGAGGCACACGTCACCGTAAGGGTCTTCCCGTTCGTGGTCAGAGAACAAAGACCAACGCAAGAACAAGAAAAGGTCCTAAGAAGACCATCGCTAATAAGAAGAAGTAATCTTTACGGAAAGGTGGTAAAACAATGGCAAAGGCAACCGCTACTAAGAAGCCTGTAGTACGCAGACGTCGTGAGCGTAAGAACATTGAAAACGGTTCAGCTCATATCCAGTCTACGTTCAATAATACGATAGTTACTATCACAGACCTTCAGGGCAACACATTATCATGGGCATCTGCCGGTGAAATGGGTTTCAGAGGCTCAAGAAAGTCAACTCCCTTCGCAGCTCAGACAGCCGCTGAAACAGCAGCTAAGGCAGCTATGGAACACGGTCTGAAGACTGTAGAAGTTTACGTTAAGGGTCCCGGATCCGGACGTGAAGCAGCTATCCGTGCATTACAGGCAGCAGGTCTTGAGGTTAGACTTATCAAGGATGTAACTCCTATTCCTCACAACGGATGCCGTCCTCCCAAGAGAAGACGTGTATAATCATAAACTGAGTGTAGTTTACTCGGTGTCGCGGAAGGTATAATCCTTCAGAAACGATATTTATTTAAAAAACGGAGGTACTGACAAATGGCAGTAGACAGACAGCCGGTCTTAAAGAGATGTAAGGCATTAGGCATATCCCCTATGGTACTGGGATACAGCAAGGAAACAAATCGTCACGCAAACGCTAACAACAGAAAGAAAGTTTCTGAGTATGGAATGCAGCTTAAGGAAAAGCAGAAGCTGAAGTTCATCTACGGTGTTCTTGAAAAGCAGTTCTATCACTACTACGAGATGGCAGTTAAGATGGACGGCGTTGCAGGTGAAAACCTCATCAAGATTCTTGAATCAAGACTTGACAACGTTGTATTCAGAATGGGTATGGCTATCACAAGAAGAGAAGCAAGACAGTTAGTAACACACGGTCACTTCACAGTAAACGGCAAGAAGGTTGATGTTCCTTCTTACAGAATCAAGCCCGGCGATGTTGTTGCAGTCAGCGAAACAAGCAAGAAGAGCCCTAAGTTCGCTCAGATCATCGAACAGACAAACGGCAGAATCGTACCGTTATGGCTGGACGTAAATAAAGAGGCTATGACAGCCAAGGTTACTCGTGAATTCAACAGAGATGAGCTTGACTATGAAATAGCTGAGCACCTGATCATCGAGTTATATTCAAAATAATCTCGTCGAGCAGTATTGCGAAAACTCTTCATACTGTGGACATCACGGTATGTATCGGTTATTTTTAATTTACAATTCCGCACTGAGATATGTGCGGAGGGCATTGCCCGCCAAATCGTAATTTAAAATTAACCGGGCGGTTTTCCGCTTTTTGCGGGAATACAGCCCGTTCGTACATCGTTAACCCGATGAAACATCTGACAAACTTGTGGGAGGGTAAACCAAATGCTTGAAAAAATCGAAAAGCCTGTGATCGAGACCGTTAAGTTAAAACCCGATGGAACCTATGGTATGTTTACACTTGAGCCTCTGGAATGTGGTTACGGCAACACACTTGGCAACAGCCTTCGTCGTGTTCTGCTTTCGTCACTTCCCGGCGTTGCGGTAACGTCAGTCAAGATTGACGGCGTTCAGCACGAGTTTTCGACTATCCCCGGTGTTAAAGAGGATGTAACGGAAATTATCCTCAACATCAAGGGTCTCATTGCAAAAATGTATGGCGAATGCCCGAAAACAGTTTATATTGAAGCTGAGGGCGAGTGCGATGTTACTGCCGGTGACATAAAGACCGACAGTGAGATTGAAATCCTCGACCCCGGTATGCATATAGCTACCCTCGGCCCCGGAGCTAAGCTCTATATGGAGATCACTCTTGACAAGGGCAGAGGATATGTGTCTGCTGAAAAGAACAAGCAGCAGCTTCAGCCGGTAATCGGCATAATTGCTGTCGACAGCATTTATACACCTGTTTTAAAGGTGAATTATACAGTTGAGAACACCCGTGTAGGACAGCGTACCGACTATGACAAACTCATACTTGAGGTATGGACAGACGGTACAATTTCTGCAAAAGAGGCAGTCTCATACGCCGCTAAGCTTCTGGTAGATCATCTTCAGCCGTTCGTAGAGCTGTCTGATGAGGCTATACAGCCTGAGCTTATGGCAGACAAGAGTGAGTCGGGCAAGGATAAGCTCCTCGAAATGACTATCGATGACCTTGACCTTTCCGTACGTTCATTCAACTGCTTAAAGCGTGCAAACATCAACACCGTTGACGATCTTATCAACAAGTCGCAGGGTGATATGATGAAGGTTAGAAACTTAGGCAAGAAGTCGTTTGAGGAAGTCAGAGCAAAGCTCCAGTCTTTAGGCTTTGACCTTGCAAGCGACGATGACAACAATTGACAAGTGACTTTCAATTTGTCTGAAAGGAGAAATATCCATGGCAGGTTCAAGAAAACTGGGAAGAACCAGTGATCACAGAAAGGCTATGCTCAGAGGTATGGTAACACTGCTTCTTGAAAAGGGCAAGATCGTTACTACAGTTGCAAGAGCTAAGGAAGTTCGCAGTGCAGCTGAAAAGATGATCACTCTCGGCAAGGCCGGCACACTGCATACAAAGCGTCAGGTTTACGGCTACATCACTAAGGAAGACGTAGCTAAGAAACTGTTTGATGATATAGCACCCAAGTACGCTGACAAGAACGGCGGTTACACACGCATCATCAAGATCGGCCCCAGAAGAGGCGACGCAGCAGAGATGGCTGTTATCGAATTAGTTTAATTTGATATAATTAAATAGCTTACGCCCACCGAAAGGTGGGCGTTCAGTTTGTAGAAAAAGTATGTTTTTTCAACAAAAGTGCTTGTCCTCAATCCCTATCCCCAAACCCCTTTCCCCGGGAAAGGGGCTATATTACTGGGGCTACCGCC
>ERZ772861.715-NODE-715-length-33542-cov-6.279541_pt1 | contig 33542 bp, 32 predicted proteins | sample MGYA00512135_ERZ772861 | MGnify/ENA primary metagenome ERZ772861 (study PRJEB29015, sample SAMEA2737700) | human gut metagenome | biome: human gut; feature: human-associated habitat; material: faeces | place: China | collected 2012 ...
AAAGTCATTACGGGTTTCTTTACTATTATCTCGTTGTTCAATTTTCAAGGTCCTACGCACTTTCAAGGCTTGTTTGCTTTCTTCATTTGAAGTCGCTCACCTCAGCAGTGCAAGAGCTATTATACTACGTTGTTTTGATTTTGTCAAGCACTTTTTAAAAGTTTTTTAAAAAGTTTTTTCAGCTTTTAAAATCAAAACCGAGCAACACTTTCGATTACTTTCTGAATGTTGACTCTCCACTTCCGTGCGTTCCACACTCTTTCACCGTCTGTGTTTTCTCTTGTCTGCCTCGCCTCTCAGCGCAACAGTTGATATTATATCAGCACTTCCCTCTTTTGTAAACCCCTTTTTGACAATTTTTTTATCTTTTTTACATTATCGGCAATTTCTACATTTTAAACTCACTTGTTGTTTATTTTATCCCAAAATTCACTATATACACCCTTTTTTTAAAAATAAACTTTATTCGACAGATTTTCAAAACAATTTTCTTGACAAAGAATGGGTATATATATATAATAGTATTAACAAATGAATCCCCTTAAAAACATTGACGGGAACAAGATGCAAATGAACCGGCAAAGAGAGCTGACGGTTGGTGTGAGTCAGCGTGGAACATTGTATGGATAGCTCATCCCCGAGTTTTTCGTGTGAAGTGTATATACTATATATATGTAATGCGAAACGCAAGACTGCGTTATCGGTCGGGACTTTGTCAGAAGTCTTTAAGGAGAACACAGTGATGTGTTCTTGAATACGGGTGGTACCACGGATTTTATTCGTCCCTTTGTTTAGGGGGGCGATTTTTTTGTGCTATTTAACAGGAGGTTATTATATGAAACCATCATTTGAAAAGTACATTCCCTTTAAGCAGATTAATCTGCCGGACAGACAGTGGCCAAACAATACTATAACAAAAGCACCGATCTGGTGCAGTGTTGACCTTCGTGACGGAAATCAGGCGCTTGTCGATCCTATGAACCTTGAAGAAAAGCTCGAATTTTTCCACGCACTTTGCGATATGGGCTTTAAGGAAATCGAAATCGGTTTTCCGAGTGCGTCAGAAACAGAATACGAAATCTGCCGTGAGCTTATTGAAAACAACCACATTCCCGATGATGTAACAATTCAGGTTCTTGTTCAGGCAAGAGAGCATCTTATCAGAAAAACTTTTGAGGCTGTTAAGGGTGCTAAGAATGTTATCGTTCATTTCTATAACTCAACTTCAACTCTCCAAAGAAAAGTTGTTTTCAAAACAGATATGGACGGCGTAATCAAAATTGCCGTTGACGGAGCAAATCTTATTAAACAGCTTACGGATGAATATGACGGAGATACAAACTTTAGATTTGAATATTCTCCCGAAAGCTTCAGCGGTACTGAGCCTGAAAACGCTGTTGAAATCTGCGACAGGGTTATCGAGGCACTCGGTTCGACTGCCGAAAACAAGTTGATTGTCAATCTTCCGAATACTGTTGAGATGTGCACACCGAACACATATGCAGATCAGATTGAATACTTTGCAAGAAATCTTAAACACCGTGACGCCGCTATCATTAGTATTCACCCACACAATGACCGTGGATGCGGTGTTGCCGCAGGCGAACTTGCATTGCTTGCAGGTGCTGAAAGAGTTGAGGGTACACTCTTCGGCAACGGTGAGCGTACAGGTAATATGGATATCGTTACAATGGGACTTAATATGTTCACACAGGCCGTTGATCCTAAGCTTGACTTTTCAAATCTTCCAAAGCTCCGTGAAATCTACGAGCGTTGCACAAATATGAAGATTGATCCTCGTCAGCCATATATCGGCGAGCTTGTATTTACAGCATTCTCGGGCTCACATCAGGACGCTATCAACAAGGGTATGAAGTATATGAAGGAAAGCGGAACAGATTACTGGGAAATTCCGTATCTTCCGATTGACCCTGCCGATGTCGGCAGAGAGTATGAGCCGATTATCAGAATCAACTCACAGTCTGGTAAGGGCGGTGCGGCTTTTGTTATGAACAATAACTTCGGTTATGACCTTCCGAAGAGAATGCATCCCGAATTTTCAAAGCTTGTTCAGGCAAAATGCGAGGAGCTTGGCAGAGAGCTTATTCCGAAAGAGCTGTTTGAGGTGTTCGAGAAGAATTATCTTGAGCATAAGCAGAAATATGTTCTCTCAAGCAGAAAGATTTATGAAGAGAGCGAAAACGGCAATGATTATGTTCACTTCAAGGGCAAGATGAAGATTAACGGCAACGAAGAGGTTTCTCTCAGCGGTGTCGGCAACGGTCCTATTGATGCATTCTTCAACGCAATCAAAAAGGTCGGTCTTGACAAGTACGAATTCATCTCATACAGTCAGCACGCAATTTCTCAGGGTTCTGACTCAAAGGCTGTTTCATATATCGAACTCAAAAAGCCTGACGGAAAAAGTATCTTCGGCATCGGCATTGATTCAAATGTCAATGTTGCCTCTGTTCTCGGTGTTCTCAACGCAATCAACAGAGCCGAGGCTTAATCAATTTAACAATTCAATTTTCAGGGCTGTGCGAATGTGCAGTCCTGTTTTTTATGCTCTAAATCACTCTGTTTAGAAAAATGTTACAAATCACCTTTAAAAATCAAGAATTTCGTTACAAATTATTGAATATTTTCAAGAATAATGTTACACTACAATTAAGAGGTGATTTTATGCTTCAAAGAAAAGCATATGAACATTTAGTAAAATGGAAAAATACACCCGATAAAAAAGCTCTGCTCATTACAGGAGCAAGGCAAATCGGCAAAACATATATTATAAGAAAATTTGCAGAAGAAAATTATTCAAACTTTATCGAGATAAATTTCATCACAAATCCCGATGCCGCAAAGATATTCAACGGAGATTTGAATGCTGAAACGATACTGATTAACCTCACAGCATACACACAAAAGCCCTTGGTAAAGGGAGATACTTTGATTTTCTTTGACGAGATACAGGAATGTCCGTCTGCAAGAACGGCAATTAAATTTCTTGTAGATGACGGGCAGTTTGATTACATTGAATCGGGTTCACTGCTCGGAGTAAGATATAAAGAAGTAAAGTCCTATCCCGTCGGTTACGAAGAAAACTACCGTATGTATCCGCTTGATTTTGAAGAATTTGCAACTGCAAACGGTATTCAGCCACAAACGATAGAATATTTAAAGAAATGTTACGACAATAAAGAAACGGTTACGGAAGCAGTTCATCAATCAATGTTGAAGCTTTTTCAATACTATATTATTGTCGGCGGAATGCCTGCGGTTGTACAGAAATTTGTTGATACAAAAGACATCGGCGAGGTCTTGAAAATTCAAAAAGATATTCTCGACTTGTACAGACAGGATATTTCAAAATATTCCGACAACAACAAAGAGAAGATAAAGAGCATTTTTGATTTAATTCCCGCTCAGCTTAATGACAGGAACAGAAGATTTACACTTTCCGATATTAAAAATTCTGCACGAATGTTGAGATACGAAACAAGTTTTAACTGGCTTGCAGACGCAGGAGTTGCTCTCCCCTGTTACAACATAACCGAACCCGTACTGCCGCTTGAGCTCAACCTACAGAACAATCTTTTTAAACTGTTCTTGTGTGATACGGGACTGCTTTGTGCCGCATCAATGGGAAACATTCAGTTTGACATACTGTCGGGAGATTTGTCCGTTAATATGGGAAGTATCCTTGAAAATGTATTTGCTCAGGAGCTTGTTTCAAACGGTTTTCTTTTAAGATATTTCAATAAGAAGAATATCGGTGAAATTGATTTTATCGTTCAAAAAGGTAAGTCAGCCGTACCGATTGAAATTAAGTCAGGCAATGACTACACAAAACACAAGGCATTGGATAACTTGATTGCAAAGCAGAGTTGGAACATAAACAGCGGTATTGTGTTCTGCAAGGGCAATTTGGAAATTGAAAACGGCATAACATATTATCCATGGTATATGTCAATGTTTTTCAAGCAGGAAACACTTCCCGAACATCTGAAAGTTAATGTTGATATTGTAAACATCTGATAATCGACAATTGCAGGACTGTGCGAATGTGCAGTCCTGTTTTTTATGCTCTGAATCGTCCATAATAAGCCTGTAGATGTAAAAGGGGCATACAGCTTGTTAGCCGTATGCCCCTGAAAATCGGTTTTAAAGCTTATTTCATACTGTTTTCGTAAGACTCAATCATCTTTTTAACCATCTGACCGCCTACTGAACCTGCTTCTCTTGCGGAGATGTCGCCGTTATATCCCTGTTTGAGGTTTACGCCTACTTCGTTGGCACATTCCATCTTAAAGCGTTCCATGGCTTCCTTTGCCTGAGGTACATTAATCTGATTGTTATTGCTTGACATAATTTGTTTTCTCCTTTTCAAAACTTTTAAATCTCGTTAAATTTATTAATAAAGCGGCGTTTCGGCATCCCGTTTTCATCGCCGCAATAGTATTGTTTGCGGTGAAATTCGTTTTATTATTTGTAATTTTTTCAAGTTTTGAAATTCACAAAAAACATCATACAAAGCAAAAAGCAGCCATGCCAAACGACATAACTGCTTTTTATATTGTGTATGAAAGGGTTAGGGAAATAAGCCTTTCGTCTTGCTGTTGAATATGTTGAGTTACTTTTTCTCGATTGAATCGGTCTTGTAGATGAAATCAACCTTACCATCCATATCATCGGAAATACCGCTGTAGTTGTTGTACTTCTTTGATGCTTTCTGAACAGCCTTGAAACGGTCGATGATATCCTGGACATCACCGTTTGCGGCATCAACAATGCTGTCAATGCCCTCCTCTTTGAACTTCTTCATACCCTTGGACAATGTCATTGCACCGTCATTGAGCTGTTTAACGCCGTCAACAAGTGCTGCACTGCCGTCCTTGAGAGTACCAACGCCCTCGAAGAGGCTCTTTGTACCGTCCGAAAGTGAGCTTGTGCCGTTTTTGAGAGTCTTTACACCGCTTTTAAGGCTTGATGTACCGTCCTTGAGGGTTGAAGTACCGCTCTTGAGTTCGCTTGTACCGCTCTTAAGACTTGAAGAACCGTTCTTGAGCTGACCGGCACCGCTTACAAGTGAACCTGTGCCGTCCTTGAGTGTGTATGTGCCGGCGAGAATCTGCTGAGCGCCCTCGTTAGCCTGATCAACACCTGCTGTGTATGAAAGCAGACCCTGATAGAATGTGTTGTAGCTGTCAAGCTGAGTTTTGAGAGCCTGAAGTAACTTTCTGCCTGCTTGAGCTTTTGCAACACCTGCCTGAATCTGACTCTTAACCTCTTCACTGTTCATATTTGTTTCGATAAGGCTCTGAATCTGTGACGCTGTGTTGCTGTCAATTGCAGCCTGAACCGCAGATGTACTCATCTGTGTAGAAACTGCAGTAGAAACCTGAGCCTGAACCTCTTCGCTTACCTGACCTGCGGCAACAGCGGCATCATACTGATCTGCCGTCATACCAAGACCTGCGGCTGCGAGAACCTGTTCCGTAACAGACTTTCTTACTGTTGCCTCAACGGCAGTTTTTATAACATCTTTTTGACTGTTTACAGTTGCCGTTACTGTTTCGAGCGCTGTATTGTAAGCGAGCTTCTGAGCATTTTCGTCGCTGAGTGATGAAATAAGTCCTTCAAGAACGCTGTCATAGTTTTTAATTGTAAGCTTGTCGGCTGTAAGACCTGAGGTGGCAATCAGAGTGTCGGCAGTTGAAAGAAGTGTGTTAAACACCTGTTCTGCACCGCCGTTTAGAGTTGCGCTGTTGGATGAAAGCTTGCCAAGACCTCCTGCAAGTGTTGCAACATAACTGCTGAGACTTGCCGCACCGTTGTCAACCTGTGACGCACCGCCTGCAAGTGTTGCAAGACCGCTGTCAAGCTGTGATGCACCGCTGTCAAGCTTTGACGCACCGCTTTTGAGCTTTGCCGCACCGTCATCAAGTGTCTTTGCACCGTTTGAAAGACCGTCTGCACCGCTGTCAAGTTTTTTTGCACCGCTGTTTACCTGTTCTGCACCGTCATAAAGCTTGTCGATACCTTCAATGAGTGTGCCTGACTTGTCAAGAAGTGTGCCGATACCGTCATAAAGCTGTGAAGAACCGTCAACAAGCTGTTCTGCGGCGTCTTCGAGTTCATCAAGAGAATCCTTAAGCTCGTCAACCTTATCGTCAACCTTTGAAAAATCAACATCGTTGAAGATATCGTTCATTGCAACTGTCATTGTTGTTGAAAGCTCAAAATCGGTTGTGTCTGCTGTGATTTCAACATAATCAGGGATTTCCATTTCATCCTTGTCAATATCAAGGCTGTCCTGCATACCCGGAAGAGCAAAACCGGCAACGATTGTTCTTGTACCGTCATTGATAGCCTTGCCGTTTGAAACCTCAACATTTTTGAATTTGTCATCGTCAAGAATCATACCCGAAAGCATAAGAAACGGAACATTAACTTCTTTTGTCTTGCCGTTAATCTTAACCTTTTCCTTCTGTGTGTTTTCATAGTCAATGCGGATTGTAACCTTACCGCTCTTGCCTGCAATTTCATCTGCAGAAACAGTTTTGCCGTTGAGCTTATAGCTTAATTTGAGCTTTACGGGAAGTTCGGTTGTGCCTGTTCCCTGATAGTAGATATCATCGCCCTTTGCAGCCCACTCATAAGCGTTGTCTTCATTTACCGTGTATGTTTCGTCACCCTTAACATTTTTAACATCCTTGAGGTTTGAAACATCCTTTACCTTGCCTTTTGTATCTACACCCTTGAGCCAGTCGCTTACAATGATTTTCTTAGCCGCACCGCTTGCGTCAGCAATAACATAAACGGTTTCATTTTTGCTGAGCTTTTTGAGAGCCTCTTTAGTTGTGCTTGCCTTCTTAACAGCCTCAACCGTACTTTCTGTCTGAACACCGAGAGCCTGTGCAGTATTGTCTGCACCGGCAGAATAAGCGGCAACGCCTACTCCGCTGCAGAGAATCGTGAGTGCAAGTGCACCCGAAATAGCACCCTTGATATAGTTTTTGCTTAAAAATTTATGATTATTATTTTTGTTAGTCTTTTTCATTATACAGCAGCCTCCGAAATTGATGTTTTTTTCGGCTTAAAACCGAGAGTTGTCTTTGCAATTACCTTGTCGAACAGCATAAACATTGCCGGCAAAATAAGCGTTACGCAGAACATACTGATGACAGCACCTCTTGCAAGGAGCTTACAGATTGATGAAATAAGGTCAACATCCGAGTAGAATGCGACGCCGATTGTAGCGGCAAAGAGTCCCATTGCACTAACGATAATTGACGGAATTGAAGTTTCAAGAGCCGTAATAACCGAGGTGCGTTTATCGTTTCCAAGATACCTTTCCTTCTTATATCGTGTCGTCATCAAAATTGCGTAGTCAACCGTTGCACCAAGCTGAATTGTACTTATACAGATAGGTGTGATGAACGGGAGCGACTCGCCCATAAGATGCGGAATACCGAGATTGATAAAGATTGCAAGCTCAATAACCGCAACAAGAATAATCGGAAGTGTGATACTCTTTTCAACAATCGCAATGATAATAAAGATTGCAACAATAGAAATTGCATTTACAACCTGAAAGTCAACTGTCGTGATGTTTACAAGGTCGTTTGTACAAGCGGCTTCACCGATGAGAAGTCCGTCCTTATCATACTTTGTAATGATTTTATTCAACTCGTCAATCTGCTTTGCCATAGGATCTGTGGCTGTTTTGTACTCAGAGTTGATAAGCATAAGCTCCCATTTATCATTTTTGAGAACGCTTGTGATTGAATCGGGAAGGACTTCTTCCGGAACAAGCGAACCTACAACGCTTTCAAGACCGAGAACATATTTTACGCCGTCAACCTTTTCAAGCTCGTTTGTCATATTTCTTGCGTCCTTTGCAGAAAGCGAAGAATCAACAAGAACCATATGTGTTGTACCGACACCGAATTCATCTTTAAGCTTTGTGTTGGCAATTACATTTGCCATATCTTCGGGAAGACTTTCCGACAAATCGTAGTAAATCTCATTGTTTGTCTGGCTGTATGCCGAATAGAACGGATAAATAAGAGCCGCAAACATTACGAGAAATACGGGGAAAATTTTAACAAGTCCTGTTGCAAGCTTCTTTGTTGACGGAATAAGCGACTTATGCATTGTCTTTTCAAGAGGCTTGTCAAGAACAAGAATGAGTGACGGAAGAACCGTTACACAGGAGATAACACCGAGGATAACACCCTTTGCCATTACAATACCGAGGTCAAGACCAAGTGTGAATGTCATAAAGCAAAGTGCGATAAAGCCTGCAACTGTTGTGATTGAACTTCCGATTACGGAACGGACGGTTTCGTGAATTGCAACAGCCATTGCCTGCTTGTGGTTTTCACAAATGCCCTTTTGTTCTTCGTAGCTGTGCCACAGGAAGATTGAGTAGTCCATTGTTACCGCAAGCTGAAGAACTGCCGCCAACGCTTTGGTAATGAATGAAACCTCACCCATAAAGTAGTTACTGCCCATATTTACGAGGATAGCAACCGCTATACTTGCAAGGAACACAAACGGGATAATCCAGTTATCCATAAATATCATCATTGCAATTACCGCAAGAACAACAGCGATTGCAACATAAGTCATTTCCTGTTCCTCAAACATATTCTTCATATCCGTAATCATTGCCGACATACCCGAAACAAAGCATTGCTCACCGGCAACCGAACGAATTTCTTCGATAGCGTTCATTGTTTCATCGGCTGATGTTGAGGTGTCGAAGAATACCGCCATCATTGTTGCATTTCCCGAATTGAACGCATCATAAATTTTGTCGGGCAACATTTCCTTTGGAATTGAGATGTCGGCAAAATCGTCATACCAAAGAACCGTATCAACATGGTCGATTTCTTTGATTTTTTCCTCTGTTGCCGCAACATCCTTATCATCCATATTCTCAAAGATGAGGAATGAAAAAGCACCCTTTCCAAAGTCATCAAGCAGATAATCCTGACCCTTGATTGTGTCGAGGTTATCGGGAAGATAACTAAGAATGTCGTAATTAACCCTTGTAAATGCCATTCCCAAGGCTGACGGAATCATCAGCGCAACGGCAAGTATAAGGATTACGAAACGGCTTTTAACAACCGCTTTCCCTAACTTCATATTTCATACTCCTTCATATATGATTTGCAGACTGCACTCTGCATTCAAAGGAACGATCCGAGAGGTGAACCGTATTTCCTTTGTCCGTAATATATTCTATTACGACTTTGTTAAAATTTAAACAGACACAAAAAATGCCGTGTCAGGAATTTAGACACGGCAATAAATTTGTACGGAAATCAGACATTTTGTTAAATTCGTCTGCATTTCAGACACGCAAGCAAGCGCAAATATTCACTTTTAACCAATAAAACAGCAATCAGGCATTGATTTTGGCACATCTGTCCAATGCAGACTCCATTGAACCCTCAAACAGCTCACAAATGCGTTTCATCTTAATTTTGAGGTCATATTTCATACCTCCGCCGAGCCAGTCGATAATAAAACCGACAAGCTGACACTTGTAATACATAATCATTGCGTCAAGGTCATCTTCGGCAATATTTTTTGTAATTTCAAGCTTGTCAAAATAGCTTTTTATAGCGTGAGTACAAATCCTGTTGAGATACACATCGAATGTAGTTCTGTTCGCAGAATTGTAAATGTGCTGAATCACCGACTTGTTTGAAAAAGCATAGTCAATTACAGAAATCAGACTTTCATAAACAGAGGTATTGTTGTCGGTTTCGGTCGCAACAAATCTGTCAGCCTCTTCAACGAGAATTTCCTCAAGAAGCGACGGAATGTCGTCAAAATGGTAGTAGAAAGAATTACGGTTAATTCCGCATTCTTCAACAATTTCCTTGACTGTAATTTTATTCAACGGCTTTTTATTCAAGAGCGAAATAAATGTCGCCTTGATAGCCGCCTTGGTAAATGTCGGCATAGTGTCCCCCCTGAAAATTGCAAAACATCCGTGTGCAGACGGATATTTCCGTTCCGAATTTTTTCATACACAATATATGCAACCGATTGCTACACTAATCAAGGTAAATTGTATCACAATTATTTAAAAATAGCAATAACAAGCATATTAACAAAATCAGGGGTTTGTCACATATTGTGACCTTATCCCGAATTTGCACACAAAATCATACAAAACCCCTATTTTGCAATAAATTTACATCTATTAAGTTGACTTTGCAATGCAAACAGCATATAATATAAGTACAATAAATTGCAACGGAGTGATTATAATGGCAAGTACAAATTTTAGTGTCCGTATGGACAGCGATATAAAAAAGCAATGTGAATCTCTTTACAAAGAACTCGGTATGAATCTTACAACAGCAATCAATGTTTTTCTGCGTCAATCTTTGCGTGTCGGCGGTTTCCCTTTTGAAGTTAGGATTGACCAGCCAAACAAAGAAACCATTGCCGCAATGCTTGAAGCAGAAAGAATTGCAAAAGATCCCGAAGTAAAACATTATTCCGATGTTGAAGAAGCTCTTCAGGAGCTTAAAAAATGAACCGAGATATCGTATGGACAACGCAGTTCAAAAAAGACTACAAATTAGCACTTAAAAGGCATATGGATATTGAACTGCTTGATAATATCATCAGAAGTTTATCTCATGGTGAAACTTTGCCCGAGAAAAATAAAGACCATGCGTCGACGGGAGATTGGGTTGGACACAGAGAATGTCATATTCAGCCCGACTGGTTACTTGTGTACCGCATAGAAGATGATGTTCTTGTATTAACATTATCACGAACAGGAACACACAGCGACTTGTTCGGAAAATAATATTCAGCAAAGAGGAATTTAGCAATGAACATAGAAACCTGCACCAAAGAAGAACAGGATTACCTTGTTGACAGATTGGTTGAATATAATTTGACTCAAGTTGAAACCACACAAAAAGAAAACTTTATAGATTTAAGCAGAAAAATTGTTGAGAACGGCAAGATAATAGCCGGCATTATAGCGAGAATGTATTGCTGGAATGTCGTTTATGTTGACACTTTATGGGTTGACACAAATTACAGAGAAAGAAAAATCGGTAAATCACTCTTGAAAAATGTAGAAACAGAAGCTAAATCAAACGGAGCAAAATTAATTCATTTGGATACATTTGATTTTCAGGCAAAGGAATTCTATGAAAAGCAAGGATATGTTGTGTTCGGAAAATTAGACGACTGTCCTGAAAATCATTGCAGATATTTTATGAAGAAATTATTGTAGTCTTTTGGGCAAAACACATTTCTGTATAATACTTATTTTGCACTAAAAAAGCGTGGCACAAAAGCCACGCCTTTCTTTTTATAAAGTGATAAATTCAATATCTTTCGGGAAATTATTTTGCACACTGCAAAGGCTGATTTCGTAGTCCGAAAATTTATATTGTTTCATATAATATTCGGTTTGATTTTCAGAGAATTTTCCGCTGCTGACATCAACACTTTTTGCGCCACGGTGAAATCCGTCACCCATACATTTTAGGAGTGCCTCTTTTTTAGTCCACAATTCAAAAAATGTGCCGAGCCTGTCAAAAGCGTTGCCGAGCAATTTCATCTCGTTGTCGCAGAAAACAATTTTTCCGAGCCTTATGCCCTTGAGAAATCGAATTTCTTCAATATCACAACCGACTTCGGAATCCGACAACGCAAAAAGCACATAATTTCCGCTGTGCGAAATATTGAAACAAAGTCCGTTCTCACATTCGGGCTTGCCGAATTCATTCACGGTGATTTTTGCACCGCCAAGAAATTTGTTCATAAACAAGCCGCCTGCAATGCAACGCAGTTTATCGTCATCTCTGCGGCATCTTTGAACACGCTCTGCCCTTTCGGGAGAAAGCTCACCGACTCTGTCAAAAGAAATTTTGCGGATATCGGTTATAAAAAGCCGTGTTTTCATATCAATAGCCACGGAGTGCGTCAAGCGAATCATCGGACATAATCCAATCGTTCACATCAATTTCCGTAAAATCGGTTTTACCGTTTCTGACAATAACCTTGTCAATACCTGCGTTGATAACCATACGCTTGCACATTGCACACGAAGATGTGTTCTGAACATACTCGCCGTTTGACATCTCCTTGCCGACAAGATAAAGCGTTGCGCCAATCATCTGTTCTCTTGAAGCGTGAATAATAGCGTTCGCCTCGGCGTGAACGCTTCTGCAAAGTTCGTAACGCTCGCCACGGGGAATGTTGCGTTCCTGACGGATACAAAATCCCAAATCACAGCAATTTTTTCTGCCTCTCGGAGCGCCTGTATAGCCTGTTGAAACAATCTGGTCGTTGTTCACGATAATTGCACCAAAATTTCTGCGCAGGCAAGTTCCCCTTTCAAGCACAGTTTCGGCAATGTCAAGATAATAATTAATTTTGTCAATTCTGTCCATATAAAAACACCGTCCGTTATCATAATTTCAAATTCGGTCAAGTATATTTTAGAGTAGCCGAAAGCAGTATCAGCCTTTGAGCTTTTCAACACAATCTCTGCATACATATTTTCCGCCGAATGCAATCAAATTATCAAGAGTATTGCAAAAAACGCACTTGCTCTCTGCCTTTTTAATCGTAACGCACTCATCGTCAGCCTCAATGTGAAGAATGTCACCCGGCTTAATGTTGAGATGGTTGCGGATATCCTTTGATATTACAATTCTGCCTGCTTTATCAATTTCCCTAAAGTTTGTATAAATCATTTTAATTCACCATAATCCCTATTTTTTAATTCACCATAATCCCTATTTTTACCTATACTACCATTTTTCGGGATTTTTGTCAACGATTTTATTAAATAATTTGATTACAAAAATGACAATATTGTACATTTTGTCGTTAATTGCAGCAAAAGGAGTAAAAATGCTGAATTATATCTGGAGCGGACTCATTGCCGTGAGCGTATTGTGTGCGTTGTTTATGGGCAACACCGCCGACATTTCAAACGCACTCATCGAAAGCGGAGCGTCATCAATACAGCTTATTCTCACAATGGCAGGCATAATCTGCCTTTGGTCGGGAATTATGAAAATCGCAGTCGAAAGCGGTTTGACAAACATTTTTGCAAAAATCTTTGCACCGTTGCTCCGTCCGCTTTTTCCGAGACTTGATAAAAAAAGCGACGCCTTTCAAAGCATCACTATGAATATCAGTGCAAATCTGCTCGGACTCGGCAATGCCGCAACACCTTTCGGACTAAAAGCAATGGAACAGCTGCACACGCTCAATGACCGCCGTGACATTGCGAGCAACGAAATGGTTGTTTTTGTAGTTATGAACACAGCGTCACTCCAGCTGTTACCCACAACGCTTGCCGCACTCCGCCAATCCTACGGAAGCTCTGCGCCTTTTGAAATTATCGTGCCCGTCTGGATAAGCTCTGCGTGTGCGTTGACGGTGGCATTGCTGATTGCCTGTACGCTGAATATCAGGCAAGGTAAAATTTGAGAAATGTGGTGAGCAAATGGAATTTGTAATGCCGGCATTTGCGTGTATTGTTGTGGTATTCGGGCTGATAAAAAAAGTTCCCGTATTCGATGTATTCATCTCGGGAGCAAAAGAGGGAGTAAAGCTTTTGTACAACATTGCCCCTACAATTATGGGACTTGTGTTTGCCGTTGACCTTTTGCAGTCAAGCGGAGCAATTGACGCAATATGCTCACTGATTCAGCCGACAGCGGAATTTTTAGGATTTCCGAAAGAAATCGTTCCGCTCGTACTCCTCCGCCCCGTTTCGGGAAGCGGTTCGACCGCACTCCTCACAGCCCTTTACAAAACCTGCGGTCCCGACAGCTTTGCGGGCAGAACAGCATCCGTACTCGCAGGTTCAAGCGAAACAACCTTCTACGCAATCGCAATGTACTTTGGCTGTATCCGAGTCGAAAAAATTCGCCACACCCTCTTTGCCGCCATAACCGCCGACCTAACCGCCGCAATCATGAGTGTTATAACGGTCAGATTGTGGTTTAATATGTGATATAAAAATCCGCATTGCTTTTAGTTATCATAAAGGCAATGCGGTAATTTTATATGATTATTTGTTTAACAGCCAATCAATAACATTGACAACCTTAATTCCGTCATAGTTGCCAACAGTCAGTTTATCAAGTGTCAAAACAATTTTTTCGTAATTATCCTGAATGGCATACAAAGGTTTCATCTCACGGTCAAATGTGCTTTCCGAAACCATATCTGCGGTAACCTGAATGTATGTGAATTCGCCACGCTTTTCGGCAACAAAGTCAACCTCATTTTCTTGATATTTACCTATTGTCACCTTACAGCCTCTTCTGAGCAATTCAAAAAACACTATGTTTTCAACTGAAAATCCCAAGTCATAATATTTTCTCGGTAAAATATGATTTCTTATACCCAAGTCAACCATATAATATTTTTTGTTTGCCTTTAGCAATTGCTTTCCGACAATATCAAAGCGCTCTGCCGGATAAAAGATAAATGATTCAATCAAAGCGTCTACATAATTGCTGACAGTATTGGCGGATATTTTTCTGCCGCTTGACACAAGATAATTTGTTATGCCTCTCAATGACACGGGACTGCCTATAACACTTGAAAGATATTTTGCAATAGTTTTCAACAGCGGTATATCGTTAATTTTCCTTTTATCAGAATTTGATTCCTGTCTTTTCTGTCGATCCTCAATATCCTTTACAATTACCGTGTTGTAAATCCCTTCAAGATAGGTATCAACCTTATCATCTGTCCTATCCATTGTTGCCACAAACGGAAGTCCGCCGTATTTTATATAATCGGCGAATGCACTTTCTTTATCCTTGTCACTCAATTGCATATATTCGCTGAATGATAACGGCAACATTGATATTTCAACATAGCGCCCTGTCAAAAGTGTAGCTAAATCTCCCGAGAGCATATAAGCATTTGAACCCGTAATATAAATATCTATGTTTGGCTTTACATACAGGCTGTCAACTACTTTTTCAAAACTCGGTACTTTTTGAATTTCATCAAGGAAAATATATGTGATTTTATCAGCAACCAATCTGTCCTTGATATAAGCGTACAACTTCTTATAATCACAAAGCTCTTCATATTCAAGTTCTTCAAAATTTACTGCAATAATCTGATTTTCTTCGATTCCGATTGACTTCAGATAATCCTGATACTGCATAAGAAGTGTAGATTTTCCGCATCGCCTTATGCCTGTTACAACTTTGATAACATCGTCATCTTTCCATTCTATTAGCTTTTCAAGATATTCTTTTCTCTGTACCATTGAAATCACCTGCACTTATTGTGTTCTCATTATAGCACACAATAGTTTAAAAATCAAATATCGTTCCCATTTCGGAACGCTTTTCCTAAATTCAAGCCTTGTGTTCCCATTTCGGCACGATTTCTTTTTACAAACTGCTGACAAATTTCAACATCATGCAGATAATCTTTCTGTCTGAAATAATCTTCCTTGCCCTTGTGCAAATCAACGGCAAGGTTCTGATAGATTTCCGCAACCTGTTTACCGAGATTTCGGCTGCTCGAATGAATTACAAGAAAATATGTTCCGTCAGATGATTTGTCAACTTCAATAAAGTGATTACCGCCGCCGAGTGTAAGGTCATTTCATTTTCATTGCCGACACGGCACCCCACCGCAATTGCAAAAGCCTTTACAATTTCAGACTCATTGCGGTCGCATATTTTCAAGTTTTTTAATTCAATACCAATTCCAAGTCACTTTTTCAGCGGAGAGTGTGATATTGCAAATGCTGAATTTCCGATATTTTTTATATTGCTTTTCAGCATCGTAATAATTAACACTCAATTCAATTTTTAATTCGCTGTTATTTGCAAAGCAATCTATAAATTCAGCTGTATAAGCATTATTGATTGCATTAATAAACTCAGCCTGTGACAAGGAAATACCTTCAAATTTTCCGTTTTTATCAGTTGCCGAAACAAAATTAAAATCGTTAAAAGACTTCTCTTTCATTGCCACAATCATATCACAATGCTTATAACATTCGTACTGTTTATAACAATCGCCGACATAATCCTGCGGAAATATTTTAATATCAAATGTAAAAATCATTTGATTATTTTCGCATTTAACAGAATTCAATTTTTGATCATGCAACACTCCGTACGGCATACTGATATGCGATATAATAATTTCGTTATTCATTTTCATTCTCCCAAAGTTACATTTTTATTTTGTTTTTTCAAAAGCAACAGGCTTATCAGAATTACTGTGCCTTCGACAGTTTTATTATACCTGATACAAATAATATTTAAAAAGCCCTTTGAGAAAAGATTTCTCAAAGGGCTTGATAAACTGGAATTTATATTGCAATCATTTTTTCTTTAATTCTAGAATATTCTTCTCGATCTGCTGTATAACCCCCCTGAAATCATCATCCGTTTTTCCTGTCGGATCTTCAAGTTTCCAGTTGTCATCAAACGCTCTGCCGATAAACGGACAACCTACATCACAACCCATGGAGATGGAGATGTCTGGCTCCGGGATGCTTGATATCAGCTTAGAATACTGCTTTTTCTCCATGTCGATGCCGTAAAGCTCCTTCATGAGGCGCACGGCATCCTGATCGATCTGGGGTTTGGTCTCCGTTCCGGCGGAATAGAATTCAAATTCATTCCCGCGCAGATGCTTTCCCAGTGCCTCAGCGATCTGGCTGCGGCAGGAATTGTGGACACAAAGAAAGACTACTTTGGGTTTGCTCATGACCGGAAGCCCCCCTTTGTTTTATTGGCAATTTTTACGAGCAGCAGCATCACCGGCACCTCTGTCAGCACACCCACGGTGGTAGCCAGGGCGGCGGGGGAGGAAGTTCCGAACAGCGCCACAGCAACAGCTACCGCCAGTTCAAAGAAGTTGGACGCACCGATCATCCCGGCGGGAGCGGCGATGTTATGCGGCAGTTTGAGTAACCAGCAGGCGAAATAGGCAATGGCGAAGATCAGGAAGGTCTGCAAGATCAGCGGCACGGCAATCAGGACGATATGCAGCGGATTTTCCAGAATGACACTCCCTTGAAACGAGAAAATCAGAACCAGCGTCAACAGCAGTCCCACCGTAGTTGCGCCATCAAACTTTTTCACGAATACGGTTTCAAAATAGTCCTTGCCGCGGCGTTTTGTCACGATCAGCCGGGTCAAAATGCCGCCCGCAAGGGGAATGACCACAAACAGCACCACCGACAAAATCAGCGTGTCCCAGGGCACGGACACATTGGAAACGCCCAGCAGGAACTTCACAAGGGAACGAACGCCACAAGGATAATGAGGTCGTTGGTGGCCACCTGCACCACCGTGTAGGCCGGGTCACCCTTTGTCAGGCTGCTCCACACGAATACCATGGCGGTGCAGGGGGCCGCACCCAGCAGCACCGCACCGGCGAGATATTCCGTGGCGAGGTCAGGCGTGATAAATGCTTTGAACACCGTGAAGAAGAACAGACTGGCAATACCGTACATGGTAAATCTCTTAGATTGGCTCATGCTTCGGCATGGCAAATACCGAAGCCGGACATCGTCTCCTCAGGCCGGACAATCCATATCATAGTCCACCACAATGCGGTGATCGATCACCTGACGGACAAAATCCCGCACGGCAATGTGGCGTGGATCGTTGGTATAGTCTGTCAAAGCCTGTCTGCTCTCAAACACCTGATTCAGTGCCATTTCATAAAAGCGTTCCTCGCTATTGTAGTTGAGCCCCAGCTCCACACTGCACACACCGGGAATTTCCTTACTGATACGGCGGAAATGCTCAGCCATGGCATGCGCATTGGCCAGTCCGTCCCGCTCCAGTGCCTCGGGTTTCATAGAAAAAAATACGATGTGACGAATCATGCTAATTACCTCCAGATATTTTATACATAGGACGTCCTATGTTTAATACTATAACAGAACTCCCCTCACCATGGCACGAACAACACCCACGATGATGGAGAAAATATGAAGCGCTACTCTCCTACCTTTTATAACTTGTACCGTATTTTTGTTATTCTGTCAATAGCAGTCAGCGAAATTTTTATTTTTCAGTCCAGGCCATGGCACATTCATAGAAGATTATAGTTATTTTCCACAAACCATTTTCATATAAATCATTAAAAATCACAAAAATCACAGAATCGCTTGACATTAATACCAAATGTGATATAATCCAAGACGTAGGATGTGTGACGTTTAAGGGGTGAATTATTTGAATTCAACATATGAGTCTGTGCAGATGATGCAGCCGGCCAGCAACAGTACGGTCGTAGAAAATGTATTACAGCAAATTCGGAATGCGATTTCTTCCGGTCGCTTTCGAAGCGGAGACCGACTGCCCAGTGAGTTTGAACTGATGAAGGAACTGAACGTCAGTCGGAATTCTCTGCGGGAAGCAATGAAGATTCTCTCGGCAATCGGTGTTGTGGAAATCCGGCGCGGAGACGGAACTTACGTCTGCAATGAAGTAAAGCCAAGCTTTATCGACACGATATCTTACAGCGTTTTGCTGGAGAGCAGCAGTGCAGAGGAGCTGATCGAGTTCCGGCAAACGCTGGATGAAGATGTTCTTCACATGGCCGTTCGCAGAGCCACAGATGAGGATATTCGGCAGCTTCAGGAATATATCAATCAGATGCGCGCCAAATTCAACGATGGCGAAATAGGCGCCGCAGCAAAATATGATTACCTTTTCCACCAGTATATGGCTAAGTGTACCCGGAATCGGTTGCTGGAGCGCATGGTACTAGGTGTCTACAGTCTGTTTGAGCGTTCCATCGAGAAAAACATCCGGACTGAAGAGCTTTTTGCCTCGGCTGACCAGCACCACCAGGCCATGCTGGACTGTATCAAGCAGCGTGATGAGAGCAAGGTTGAAGCGGTTATTGCCCAAACCCTCTCTTCCTGGCGCAAAGACGTTAAAACAAAGATTAGTGAGTAACCAACAAACCCCTTATGTTCAATACCGGAACCGTTAAGGGGATTTGTTTTTTAGTCCAATACGTAGGACGTCCTATAAATTTGGTTTCGATGCGTGAGCATTGAGATAATAAATGAATGATTTTAGGAGGAACTCAAATGAAAATGAAGAAACTGCTTTCTTTGGCTCTGGCATTGGTGCTGATTTTCTCGCTTGCCGCCTGTAGCTCCAGCAGCTCGAAGGGAAGTAATTCCGCTGCCAGCACAACTTCCGGCAGCAACAGTCAAACCAAATTGAATTACCCCGTGCGTTCCATCAACAACATCATCCCCTTTGGCGCCGGCGGCGGCACAGACGTGTGGAACCGTGCTCTGATGGACTCCATGGGTTCTATCATGGGACAGACCATTGTCTCTTCCAACATGACCGGCGGTTCTGCAGGCTCCATCGGCGTACAGTATGTGTGGGATGCCGGTCACGATGGTTATACCCTGTGCGGTACCTCTGAGACTCCTTTGACTATCCCCGTTATGACTAACTCCGAGTTGACAAGCAAGGACTGGAAGTTCTTCATCGCGGCTGGTTCTCCTGGTGTGCTGTGCATCAATAAGGATTCAGGCATGACGACTCTGGCGGATGTTGTAGCAGCCGCCCAGGGAGACGGAAGCGTCTCCATTGCCGGCACGACCGGCGGCCTGTGGTTTGCTCTGGCCAAGCTGTTTGACTCCTATGGCAACGTTCCTTTCAAGTGGATCGCCTATGACGGCTCTTCCACGGCAATCAAGGGCTGCGTATCCAACGAAGCCGACCTGGTGGTTGCTTCCGCCGGTGAGGTGGTGGAGTATGTTCGCTCCGGCGACCTGATCCCTCTGTGCGTCATGAACACCGAGGAGTGGGAGTTCCCCTCCTATGGCACCATCCCCGCTGTGACCAGCGTGGTTCCCGAGCTGGAAGCCTACCTGCCTCTGAGCCAGTTCCTGGGCTTCATGGTACCCGCCGACACCGATGCCGCCGTTTTGGCCTACCTGGAGGATGTCTTCCACCAGGCTATGCAGACCGACAAGATCAAGCAGTTTGCCGAGGAGCAGATCTGCCAGATCTACGACCTGACCGGTGACGAGGCCTCCGAATTTGCCGCGCAGCTGGAGAGCAAGCTGTGCTGGGTGCTGTACGATATGGGTCAGACCACCTACAGTCCCGAGGCCTTTGGCATTCCTCAGCCCGGCGTGTAATTGTAACGGCTTACTGGGAGGCGCTCCTTCCGGGGCGCTTCCTCAAAGAAAAGGAGATACTTTATGAAAAAATCCACATTGCGTCGTGCTGATATGGTATTCAGCGTGGTGCTTATGGTCGTCTCCTTCGTGGCGATGGTGGAGAGCGTAAAGCTGCTCTTCAACCCCTTTGGACGGGATTTCGCGGACGTCCGGGGCGACGACATTAAGAGCAACATCCTGAACTGGTATCAGTCGGTTGGCTTGGTTCCCTTTGTAATTGCGGCGTTTATTTTTATCTGCGGCCTGTGCTTATTTCACTTTGCCCGGAAAGAGGGCGCCCGGTTTGACTTCATCAAACTCGGCAATATCCGCGCGCTGTTAAAAAATGAAGAATTTCGGGTCGCTGTTATTGTAACAGCCATCCTGTGCGCATACATTTTTGCTTTCATGCCCCTGTGCCGGAAGTATCTGGATTTCTTCCCCCATTTCCAGGGCTTCCCCTTTATGATAGCGACCTTCCTGATGCTTTTCCTGATGATGGACATCTTCGGGAAAAAATCTGCAAAGCAGATCGCCAAGAATTTCGTGGCGTCCGCTCTGGCTGCCGGTGCCATCACCTATGGCTTCGGCATGCTGGCGCTGATTCCCCTGCCTTAAGAGAGGAGGAGACAGATGAACGGATTAGTAATGCTGGCGCAGCAGTTTATCGGGCTGATGGATCCTATGGTTCTGCTCATTCTGCTGCTGTCCACCCTGCTGGGCGTGATTATCGGCGCTCTTCCCGGTCTGTCGGCCACCATGGGCATTGCCCTGCTCACCGGCCTGACCTACAAGTTCCCCTTGGATTATACCTTTGCCATTTTGATGGGCGTGTACGTGGGCGCAATCTATGGCGGCTCCATGTCGGCCATTCTGTTGAACATTCCCGGCACTGCCTCTGCCGCTGCTACTGCTCTTGAGGGCCATCCACTGGCACTGCAAGGCAAAGCTGAGACTGCCATCAAGGTCACTCGTCTTGCCTCTATCATCGGTACCTTCATCGGTGTTATGGCTTTGGCTCTGATTGCCCCTCCCCTCACCAGCATAGCCCTGAAGTTTACCAGCCCCGAGTATTTCACGCTGGCACTCTTCGGCGTTATGATTTGCGGCTCTATCGTCACCAGTGACATTCCCCTGAAGGGCTGGATCGGTGGCCTGATTGGTCTGCTCATTGCCCAGATCGGCATGGACACGCTCCAGGGCGCATCCCGTTTTGACTTCGGCAGCAACGCGCTCATGGGTGGCATCGAAATGGTTCCCGCCATGATTGGCTTCTATGCCATTCCCGAGGTCATCAAGGCCTTTGCCAAGCATGACACCGACAATGTGACGGTAAACGAGCTGAAGGACAAGAGCAAAGAAAAAATCTCTGTTGTGCGCTTGGTTTGCAGCAAGCTCCGGCTGGTTATTCAGTCGGCCCTTATCGGTATCGGCATCGGTGCTCTTCCCGGCGTTGGCGAGGACGTAGCTGCCTGGGTAGCTTACGGCGCGGCCAAAAAGACCAGCAAGGAGCCTGAAAAATTCGGTACTGGCTCCTATGAAGGCGCCATTGCCCCCGAAGTAGGCAACAACGCAGCCATTGGCGGTGCTATGATTCCTATGCTGACCCTGGCTGTACCTGGATCTCCCCCCGCCGCCGTGCTGCTGGGCGCCCTTATGATCCACAATATCAGACCCGGCCCCATGATTATGCGAGATAACCCCACCTTCATTTATTACATTGCAGCCCTGCTGTTTATTTCCGTGGTGGCACTGTGGATTGCTGGTATCATTCTGGCCAAACCCATGACTAAGATTCTAAAGGTCCCCAAGGTATACCTCATGCCTATTGTGGCCGCTCTGTCCATTGTAGGCGCCTATGCCATCAACAACCGAGCCTCTGACATCGTTGTCTGTCTGGTGTTTGGTGTGTTCGGCTATATTCTGGACAAAATGCAGTATTCCCCTGCCCCCATCGTGCTGGGTATCATCTTGGGCAACATGATTGATGAGAATTTCCGCCGTTCCCTCATCGTCAGCGATGGCAGTCTGTCTATCTTTGTCACCCGTCCCATCTCTCTGGTGTTCCTGGTGATTATTGCCATCACCATTATTCGCATGATTTACAAGAAAAAGCCTGCCGCTCAAGCAACTGCTGCATCTGCGACAGCCGCTTCCAACGAGGAGGAATAACAATGGGTAAGCTTCTTTATACAATCAATACCGTCAACAACTTCATGGATATTATTTTCAATCCCTTCGGGAAGCCCTTTGCCAATGCCAACCCGGACATTGAAGTGTACAACATCATGGACGACAGTCTGCTGGTCGACACCCGCAAGTACAACGGCATGACCCCCACCATTGCCTCCCGGATGCTGAACTATGCCAAGGCCGCCGAGGCCTCTGGCGCAGATGGCATCATCTGCACCTGTACCTCGGTGAACCGCGCCACCAAAATGATCCGTCCTCTGCTGAATATCCCCATGATTAACATCGAGGAACCGGTAGCTGAGATGGCCGCCAAGAGTGGCACACGCATCGGCGTGCTGGGTACCATTCCCACCAGCCCCGGCGCCATCTCCTGGGAAATCGAAGAGAAAGCTGCTGAGCTGGGCAAGGAAATTGAAATTGTCCCCGCCGTGGTGGACGGCGCTTTCGATGTGCTGTGTGCCGGTAACCGGGATAAGCACGATGAAATGGTATGTGAGGCACTTTACAAGCTGTCCAAGGAAGTGGACTGCATCGCCTTCGCCCAAATCTCTATGAGTCTTCTGAAACATGACCCTGTGGATGTTCCTCTGTTCAAGATTGGTGCGTCCGGCTTTGACAAGATCAAGGAACTGATGAACTGCAAGTGAGGAGGAATCACATCATGGCAGACCAAGAAAAAGTCCTTCGCCTGGAAGCTCAGGCGAAGGAAGTTCGGAAAGAAATTCTTACTATGATCCACACCGCTCAATCCGGCCATCCCGGTGGCTCTCTGTCGGCTGCGGACATAATGACCGCCCTTTATTTTGATGAGCTGAACATCGACCCCAAGAATCCCAAGTGGGAGGATCGGGATCGCTTTGTTCTCTCAAAGGGTCATGTGTGCCCGGTACTGTACACCTGTTTGGCTCTGCGGGGCTACTTTCCAAAAGAAACACTCTCTACCCTGCGCCGGGAGGGCTCCATCCTTCAGGGCCACCCCGATATGAAACGCTGCCCCGGCATAGACATCTCTACCGGCTCCCTTGGGCAAGGTCTGAGTGTGGCCGTTGGCATGGCCTTGTGTGCCAAACGGGACAACAAAAGCTATCGCGTGTTCAGCATGGTCGGCGATGGCGAGAGCGATGAGGGGCAAATCTGGGAGGCCGTGGAGACGGCTGCCAAATATGGTCTTGATAATCTGGTTATTTTCCTGGATCGCAACCGTTTGCAGAACGATGGCACTTGTGCCGAGGTCATGCCCAACGGCGACCTGGCAGCAAAATTCTCCGCCTTTGGCTGTCAGACCTGGGAGATTGACGGTCACAGCATGAATGAAATTCTGGATGTCCTGGAGGCCGTCCGGGCAGACCGTTCCGGCAAGCCCAAGTGCATCGTAGCGCACACCGTAAAAGGCAAGGGTGTCTCCTTCATGGAGAACGTGGTTCAGTGGCACGGCATGGCTCCAAACGATGAGCAGTATGCCCAGGCTATGAATGATATTGAGGAGGGATTCTAAATGGTGCAGGTCAAAAATACCAGTCATCCCACCCGGGACGCCTATGGCGAAGAAATTCTGGCTCTGGGAAGGAAAAACAAGGCCATATACGTGGTGGACTGCGACATTGGCAAGTCCTGCAAGACCATTCCCTTTGCCAAGGAGCTGCCCGGCCAGCATGTGAATGTTGGTATTGCCGAGCAGAACGCCGCCGGCGTAGCCGCTGGCCTGGCTACCTGCGGTAAAGTTCCCTTTGTCACTACCTATGCCGTTTTCGGCAGCATGCGTATGGTAGAGCAGATCCGCCAGGAGGTGTGTTACCCCAAGCTGAATGTAAAGATTGCCTGCTCGCACGGCGGCCTTACTCCGGCCAACGATGGTGCAAGCCACCAGGGCATTGAAGACATGGGCATTCTGCGTACCATTCCCAATATGACCGTTGTCATGGGCTGCGACTACGCCTCTACCAGGAAGCTGGTGCGGGCTGCTGCCGAATACTATGGCCCCGTATACCTCCGTTTCACCCGTGACGCTGTACCCGACATCTATGACGAAGATGAGGAGTTTATCATCGGCAAGGCTAAGGAGCTGCGTAGCGGCAAGGATGTGGCCATTATTGCCAATGGCGAGATCATGTCCCTGGCTTTGGAGGCCTGCGATGCTCTGGCCTCCATGGGAATCCACGCCACGCTTCTGGATATGCACACCATCAAGCCTTTGGACACCGAAGCGGTATCCAAGGTGCTGAGAGAGTGCAAGGGCGTGGTCACTGTGGAGGATCACAACATCATCAACGGTCTTGGCAGTGCGGTATGTGAGGTGGCCGCTGAGCTTGGGTGTGGGAAGGTCAAGCGTATCGGCATTCCCGACTGCTTTGGCGAATCTGCCCCCTATCAGCGTCTGCTGGCAAAAAACGGGATTACTGTAGAAGCCATTGTTGACGCCTGTAAATCTATGATGTAAGCTATGATATAGATAGGAATAACGGCAAATAGGTTCCGGCTTATTTGCCGCTTTCCACTCACTGTATAAGGAGTAAGACTATGAAAATTGTTGTTCTGGACGGCTATACTGAAAATCCTGGCGACTTGAGCTGGAGTGCTTTGGAGGCTTTGGGCGATGTAACAGTCTATGACCGCACCTCCTATGTGGAGAATCCCATCATTGCCCAGCGCATCGGCGACGCTGAGGTTGTCATCACCAACAAGACCCCCATTTCCAAGGAAACCATGGATCATTGTCCAAAGCTGAAACTCATTGCCTTCCTGGCTACCGGCTACAACGTGGCCGATTACAACTACGCCAGGGAAAAGGGTATCCTGGTGTGCAACGTCCCCACCTATGGCACAGCCTGTGTGGGGCAGTACGCCATTGCCCTGTTACTGGAAATCTGCCACCATATTGGCCATCACAGCCAGACAGTACAGGAAGGCAAGTGGCAGAATCATATCGACTGGTGCTACTGGGACTATCCTCTTATTGAGCTGGATGGCAAGACCGCCGGAATCATTGGCTTCGGTCGCATCGGCCAGACCACAGGCCGTATTGCCAAGGCCTTGGGCATGAAGGTTCTGGCCTATGATCTGTATCCCAATGATTCTGGAAAAGCCATTGCCGAATATGTAGATTTCGATACCCTGCTGGCTCAATCCGATGTGGTATTTCTCCACTGCAACCTAACACCTGAGAACGAAAAGATGACTAATAAGGCAAGCCTCGCCAAAATGAAGGACGGCTCCATTCTTATCAATAATTCTCGCGGTCAGCTCATCGATGAGCAGGATGTTGCCGATGCTCTGAAGGCAGGAAAATTGGCTGCCGCCGGTCTGGATGTGGTATACACCGAGCCTATCCAAGCAGACAATCCTCTTCTCACTGCGCCAAACTGCATAATTACACCCCATATGTCCTGGGGTGCCAAGGAGGCCCGCCAACGCATCATGGATATTACTGTAGAAAATGTCAAGGCCTATGTGAATGGCGCACCCATCAATGTAGTCAACAAATAAACCCATGAATAAGTGTATTATCATCTCCGACTCGTTCAAAGGAACCATATCCGGTTTGGAAATCTGCCGTATCGCGAAGCAATCCATTCCAAAATTCTTTCCCCAGTGCGAGGTTCTTACAATTCCCGTTTCTGACGGTGGAGAGGGGACAGTAGACTGCTTTATAGAAGCAATTCAAGCCAGCCCCGTTGAAGTTACAGTATCCGGCCCGTATGGGGAACCTGTTCAGGCAATTTACGGCCGAAAAGGTGCGTGTGCGATCATCGAGATGGCCGCCGCTGCCGGCCTGCCTATGGTAGGGCAGCGGAAAAATCCCGGAGAAACCACTACATACGGCGTAGGACAGCTCATTGCCCATGCCATAGAGCATGGCTGCCGAGAAATTCTCCTGGGGCTTGGCGGCAGTGCCACAAATGATGGAGGCTGCGGCTGTGCGGCTGCGTTGGGAGTTAAATTCTACGACCAATTGGGGAATGAATTTGTCCCTGTAGGTCTGACGCTTGCGCAAATTCATAAGATTGATTGTTCTTCCGCACAGCAGCGGCTGCAAGGCATGCATATCACCGTCATGTGCGATGTGGACAATCCGCTCTATGGTTCAACGGGCGCAGCATATATTTTCGCACCGCAAAAGGGCGCTGATGAAAACATGGTGACATTGCTGGATGAGGGGCTCAAAAAAATGGACATTGCCATTCAGGCAAGTCTGAACCGGTCTGTTGCGGAGCTCCCGGGTGCCGGAGCCGCCGGCGGAATGGGCGGTGGCTGTGTGGCCTTTTTAGGCGCCGAACTAAAATCCGGCATTGAGTGTGTATTAGATACCGTTGGATTTGATGCGATTCTGAGAGGTGCGGATCTTGTTATCACAGGCGAAGGGCGAATTGACAGTCAAAGTGTTCACGGAAAGGTTATCTCCGGAATTGCCAAGCGGACAAAACCGCTCCATATTCCTCTTGTGGCTCTGGTAGGAAGTATTGCTGAGGATGCAGCTGCCGGATATGATTTGGGTGTGACCGCTATGTTCAGCATTGACCGCTCGGCCCAATCTTTCCAAGAATACGCCTCAAAAACCAATGTGTATTATCAAAGAACCTTGGAAGACATTTTGCGTCTTCTAAAAGCTGCAAACCGGTAAAATGTTTTGTACTCCCGCCACTTTCCCCTTTCTTGCCATTGGCCGCAAAGCGAAATAGATGATTACCAAAGCGCACCTCTGAATAATAATACGCTCTCTTCATGAGAAACAGTGAAATACTGCACTGTCAATCATGAAGAGAGCATTTTGCTCCATATAGGATTGGGACGCAACCTGTAAGCCACTCGTCCCTTTTGATGGAAATGAACAATTGGCCAAAGTGGGCTGCTATCATTTTGCTATCAATTGGGGATTAGAATTTCAAAAAGATGTGATTTCTCTAGGTTGTTTTGCTCCAGAGTATCGCAATTTTCTCATTCCCACTCGTTGTAGGGGCTTGCATCTTAAACAATTTTGCTTATAAGATATTGTACCTGCTGTTCTGATTGTTTTGATTGCCCATATTATTATAGCTGTACTATGGATGCTTATCAAAATCTTACCAGTGGTGATAAGATACAATCTGTCACCGTATCCGTTATTCCTCAGTCATGCTGGGGAACAAAATGCGTTAATCAAGACGAACAAAGTAGTATCTTATATTTTGCTTGATATAAATTCTCTCATCATTTCAATAGATTGACGAAGTTCATCTAAGGTGAAACGGACATTGTTAGTATTTTCGGGGTGGTGGATCACGTGTCGAATGTATTCGCTTAAGACTCTTTGTTCCTCCTTTGTCGTTCCATTCCGATTCAATCGAATATAGGTTCGTGTGGGCTTCCCTGTTTTATATTCATTTAGCCACTCCTGTTCTTCGATATATCCATACAATTCATCATGATATTCTGCGGATATTTCCGAAAAAGCCAAATAATTCACCTCATTTAGCGAGGGATACGGCAACTGATTTTGAGACACATTTTCGACTATTTTAACACCATTTTCATTTCTTATAAGCCTTATATTATACAAATTCAGTTCTCGAACAATTGGAGAGCTATGTGTTGTTATGAGAACTTGGGTGTTAGGAGCCTGAGCCAATTCCAAAAGTGCATGAATCAACTTTCGCTGATTTTCCGTGTGCTGAGAAGTTTCAGGCTCTTCTATCGCATATATGACACTTGCGGCATTTGCCTCTCCTTGACGTCTCTCAACCTCGGCGCGGAAGAAGTTAAGCAAAATGAGGCGTTTAGAACCACTCCCACGCTTGTTGATTGGTATATTTTCATCACTTGCTATAGATACATTTTTGAAGACTTCTGCCCATTTCAAACTACTGGCCGTTGGAATAACTGGATTGAGGGTGTTGGCGATATCCGGACTCATCTCTCGGAGTTTTTCCAATGTACGAGTGGAGACTTCTCTCAATTTTCCCTCAACAGTTGTGGCTACGCTCTCCAATATCTGTTGCAATTCTTCATCTCGAAGTATTTCTTTTACAGCTTCCTTGAGAGGATCCTGAACTTCGCTATCTCCATCACTGTTCTTTCTATCTGACTGGAACAATGAATATAACGGCAAGTATCTTTGCAGTTTTTCCCAAATAGACTTTGTGTCTCCCTTGGTAACGTCAATGTCAATGAGCGACATTCGTAAACTATCATTATAATATTGCCATATAGCGGATCGCATAACAGCGTTCCTCGCCCTGTCAGCACAGGGGATTTGCTTTGCGTCAATAATCCGACGCAATTCACTATCTTTTTTCAGGAGCAAGTCTGCACAATCCGGGTTCGTTGGATGAAAGGCTCTGATAAATACCTTTGCACTTCCGCCGTTTGGATATTTCTTTGTGATTTCAAGCAGACCATCCTCATTTAAGAGATGTTCACCTAAAAGTGTAGTCTCATTTGTTGCGTCAATTACAATTCTGTCTGGAAGTTCCGAAAAACAAATTGTGATGCTTATTTCGTTTTCGTGATTTGCTCGTGCGCCAACATTCACATCCTCTTTGTCCAGTTTTACAATACCTTTTCCGTCGTTAAAAAATACATCCAAGGCTTCCATTATACTGGACTTTCCGATATCGTTTTTGCCAACAAGCGCAGTAAATTCATCGAAGTTTACTGAAATCTCGCCACGATATCCACGAAAATTTTTGATTTTCAGAGTTTTATTTTCATAGGCACACCTCAAAACAGGACACATTCTATCATCTATAATTCCATTCGTTGTTCGTCAGAAAAAAGGAAAGAAATACACTTATCCACAATTAAATCTTCAAATTCCGCCGTTTTCATCATCTGAGTGATTGTGCATTCCCACACGATCAGGCACTTAACACCCCGTTCCTGCAATTCCGCTCTGACAACAGCATCCCTTCGGACATTATCATCAAATTTTTTCTGCCAGAATTCCACACGGGATTTTGGTGCATAAGCATACTTACACCCCTGATGTCTGTGCCAGAAGCAGCCGTGGATAAAGATTGCCGTGTTATATTTACGCAGGAAAATATCGGGATGCCCAAGAATATTTTTGTCGGCGACCCTGTAACGATACCCTTTTGCAAACAGCAGTTTTCGCAGATATACTTCCGGCTTCGTATTCTTTGAGCGGATCGCCGCCATATTTCTGCTCCGTTGCTCCGGCGATACGATGTCTGCCATTACAGACCTTCCGCTTCCCGGACATATTCCACAAACTTTGTGACAGTCCAGATGCGGTCACGGCGATCTGCCGGGTAAGAAGTAATATACGGCCTTGGAACAACAAGGATAACATTTTCGGATTGCATTTCATCCATCTGCGCCGGGGAGATGCCCTGTTGCAAGGTGCAGAGGTATTTGGGTAGTCCTCTCAGACGGTCAGCCTCGTTAATCACCTGCCGCCAGCGATCCTTACAGGTAGTCTTTGCGGCAAGGGAAATCAGTTTCTCAGTCGGGAAAGCGGCATTATGATATGCGGCCTGAGAGGGGAACAGAAAGTCCGGCCTTTTATTGCCCTCGGTAACTGCCTGAGCCGTGTACTGAATATCATTACCCTCAAAAACAGCGGACAGATGGTGTTCCAGACTTTTACCCGCCCGGCTCTTGCGACGGTTCAGCACCATGTTGGCCATTGCGATAAATTCATCCACCGTAGCAAAACCCCGGGAGATCCTGTCACCATAACGGGCGTGTTCAACAGCCCGGAACAGTGCATATTCCGTATTCGTCCATTCAATGATTTTGCGATCCGGATTTGTTCGGATAAATTCAAGATGGTTATACACCCGGTTCTGAATATCTCTTGCCGCAGCAGACATTACATCCGACAAAGGAAAATCAACGGTCAGGCCATCAATAAATTCCTGAATGGCGATTTTCTCCTGCGTCTCCGGGAGAATGCTGCCGGTATCGATCAGACGGTTTGTTTCCGTGGAGCTGATACCGAAAGCTCCAAGGAATTGTTCAATATCTTCCTCGGTTTCCAGAAAGAACCCACTGTACATATCATCGTCCTGCCGGGTAAACACAAACAGCGCACCCGTCTGATCAGGATTCAGAAAGGGAAAATTGCGCCCAAATTTTGTAATACGCAGCTCGTTCTTACTGCTGTAATAAGTAAAACTGCTCTGGGTGCAAATGTCATTTTGCCATTGGATTTCAACGGTTCTTTTCAGAATGTTCTCATTTTCCAGTTTCTGTGTGAACATCATGTCCTTTGCGGATTTGGAAATAAGAATACCGCTCTGATGACCGCCTGTTGCACCGGAATCGTTTGCCGACAGAAATTTGCAGTATGCCTGTCGGCTGTTCAGGACGGATTGTATTGCCTGATTTGCGTATCCATCTGTCATTTAGACCACCATCTCTCTGTATTCGGTACGAGCCGCTGTTTTTGTATACGCCGCTGCTTCGTCCAGCACTTCCAGCTTGCCTACGACGAGCTTGGCAACATCGGCCATAAGCGGCACAACCACGGAATTTCCAAACTGCTTATAGGCCTGTGTGTCAGACACGGGAATTTTGAAACTGTCCGGGAACCCCTGGAGCCTTGCACACTCTCTGGGTGTCAGACGGCGTGGGTTTTTTCCTTCCTGTGCAATCAGGATTTCAGAACCGTCTTTATAATAGCGGGCACTGATCGTCCTGCTGACCCCATCTAATGGCGCAATGCCATAGCCGAAGCCATTTCCGGCGGCCTTGTGCTTGGCGGCATAGTTTTGCAGATAAGTCCACAGCTTATCGGAGAGGGTATATTTATCGCTCACATCATTTTCCAGAATATCCCGCATAACGGGTTGCACTTTTCCGGGATTGAGTGCAAATTCGAACTCAATATTTTCGCCGTAACGCTCCATATCAAATCCGACAATTACAATACGCTCCCGATGCTGGGGAACATAAGCCTTGCCGTCAATGATCTGGAAGAACACCTTGTAATTCAGCTCTGCAATGGATTCCTGAATGACCTTGAATGTATGTCCTCTGTCATGGCTGCACAAATTTTTGACATTTTCCAGCATAAAGGCTTTGGGGCGTTTGGCTTTCAGAATTCTGCAAACATCAAAAAACAATGTACCCTGTGTCTTATCCTCAAATCCGGTAGCCCGGCCAAGACTCTGCTTTTTGGAAACGCCTGCAATGGAGAACGGCTGACAGGGAAACCCTGCAACAAGAATGTCGTGATCAGGAATGTCTCCCGCCGCAACCTTCGTTATATCATCGTCGGGCTGAATCCCAAAGTTGGCAAAGTAAGTCTGCTGACTGTACTTATTCCATTCATTTGCATATACGCATCTTGCACCAGCAGAAGTGTAGGCAATGTGCATACCACCAATTCCTGCAAACAAGTCAATAAAAGTATACTGGGATTTATGACGAGGTACATCAGTTCTTGCTCTGACCAGCATCTGTTTGATTGCAGACGATACACAATCCTGCATCGACTGACCTCTATCTATTGAGTAACCCGATAAAGCTTCATACACTTCATCTTCCACTCTGACATGAACCTGTTTTGCCATACGAAAACCTCCGGGAAATCTTTGCTATCAGTTTCGTCCCATTGTATCACAACGCACTTACTTTTTCAATATGTCTGGGAAAATTATTATACCGGATTTTTCCCAGAATAAAAACCGCCCGCAGGATTTCTTCTACGGGCGGCAATGGTAATCAGCTATCCAGCGGCTTATACTCAGATGCATCTTTCAAATAGGCTTCTGGATCGTCATTTAGTATCAGCTTGGCGTATGCCACCGGGTCATTATAGATCAGATAGTCCAGCTCAGATCGCTGATACATATTATCGGCAACCTCATTCTCCACGGCGATGGTGTTGATGGCAATCATCGGAGAATTTCAGTTCTACACAGGCGGTATCAATATTAAATTCACACGACAGGATTTTCATTTCGGGTTCCTCCTTAGATTTTCTGCATTTTTCTTCGCCAGTTCGCTGGCAGCCTTGCGGCGTTTCTCGTCATAGGGGGCGGTCAGCTTGAAACCGAAACGCCCCTTACTGACTTCAAAGGTCAGACAGCCGTTTCCGTCATTGTCAATCAGTCGGCATTCTGACGGATATTGCTCCGCAAATGCGGTCAGCCTGTTTTTAAGGGCAGTGTTGTAGGTACAGACCTCGATTGCACTGTCTGCTTCGTTAAAATAGATGTTGGTTGCTTTCTGTTTCCTAGAAAGACCTGCTTTCATAAATACCTCCAATTTTTGAAAATTTTTCTCAGCTCTACACCTGTAAAAGTGGGTTGATTTTTGGATGGGGAGCGCCAAAATGATGTGTTGTATGATTTGGACGCTCCCATTTGACAATTTGCGATTTTTCCGGCTCTACACGGAAATTAACGGGCTTCGACCCTGTTGTGATTTTTGTCACGGCTTCCCCTAAAGAAATGCCACAGATTATTGCGGGAAATCACTTCATCATAGGTTTTGATCCTGCTTCGCAGGCGTTCATTTTCCTTTTCCAAATCTGCTGTACGGAGCTTACCCCGGACGGACTTGTATTGCGCCAGTTCCGCCTTTACCGCCGAAAGTTCCGTTATCAGCAATTCAATTTTTGCCTTCAAATCGGAAATGGTTTTTTTCGCCTCCTTCAGCAGTTTTTTCAGCTTGTTTTCCTGTTTCTCCTGCACCACATATTTTTCTGCGGCGGCGGTGAGCTTTTCAAAATCCGTCCGCTCCATCGTCACCTTGGAGGAAAACGGCAAGGGCTTGGCTTCAATCCGTTCCACGGCCTGAATATCTACCCTCTGCTGCTTAACATGGTCAATGGTCTGTTCCAGCTCGGCAAGCTCCTCTTTGCGTTTTTTTCGCTTAAATTCCAAAACACTCAGATGTTCCCGGTGTTCGCCCTTCTGCTCCCACTCAATGCCATGTTCCAGCATGATCTCCGCAAGGGCTTCTTTCTGCTGCTGTACCCATACAGCCCGTTCCGTCATGGAGCGCCCCTCGCCAACAATGCCCTGATCGGCAAGCGCCTGTTTCATGGAAACACGAGTGGACAGTCCTCGCTTGCTCCCGGTGGTAAAGGGAATGAAGTCGATGTGCAGATGTGGTGTTGCTTCGTCCATGTGTAGGTGAGCAGAGAATACATGGAGGTTGGGGTTGCGCTCCTGAAAGGTACGCATAAACTTGT
>ERZ772861.716-NODE-716-length-33539-cov-5.758034_pt1 | contig 33539 bp, 34 predicted proteins | sample MGYA00512135_ERZ772861 | MGnify/ENA primary metagenome ERZ772861 (study PRJEB29015, sample SAMEA2737700) | human gut metagenome | biome: human gut; feature: human-associated habitat; material: faeces | place: China | collected 2012 ...
TATTGTCTTCCCAGAAAGATATCGCATGATCAATCCAACCTTCTGCTACAGTCCTCTCTCCCAGTCCAAATCCATGAGAAAGACCTTTAAATACTTCTATTTTCGCATTTGTACCATTTTGTTCTATCTGGGCGGTATTCTATCGGGAATCGGTGCCTGTCTGGCATGTGTCTGCCAGTCGAAGGATGTAGACCACCACAGCAATGTACACAACAAGCGGATCTGCAAGGACGGACCTGTCTTTTTAAGTACGGAAATTGAGCTGTAAGTGACGCGAGGAGGAGAAAAAGCGATGAGTATATTCTGCTGCCCAAGCTGCCAAAAGCCGCTGTGCCGGGAAGAGCGCCGGCTGGTGTGCCCGGCGGGGCATAGCTTTGATGTGGCGAGGAGTGGGTATGTGAACCTGCTGCTGAGCCAGCAGACCGGCCGGAAGCACCACGGGGATGACAAGCGGATGGTGAAGGCGAGGAGCGCCTTCCTGGAGCGGGGATACTATGACCCAATGCGGCAGGAGCTGATAAAGCAGGGCCTGGCGGCGGCAAGGCAGGGGATGACGGTGCTGGACGCGGGCTGCGGTGAGGGCTACTATACCGCGGAGATGGCCAAAACGCTGCGGGAGAGGGAATACCGGCCGAAGGTGGCGGGAATCGATATTTCCAAGGCGGCGCTGCAGGAGGCGGCCAAGCGGGATAGGGAGACCGAATACGCAGTAGCAAGCTGTTTTCATCTGCCGGTGGCGGGAGAAAGCGTGGACCTGCTGCTTTCGGTCTTTGCACCGTACTGTGGGGAGGAATTCCTGCGGGTGCTGAAGCCGGACGGGCAGTTTATCATGATCATCCCATTGGAAAATCATCTGTACGGGCTGAAGGAGGCCATCTACGAAAAGCCATATCGCAACGAGGTAAAGCCGTATGAGCTGGAGGGTTTCCGACTGGTAGACTGCCGGGAGCTGCAGTATGAGATGACTGTGCGGGGGCAGGAGATCGAAAACCTCTTTATGATGACGCCGTACTACTACAAGACCGGGGTGGCGGACCAGCAGAAGCTGCTGGCGAAAACGGAGCTGACGACGCCGGTGGAATTTGCGGTGCTGAGGTATGAAAAGAAGTAGGATGCAGGGGTAAGAGGAGAGCCGAAGACGGCCCGCAGGGCAATTCGTCCGCAGGACGAATTCGGCGGCCGGAGGCCGCCTGCGGCGCCGTTCCGGCGCCGGCCCTGCGGGCCGTATCCCGGATGCGGCAGGGACTGGCGGAGAAGGAAAAGGGCCGTGGCAGGGACCTGCCGCAACAAGTAAAATCAAGGCAAAAAATCATTCCCGGTAGGTGCTGCATGATACACCCGCCGGGAATGATTCGTATAAAAAAGGAGTAAGGATGGCAAATTAACCGCCGAGGTAGGCTTTTTGCACCTGATCGCTGGCCATCAGCTCGGCGCCGGTACCGGAAAGAACGATGCGGCCGGTTTCCAGGACATAGGCCCGGTCGGCGACCTCCAGGGCGGCCTGAGCGTTCTGTTCGACCAGGAGGATGGTGGTGCCGGAAGCGTGCAGCTCCCGGATGATTCCGAAGATTTGCTCCACCAGGATGGGCGCAAGACCCATGGAGGGTTCATCCAGCATGAGCAGCTTGGGGTGGCTCATCAGGGCGCGGCCCATGGCCAGCATCTGCTGCTCGCCGCCGGAAAGGGTACCGGCGATCTGTTTACGGCGTTCCAGCAGGCGAGGGAAACGCTGGTAAACACTTTCCAGGTCTGCCTCGATGCCGGAGGAGGGCTGGGAAAAAGCGCCCATCTCCAGGTTTTCCTGCACCGTCATCTGCAAAAAGACATGGCGGCCCTCCGGGACCTGGGCCAGGCCCATGCCCACCAGCTTGTGGGCGGGGACGCCGTGCAGGTCTTTTCCGTGAAAGAGGATGGAGCCGGAGCGGGGATGCAGAAGCCCCGAAACGGTATTCAGAATGGTGGATTTACCGGCGCCGTTGGCACCGATGAGGGTGACGACCTCGCCCTCGTGGACCTCGAAGGAAACGCCCTTAACAGCGTGGATGCTGCCGTAATAGACATGGAGGTCATTGACTTTCAGCATTTCACTCATGGGTTACGCCTCCTTTTTGCGGCCCAGGTAGGCCTCGATGACCTTGGGATCGGACTGGATATCCTCCGGGGAGCCCTTGGCGATGATGCGGCCGAAGCTGAGCACGGCGATGCCCTCGCAGATATTCATAACAAGGCTCATATCGTGCTCGATGAGGAGCACGGCGATCTTGAAGGTATCACGGATGGTGCGGATATTTTCCATCAGCTCTGCCGTTTCGGAGGGGTTCATGCCCGCGGCGGGCTCATCCAGCAGCAGCAGACAGGGGTTGGTAGCCAGGGCACGCAGGATCTCCAGCCGGCGCTGGGCGCCGTAGGGCAGGCTGCCTGCCTTGGCATTCGCAAACTGCTCCATGTGGAAGATGGAGAGCAGCTCCATGGCGCGCTCGTGGGCGATGCGCTCGCCTTTCCAGAAGGAGGGCAGGCGGAAGATGCCGCTGGCCATATTGTACTTGATCTGGCTGCTCATGGCGACGGTGATGTTTTCCTCCACCGTCAGCTCCGAAAACAGGCGGATATTCTGGAAGGTACGGGCGATGCCAGCGCGGTTGACCTGCGCGGTGGTCATGCCGTGGATATCCTTGCCATCCAGCAGGATGGTGCCGTGGGTGGGCTGATAGACCTTGGTGAGCAGATTGAAGATGGTGGTCTTACCGGCGCCGTTGGGGCCGATGAGCCCGGCGATCTCGGTGCGGCCGATGGTGATATCGAAGTTGTCGACTGCTTTCAGTCCGCCGAAGGTCACGCCGAGATCAATGCACTCCAGGATGGGGCTGATGGAGGCGTCGCGCTCCGGCAGGAGGGCAACGCTGCGGTTGACCGGGACCAGCTTGGTTTTATTGTGGGTCTTGACAGACATTTAAGCGCCCTCCTTCTGCAAAGATTTGGCCTTTTTCTTTTTGGCGCGGCGCAGCAGCTCGGCCGGGGAGATGCGGTGGAAAAATTCCTTCATGGTGGGATTATTGGTGGCCAGCATGACGATGATGAGGACGATGGCATAGAGAAGCATCCGGTAATCGGCAAACTCACGCATGGCCTCCGGCAGGGCGGTAAGCACAATGGCGGCGATGATGGAGCCGGGGATGCTGCCCATGCCGCCCAGTACCACGATGACCAGGATCTCGATGGACATGTTGTAATCGAAGGTGGCTGCCTTGACATTGGCGAAGAAGTGGCCGTACAGCACGCCTGCTGCCCCCGCGAAGAACGCGGCCAGCATGAAAACCATGAGCTTGTAGCGGGTAACATCAATGCCGACCGATTCGGCGGCGATGCGGTTATCCCGGATGGCCATGATGGCGCGGCCCTGCTTGGAGCGCTTGAGGTTCATCATGACAAGAACGGTGAGCAGCACCAATATGACAGCGTAGGGCAGGAGCTTTTTTGCATTGGAATAGATGGGGTTGGTATTGAGGCCCAAAGCGCCGCCGGTAAAATCAAGATTGGTGATGATGTTCTTGATGATCTCGCCGCAAGCCAAGGTGACAATGGCAAGATAGTCGCCCTTGAGCCGCAAGGCGGGCAGACCGACCGCAAGGCCAAAGAGCGCCGCTACCAGGCCGCCAATGACCATGGAAAGAGGCAGGCGGACCGCCATGGGGAGGACATCCACCAGGGCGATGGATAAAAGGCAGCCGGAGAAAAGACCCACCGACATGAACCCGGCGTGGCCCAGGGAAAGTTCCCCCAAAAGGCCGACAACGAGATTGAGCGAGACCGCCAGCACGATGTAGACCGAAATGGGGATGATCATATTGGAGAACTGGCGGGTGAGACTGCCGCCATACAGCAGGTAGGCGACCACAGCGTAAACCGCTGCGACCAGGATGAAGGTCAGAAGATCGCCGGAAAATTTGAATTTTTTCTGTTTCATCTTCTTACACCTTCTCATTCATTGTTTTACCCAAGAGGCCGGTGGGCTTGACCACCAGGACCAGGACCAGAACGCCAAAGACGATGGCATCTGCCCAGAGGGTGGAAATATAGGTTTTGGAGAGCTGCTCGATGAGCCCCAGGAGGATGCCGCCCAGCATGGCGCCGGGCACCGAGCCGATACCGCCGAATACGGCTGCCGTAAAGGCCTTGATGCCGGGCATGGCGCCGGTGGTGGGCTTGATGTAGATATAGGACATGCCATAGAAGATGCTGGCGACAGCGGCCAGCGCCGAGCCGATGGCGAAGGTAATGGAAATGGTGCGATTGACGCTGATGCCCATGAGCGCCGCAGCGGCTTTATCCTCGCTGACGGCCCGCATGGCCTTGCCCATACGGGTGCGGTTGATGAAGAAGGAAAGCACCACCATGATGAGCGCGGTGACCAGCAGGGTAAGGATGGTGACACCATCGATGGTGACGCTGCCGATGGTGACCTGGCCCAACTGCACAATGGTGGGATAGGCCTTCTGCTGGGAACCGAAAAGGATCAGGGCGAGGTTCTGCAAAAAGTAGCTGACACCGATGGCAGTGATGAGCACGCTGAGGGGCGGCGCCTGGCGCAGCGGCTTATAGGCCAAAAATTCGATGAGGACGCCGAGCAGCGCACAGATAAGGATGCTGAGCAGCACGGCGATGAGGGGCGGCAGGCCCATCTGCGCAACGGCGATGATGCCGGCGTAAGCGCCGATCATGATGATATCGCCGTGGGCAAAGTTCAGCATCTTGGCGATGCCGTACACCATGGTGTAGCCCAGCGCGATGAGGGCGTAAATGCTGCCCAGACTGAGTCCGCTGATTAAGGTTTGGATAAAGTGAGTCATGGTAAGTTCAATCCTTTAATAAGTAGGCTTGCTCCTCCGGACAGGAGACCTGCCCGGAGGGAGCCGCTTTGAGGAGATAGAGATAAGAAAGAAAAATGAAGAATGAAGATAGCTTAATGAATTAATCCTGAGAATCGAACAGGGTGCCGACACCATCGTAGTAGAGGATAGCGCTGGCGGGCTTATTGGTGTTGCCATCGGCGGTCCAGGTCATGACGCCGGTAACACCCTCGACGGTGAGGGAGGTAAGAGCGGAAGCGAGTGCCGCGCCGCTGGTGGAGCCGGCCTTTTCGACGGCAGCCTTGATGACATAGATGGCATCATAGGCATCGGCGGCGAACTGATCGGGGGTAGCGCCGTAGGCTTCCTGATACTTCTTGACGAAGCTCTGAACATTCTCGGCGGGGTTATCAGCAGAGAAGGGGGTGAGCATCAGAACATTGTTGGCGATGGTGGGATCCTGCTCAACCTTACCGAGGATGCCATCGAGACCATCGGCACCGAAGAAGTAGACATCACCGGCGAACTTGCCGCGAGCCTGGGTGAGGAAGGTGGAAGCTTCTTCCGCATAGATGGGGATGAAGACCAGCTTGGCACCGGAGGCGACCAGCGCATTGACCTGGGTGGAGAAATCGGTGCTGGTGGTGGAGGTGAAGGTCTGGGTCTCGGCGATGGTGATGCCCAGCTCGCCGCACTTTTCTACAAAGGCATTGTAAAGACCGACGGAGTAGTCGACATCGCTCTGATACAGGACACCAACGGTATCAACGATGTCATTATCCTTGATGTACTGGGCGGCGGCAGCGCCCTGGAAGCTATCATAGAAGCAAACGCGGAAGGCGAGGCTGTTGCCATCGATGCACTTATCGGCGGAGCCGGAGGGGGTGATCAGCAGGACATCATCATCACGGGCAGCGGCCACGATGGAAGCGGTCTCACCGGAGAGAACGCCGCCGAGAGAAATATTCATGCCCCAGTCCATCAGCTTGCCATAGGCATTGACAGCGCTTTCGGACTCGCCCTGGGAATCCTGATAGCTGAGTTCGATCTGCTTGCCGGCAATGCCGCCAGCCTCGTTGATCTCCTTGACGGCCAGTTCAGCGCCGTTCTTTTCGGACAGACCGTAGTTGGCATAGGCGCCGGTGAGGGGGCCGATGCCGCCGATCTTGACAGTGGTGGCGTCGGGGGTATCATTGCCGCCGTTGTTGGCGGGTTCGCCGCCGCAGGCGGCCATGGCCAGAACCATGAGAACGGCCATCATCATGCACAGAAACTTTTTCATTTTGTTTTACTCCTTTGCTTTTGCTAATTTAGAACATATATACAAAAAACGGCCCTGCCGTTTGGCAGAACCGCTTACTGTATCGGGAACAGTTAATGCAAATTCATTCCAAGAACGGCCAATATGAACGGCATCATAATCAGCAGGGGCAGTCGAATAATGCCCAGCAGGCTAATAATGACGGCAACAAAAATGGACGCCATAACCATGGCGCCCATAATAATGACGATATTGGCAGAGCTGGCAGAAGCGGCGCAGGCAGAAGAAGCCTCTGTGCATGCAGAAGCGAAGTGATGATTCTGATGAGCGGTAACGAACTTCATCATGCCGGGGCTCCTTTCCTTCACCGCTGGGGTGAATCATTGTTTCGATGGTGCAATTTTAGCGCTTTAGCGTATAGATGTCAAGACTGAAAAACTGACAAATGAACACAGGAAAACAATGAAAATTTGCGACAATAGGGAGAAAAAGCACAAAACAGAGGGCAATGTGCCCAATAAACCGGAATTTTATTGGGGGAAATCATCCAAACGATGAAGAACTTTTTTGAGGAAGAACAGCGAAGAAACCAGGCAGACGACCTCCGCGATGGGGAAGGCCAGCCAGACATCCTGCAGCACGCCGGTAAGGGAGAACAGGTATGCCACCGGGATGAGCACGATGAGCTGACGCCCCAGTGAGACCAGCATGCTGTACATGCTTTTGCCCAGGGCCTGGAACACGCTGCTGCAGACAATGCTGACCGCTGCCAGCGGGAAGGTGAAGGAGGTGATGCGGAAGGCCGGGATGCCAATGGCGATCATGGCTTCGGAGGCATCGAACAGGCGGAGCAGCGGTACCGGCAGGAAGAAGAATGCGGCCCAGCCCAGCAGCATGATGGTGACAGCGGTGATGGTGGAGGTGCGGATGGCCTGATGGATGCGGCCGCGGTTGCGGGCACCGTAATTGTAGGCGACGATGGGAACAACGGCATTATTGAGGCCGAAGAGCGGCATAAAGAAAAAGCTGTTGAGCTTGAAGTAGACGCCGTAGACCGCCGACGCGGTGGTGCTGAACGCCAGCAGGATCTGATTCATGAGGTAGGTGGTGACCGAGCCGATGGCGGTCATCAAAATGGAGGGGAAGCCGATGGAATAGATCTCGCCGATGAGGGGAAAATTGAAACGGATCTTTTTGAGATTGACACGGACATCGGTATTGTGCTTTTGATTGAGGACAATGCCAAGCACTGCGGCGACCAATTGACCGATGATGGTAGCATAGGCAGCGCCCCGGACACCCATAGCAGGGCAGCCGAGGAGGCCGAAGATCATAATGGGATCGAGGATGATATTGATGATGGCGCCGATGCCCTGAATGAACATGGTGATGAGGGTTTGGCCGGTGCCCTGCAGCATCCGCTCGGTGGTGATCTCCACAAAGATGCCGATGGAGCCGATGCAGACGATGGAAAGATACTGGGCGCCGTATTCCGCGATGATGGGGGAAACACCCTTCTGCATGGAGAAGTAGAGCTGAGAGCCGAAAACCCCGAACAGCGCGAATACCACGGCGGTGCAGATGGAAAGCAGCAGGCCGACATTGGCGACTTCCTCGGCGGCCTCGCGGTTTTTCTCGCCCAGGCGGCGGGAAAGCAGGGCATTCATACCCACGCCGGTGCCGGTGGCAAAGGCGATCATGAGGTTCTGAACGGGGAAGACCAGCGAAACGGCGGTGAGGGCATCCTCACTGATGCGGGAGACGAAGATGCTATCGACGATATTATAAAGGGCCTGGATGAGCATGGAGATGATGAGCGGCAGGGCCATATTAAAAATGAGCTTTTTGACCGGCATTGTCCCCATTTTGTTTTCTTTTGGCATGGAATTGACGGACATGACGACCTCCGTAAAAGTATTTTTGCACAAATAGCAGACTTAACTTATAGTATACTATTACTAAATGAGAATGTCAACGAAAGGGAAAAAGGAGGGGAAACCGTACCGGTTGGCAGAAAAATGTCCCCTGCTGTTCCCGGAAAGGAGCGGCAGGGGGAATATTTTTGTGCTTTTACAGGGTGACAAGGTTCCGGAGAACTTCGACCATCTTTTCCAGCGAACGGACGGGGATAAATTCGTGGATGGAGTGGAAATTGAGACCGCCGGTGGAGAGGGGAGCCCAGGAAATGAAGAAATAGGGCAAAGGACAAAGAGAAAGGGCCAGCCGGGGAGACAATTCCGGCTGGCCCCAAAAGAGAGAGGGAAAACCTGTTACTTTTCGAGTTCCTTCATGCACTTTGCAAGAAAGGCATCAAAGTTTGCGATGATCTGATCGAAGGGCTGAGAGGCATCATCGAGCCCCAGACCATAGAACGGAGGCATGGGTAGGCCACGATCGCGGATCGCCTTTTGCATTTCATCGACAAAAACGCCGACACCTTCGATAACAGCATTGCCGTAATCCAGAGGAGCCTCAGGGGGGCCGCCCCAGTTTTCATCCCAACTGGTCAGCCCGCAACCGCAGGTGGGGGAACCATCACAGCACAGCACTGCTACGGTATCATAATCCATCTGCATGTAGGAGTACATATAGTCTACTTCCTTTTCCGCCAGCTGACGGCAGTGACGGCGGAAGCCGACATTGTCATAAAGATTCTTGGTGTGCTGCCAGCGCTGGATGCCAAGGTATAGGGTTTCGGGGCAATCCATCTGCTGTACGCCCAGATCGTATTTAGCAAGGATATCAATAAATTCCTTGCTGAAGCCACCGTAGCGTGCCAGCGGAAGCACCTTATTATTGGTATTCAGTAGGCAGCTGGAGCAAAAGACGATCTTTTTGCTGCGGTTGTCATTTTTATTGTTCATTGCCATAAGATTTTCCTTCCTTTGCTTAGAGGTTTTCCGCGGTGAGGCGGAAGTCGATATTTTCCTGCTTGCCCCCGAATTCCAGTGTGCGGCGGGCGGGTACCGTGCGGCAGACGACGCAGCCATGGCGAATGACATAGAGACATTCACTTTGCAGGCGGATAGCGTCAAACTCGCTTTCGGCGTCCAGTACGATCATATTGGCGGGATTGCCAACGGCGAGACCATAGCCCGTAAGGCACATAGTGCGGGCGCTGTTGCAGGTGATCATATCAATGAGCTGGGCGACCTGCGGATAGCCGCTGAGTTGGGCGTAGTTCATCAGCAGGGCGGCACCGGCAAGCGGTGAGCCCTTACCCATGGGATACCACGGATCCATGATGTCATCGCTGCCGATGCAGACATTGATGCCATTGGCCAGGAGCTCATCCACGCGGGTGTGCCCGCGGTGACGGGGGTAGCCGTCGGTGCGGTTTTGCAGGCAGGAGTTGGCGAAGGGATTGGTGACCATGTTCATTTGGGCTTTTTTGAGGAAGCCTATGAGCTTGAACGCGAAGTCATTATTGTAATTGTGCATGGCGGTGGTATGGCTTGCCGTAACACGGCCCTGCATTCCACGGACAATTGTTTCCCGTGCCATTGCCTCCACAAAGCGGGACTGGTCATCGGTATTTTCATCGCAGTGGATATCGATGAGCGCACCGTATTTTTCCGCGAGGTCAAAGACAAACTTGACATCGCGCAGGCCGTCCTCAGGGCTGTACTCCATGTAGGGTAGGCCGCCAACGGCATCGCAGCCCAGCTTCATGGCGTTTTCCATCAGGTCGGTGTGACCCTTTTCGGTGAAGATACATTCCTGAGGAAACGCGACGATCTGAAGATCGACGAGGTCCTTCATTTCCTCACGAACCTCCAGCAGCGCTTCCACCACAGTACCAGTCGGCTCGGTGGCATCTGCATGGGTGCGCAGGAACATGGAACCATTGGCGACTTCCCACTTGATGACATCGCGGGCGTTTTTCTTGATGGTCTCCTTGGTAAGACCCTGCATGCGCTCGCCCCAGATGTTGATGCCCTCGATGAGGGTGCCGCTCATATTGTAGCGGGGCTTGCCGACGCTGAGGACAGCATCCAGATGCAGATGGGCATCGCAGAACGGGGCGGAGACCAGCTTGCCGGCGACATCAATGATCTCATCGGCAGGGTAAGAAAGCCCGCCCCCGATCTCGGCAAAGACACCGTCCTTGATGTAGAGATCGGTGAGCTCCTGATGACCGCGCATTCTGGCGTTTTTGATGAGAATAGTGCTCATAGTTTAGTTACCGCCTTTCTCCATGGATCATTTCTTATCGGCGACCAGATAATACAGGATACCGATGACGAGGAAGGTGGGAATGCAGGAACCAAGAACCGGCCAGAAGTAATAGAGCATGTTGTACATAACGGCACCGATGAGCCAGATGATGATGGCCTTCCAGTTAAAGCCGCCCTTGAACCAGTACTTGGAGGTGCTATCCTCTGCCAGCATTTCCTCGGGAACCACTTTCTGTTTCTTGATGAGGAAGTAATCTACCAGCATGATAGCGATAAGCGGAACGAAGATGGAGCCGACGATGGTGAGGAAGCTGATGAAATGACCGATGAGGTTGGGGATCAGCGCGATACCGGTCATAACGATGCCGCCGATGCCGATGATCTGCCAGGGCTTCGCCTTGGGCCAGACATTGACGAAGGAGATGGAGGCAGAGTAGAGGTTCATAACATTGGTGGTAACGGAGGACAGCACGATGATGAGCAGCGCGGGAATACCAAGCCCTAGAGAAAGCAGCATATCAACAGGGTTGGCATTGCCGGTGGTCATATAGGAGATGCCGCCCACGAACATGAAGCCCGCAGCACCGGCGAGAGAACCGATGAGGGTGCCCCAGCTGGAGGAGGACTTGCTTTTGGCGTAGCGGGTGTAGTCGCAGACCATGGGACCCCACGCGAAGGCGTTGCTGGCGACGATATCAAGACCGGCAAGCAGACCGATGGCGGCGACAGGCTGATAATTGGTGATGCTGCTCCAGCCGTAGTTCTTGATGATGAGAATGGCGGAAACAACGGTGAGAATAGCCAGCAGCGGAACGGAAACACGCTGCAGCCAGGTAATGGAACGCACACCGTAGGCAGTGATGACGAGCTGAACGATGCCGGTGACAACGATCCACAGGGCAAGGTTCTCAAAGCCGGTCATTGTCTTGATGATGCTGTTGATGGAAGCGCCGCAGATGACGGTGACATTGGCGCCCCAGCCCAGCAGCTGAATGCCGTTGGCGACGGAAGGCAGATAGGAGCCCTTAACGCCGAAGGTCATGCGGGTGGCAGCCATGGTGGGGATACGAACATTGAAGCCGATGACGCCCAGCGCCAGCAGAGGCAGGAATACCAGAATGTTGCCGGCGATGAGAATGAGTATCATTTTGCCGAAGCCCAGCTCCGCCAGCGAGCCGCCGATCATCAGACGGGGGACGGCGACATTGGCACAGAACCAGATGAATGCCATATCCCACAGACCGGTTTTCTGCTCGGTCAATGGGGTTACGACCAAGCCTTCCTTTTCTAACTTCATAAAACTACACTCCTCAAATATTCTTGAATCTTTCTATTATTTGAACACTGTTTTGTGCGCGCGCCACACATTACAGTTTCATGTTACCGTCAACATTCGGGAGTGTCAAATGAGAAAAAGAGAATTTTGACTGAAATAGAACGGAAAAACATTGCTTTTTGGGCCGAAAAAGTGTATTATTTACGCAAATTGGACTTCACTGTTTCTGATTAAGGTAAAAATGGTGCTGGATTTCACAAATATGCCAAAAAATAAACAACAATTTGACGATTTTGAACAAGAGGAAGAGGTTATCAAAGGCAAGACAATGAAGCGGAAAGCACATGAAAGTGCTGTTTTACGCAAATTTTGACACCAAAAAAAGATTAGAGGAGGCTAAAACGGTAAACTGCACAAAAGCGATAACGAATTTTTGACAAAACGAGAGGGTGTGAAAAATATGGCGACCATTCAGGAGATCGCGAAGCGGGCGGGTACATCGGTGGCGACGGTGTCGCATGTCATCAACCGGACAAGGTTCGTCAGTGACGAACTGCGCGGCCGTGTGGAGCGGGCCATGGAGGAGCTGGGTGCGCCAAAGCAGGAGCGTGGGAAGATCACGGTGGGCTTTTTACTGCGCAACTATCGGTGCAGCTTTGCCGAGGACCTGATCGATGCCCTGCACTGTTGTGGGGATATCCACAACCGCGAGGAGCTTTCTCACCGTGTGGTGGGTCCCGGTGATATCGAGGTGGTATCGATTTTGGTAAAGACCGAGATGACCCTGCAAGAGCTGAAAACTTATCAGAAGCGCTATGGGTTGGACTACATCATACTGGACTACACGGTGCGGCTGGTGCAGACCCGCTATCACGAGACAGTGGAGGCACCCATCATCTTCCTGAACCACGACCCGAAGGTGTACCCGCGCTGCTACCACATCAACTTTGATTACCGTGCGGCGATGGTAGCGGCGCTGCGGCATATGGTCTCGCTGGGGCACCGCAACATTCTGGTTATCACACCCAAGGAGAACCCCTACACCAATCGGCTGGTGCTGGAGACATGCAAGCTGTTTTACAAGCAGAACCATATGGTATTTCCTAATGAAAACCTGGTGGAGATCGAGACTTACCTGTTCCGTACGCTGGCGCTGGAAAACCTGGACCAGGTATTGGGAACACTGCAAAGCCGCGGCATTACCGGCATTATTACCACTGAAATGATGGCGACGATGCATGTGGTGGATTACCTGCAGCATCAGGGCGTCACCATGCCGCAGGATATCTCCCTTTTGGCCATCGGGGATATCTTCCTTACCAAGTACCTGTTTTTTAACCGCACCCGTATCGATATGAGGATCATCGAAGTGGTGCAGGATATCATCAAAATAATAAAAGGGGACGGCGGGCAGCGGTTTTTCAGCATCTCGCCGGAGTTCATCACCGGGGACAGCACCAAGGCACTGGTTTTTGACCAGTTTGACCGCCCCGGCGCCAGTCAGCTTTCGCTGGAGCTTTCCGAGGCGGATATCCAAAAGGTACGGGCGGGTGACTACAAGGTGTGCGTTTCCACCTATATGGAGACCACGCCGGTGAGCCATTCCAAGCTGGAGGGGCTGCGGGACGGCCTGAATACGCTGGGGATCCATCTGGTGCAAAAGACCGACGCCCACGGCAGCTATGAGATCCAGGAGCTGCAATTGCAGAGCTTTGCTGCGGCCAAGCCGGATGCGGTTATCTGCATCCCTAACCTGGATGAATGCAGTGTTTCGCCTTTCCGGAAGCACCTGCCCCGCCGCACAAAGGTGCTGTTTTCCTCCTGTGTGCCGATAGGCTTTACCGCGAACCAGTACGACTGCTGTATTGCCAGCAACATGGTGGAAAGCGGTAAGCAGGCCAGCTGGCTGCTGGGCAAATACATGACAGCGCACGGGCTGACCCATGCCGCCTACCTGTGCTACGGCGGAGATTCCCAGCCGGCGCGGCACCGTGATCGCAGTGCCATCAGCATATTGGAGGAGGAGTTCCCACTGATCACACTGGATAAGGTGGTGCAGTATACCGAGGAAACGCAGGCGTATACGATGATAAACGACCTGCTGCGGGAGCTGCCGCAGATAGAGGCGCTGTACATCAGCCAAAGCCGCATGGCCGAGGCTGTGCTGGGCGTTTTGCGGCTGCTGGGCAGGACAGATATCAAGGTGGTGACGCAGGGGGTGAGCAAGGAGGTTATAGACCAGCTGGACGACCACAGCAATGTTATCGGGGTGGTGGTGCCGAACAGCTATGAAATAGGACGGCTGCTGGCATACGCCTGTGCTCACTATTTTCTTGGAGTGGAGCCTGCCCCCTTTGTGGCGGTCGATCCAGTGGCTTTTACACCGCAGAATCTTTCCGGCGCATGGTTGAGCGTTATGAAAAATAAGCTGACATAAAAATTCCCCCTGCTGTTCCCGGAAAGGAGCGGCAGGGAGAATATTTTTGTGCTTTTACAGGGTGACAAGGTTCCGGAGAACTTCGACCATCTTTTCCAGCGAACGGATGGGGATAAATTCGTGGATGGAGTGGAAATTGAGACCGCCGGTGGAGAGGTTGGGGCAGGGGAGCCCCTCGTAGGAGAGACGGGCGCCATCGGTGCCGCCGCGGATGGCGACGATCTTGGGAGTGACGCCGGCCTTTTGCATGGCGGCTTCGGCGTTATGGATTAGGTACATATGGTCGGTGAGCTTTTCCTTCATATTGTAGTAGCTATCGGTCATATGCAGGGTAAAGGTGCCGGCACCGTATTTCTGATTCATAAAATCGGCAGTTTGCTGCATGAGCACCTTGCGGGTCTCGAACTTTTCCCGGTTGTGATCGCGGATGATGTAGGCCGCTTCGGCGGAGGATTCATCGCCCGACATTCCGCAGAGGTGGAAGAAGCCCTCATAGCCCTCGGTGTGGGCGGGAGTTTCGGCGGCGGGCAGCAGGCCGATAAATTCCGCCAGCAGCAGGGCCGCGTTCTTCATTTTGTTTTTGGCACTACCGGGGTGGATATTGAGCCCCCGCACCTTGACAGTCGCCGCCGCGGCATTGAAGTTTTCATACTCGATCTCGCCCAGCTCGCCGCCATCCACGGTATAGGCTTCCTTGGCAGGGAAGCGATCCATGCGGAAGCGGTCGGTGCCGCGGCCGATCTCCTCATCGGGGGTGAAGCAGACGGCAATGGGACGATGCTTTACCTCGGGGTGAGCCAGCAGGTACTCGCACAGGGTAACGATCTCCGCCACACCGGCTTTATCATCGGCGCCCAGCAGGGTGGTGCCATCGGTGACAATAAGCTCCTGGCCGATGTATTCCTCCAGGAAGGGATAATCGGTGGGGGAAAGGGTGGAAGCGCCCAGCTCCAGTACGCCGCCGGGGTAGGTGACAATGCGGGGCTTAATGTGATCGCCGCTGACGGCGGGACTGGTATCCATGTGGGCAATAAGGCCAAGGGCTTCGCCCTCGCCGGGGAGATAGCCGTAAACATAGCCATCGGCATCTTGCTCTACATCGGTAAGTCCCAGGGCTTTCAGTTCTTCAGCAATGGCGGCCCCCAGCACCAGCTGATTGGGGGTGGAGGGACAGGTCTCGCTCTTTTCATCGCTGTTGGTGCCGTAGCCCACATATTTTAAGAAGCGTTCGGTAATATTCATGGGATGAGCCTCCTTCGTTTATTTTAGGAATCCGTTGACGATCTCCCGCTCGGCTTCCTCTTCGGTCAGGCCGAGGGTCATCAGTTTGATGATCTGCTCACCCGCGATCTTGCCGATGGCGGCTTCGTGGATCAGGGCGGCATCAACATGGTTGGCGGTAAGGGCCGGGGTGGCGATGACGCAGGCCTTATCCATGATGATGGCGTCACATTCGCTGTGACCGGCGCAGGCATTGTTGCCATTGATGCTGCTGCGGAACTCCTGCTTGCTGTGGTCCCGTGCCACGCTGCGGCTTACCACATCGGTGCTGCAGTTCTCACCGTTCAGATCGATGGCAAAATCGGTGATGGCGCGCTGGTCGCCGGTGGTCATGATCTTTTCGTGCACCGTAAGGGTGGAACCGGCCGCCAGGGTGCCGCCGGTTTTGCGCAGGGTGTCATCCACTCCGGCAATCTGTGTGGTCTCCATATCCATGGAAGCCCCTTCCTCCAGGTAGACAATGGTGGTGGGGTTCATTACCCGCTTGCCGCGGCCTTCGCCTTCGCCGTAGTGCTTTTCCACATAGCGTAGGTGGGCGCCTTTCCCCACATGGAAGGTATGGATGCCGTCATGGGAGGTCTCCTCAGCACCCGCGCAGTGAATGCCGCAGCCCGCAATGATGACCACATCGGCGTTTTCGCCAATATAGAAGTCATTGTAGACCAGGTCCTTGAGACCGGTCTGGCTGACCACCACGGGGATGTGGACGCTTTCATTCCTGGTGCCGGGGGCGATGATGATATCAATGCCGGGTTTATCGGTTTTGGTGACGATATTGATGTGGGCGGTGGTATTGCGCCCGGCGGGGGCGCCGTTGGCGCGGATATTGTAGGCCCCGATGGGCAGGCTATCGAGGTCAGCGACTTCTTTTAACAGTCTTTTTTGGATCTCGTCAATCATTTAGCGCACCTCCTTGATGGGATCGGAAAGCATACTGCACACCGGCGGGGCGGTATCGATATTGCGCAGCAGGCGGGGGAGGACTTCCTCACGGGGACCGCATTCCGCCAGGCGGCCATCTTTCAGCAGAACGATGGTATCGGCGATATTAAGGATACGCTCCTGATGACTGATAATGAGGATGCTGCCGCGGGTCTGCTCGTACATCTTTTCAAAGACACGGATGAGATTCTGAAAGCTCCAGAGATCGATACCGGCTTCCGGCTCATCAAAGACCGAAAGGGCGGTGCCGCGGGCCAGTACCATAGCGATCTCGATGCGCTTTAATTCACCACCAGAGAGGCTGGCATCCAACTCACGGTCGATATAATCGCGGGCACACAGGCCGACTTCGCTGAGGTAGGCACAGACTTCGGCAATATTGGTGTCCTTGCCGGCGGCCAGGTTCATCAGGTCGCCGACCCGCAGCCCCTTAAAGCGCACCGGCTGCTGAAAGGCATAGCTGATGCCCCGGCGGGCGCGTTCGGTGATGGAAAGGGCGGTGATGTCCTCGCCATCCAGCAGGATGCGGCCGGAGGTGGGGGTATAGATACCGGCAATGATTTTGGCCAGGGTGGATTTACCGCCGCCATTGGGGCCGGTGATGGCCACAAAGCGGTCCTGGATCGTCAGGCTGATATCGTGCAGTATTTCACGGTTTTCTTCGGTTTCGTAGCTGATGTGTTGCAATTCCAGCATAGAATACTCCTTACATAATAAGAGATGGACGGGCCACAAATAAGACCTTACGAGTATAGTTTACACATTTTTGGGGCAAAGTGCAAGGCTGTGGGGGAAATTCTCCATAAAAAAGGAGCAAAACAGTAATGCGGCGGGGGAAATGACGAGTTAGCCTTGGCAAACTGCACAAGTTTTTTGTTAGTCAAGGCTAACCTGATGGCAGGACTGCCGAAAATGCGGGAGGAGAATTTTTTTTGAGAAAAATCCATTGACAAGAGAGGGCGGTTTTTGTATTATAATGCATGGTTAGCAAGCGCTAACTGCAAAGTGACATCAGCCAAAAGAAAGACACCGGCTGAGGAACGGAGGACAAACAAATGATGCCTCTGAGTTTGGCGCAGGTAGGGGAAGAAAATATCATCAAGCGCATTGGCGGCAGCCCGGAGGTGAAGCGCCACCTGGAAAACCTGGGCTTTGTGGTAGGCGGTGAAGTGACTGTGGTAAATACCCTGGGCGGCAATGTGATAGTAAATGTAAAGGAAGCTCGTGTGGCCATCAGCAAGGAGATGGCAGTAAAAATAATGGTATAACGGCAGCAATGCCTTTTTACACTACAAAAGCAAAATGTGACAAGAAGGAGGAACCAGACGATGAAAAATCTGAAAGAGGCCAAGATCGGCGAGACCGTCCGTGTGGTAAAGATCCACGGCGAAGGCGCCATCAAGCGACGCATCATGGATATGGGCCTGACCAAAGGCGTTGAGGTTTATATCCGCAAGGTAGCGCCGCTGGGCGATCCCATCGAGGTAACGGTGCGCGGGTACGAGCTTTCTCTGCGCAAGGCGGATGCCGAACAGATAGAGGTAGAATAAGTCGGACCCCGCGGGAGACTGAATCCCGCATTTTTAACGACACATGGTTAGCGAGCGCTAATCAAGATCATCAGAAAGAGAGGCCATAACGCATGGATGTAAGAATTGCCCTTGCCGGTAACCCCAACAGCGGTAAAACTACCCTGTTCAATGCTCTTACCGGCTCCAACCAGTTTGTAGGCAACTGGCCGGGTGTTACCGTAGAGAAAAAGGAAGGTAAGCTGAAGAAGCACGAGGGTGTTACCATCACCGACCTGCCCGGCATTTATTCCCTTTCCCCCTACACCCTGGAAGAAGTAGTAGCCCGTAATTATCTGCTGGGCGAGCGCCCCGATGCCATCCTGAACATCATTGATGGTACCAACCTGGAGCGTAACCTGTACCTAACCACCCAGCTGACCGAGCTGGGCATCCCGGTCGTCGTCGCCATCAACATGATGGATTTGGTAAAGAAAAACGGCGATAAGATCAATGTAGAAGAGCTTTCCCGCCAGCTGGGCTGCAAGGTGGTAGAGATCTCTGCCCTGAAGGGTACCGGCGTAATGGCTGCCGCCGAGGCTGCCATTGATGCCGCCAAGAACAGCAAGACCGTTCCGCAGCACACCTTCTCCGGCAGCGTGGAGCACGCCCTGGCCCACATTGAGGAAGCCGCCGTGCACAATATGCCCGAAGAGCAGCAGCGCTGGTACGCCATCAAGATCTTTGAGCGCGATGATAAGGTGCTTTCCTCCCTGAATATCGATAAGGGAGTATTGGAGCACATCGAAAACGACATCAAGGCCGTAGAGACCGAAATGGATGACGATGCCGAGTCTATCATCACCAACGAGAGATATGTCTACATCGGCGAGGTCATTAAGGCCTGCTACAAGAAAAAGAATCACGGCGGTCTTTCCACCTCCGATAAGATCGACCGCATCGTGACCAACCGCTGGTTGGGTCTGCCCATCTTTGCCGCAGTGATGTTTATCGTTTACTGGGTGGCCATGGTGGGCGTGGGCGCCCCCGCGACCGACTGGGCCAATGACGGGCTGTTCGGCGATGGCTGGCACCTGCTGGGCATCGACGGCGGATACGGGAAGCTGGCCGAGGAATACGGCGATGCTTCGCTGATCGTGGACGGCTATGATGCCTACATCGAAGAAAATGGCTCGCTGGCCGCAGATGGCACCTTTACCTATGAGGTAGAAGATGAGGAAACCCTTGCTGTCTCCACCGAGACGGCGACCATGGCAGACTATGAAAAGGCCAAGGCGACCCTAGATGAGATCGGCGATGAGCCCGACCCCGCTGATTACGGCGTATGGGTACCCGGTATTCCTGTACTGGTAGGAAATGCTCTGGAAGCTGCCGGCACTGCCGACTGGCTCTCCGGCTTGATTTTGGACGGCATTGTGGCTGGTGTCGGCGCTGTTTTGGGCTTTGTTCCCCAGATGCTGGTGCTGTTCCTGATGCTGGCTTTCCTGGAGGCCTGCGGCTATATGGCCCGTATCGCCTTCGTACTGGACCGTATCTTCCGTAAGTTCGGCCTTTCCGGTAAGTCCTTCATCCCCATGCTCATCGGTACCGGCTGCGGTATCCCCGGCATCATGGCTTCCCGTACCATCGAGAATGAGCGTGACCGTCGCATGACCATCATGACCACCACCTTTATTCCCTGCGGCGCCAAGGTTCCCTTCATCGGCATGATCGCCGGCGCTCTGTTTGGCGGCAGCGCCTGGGTTTCCACCTCCGCTTACTTCATCGGCATGGCTGCCATCATCATTTCCGGTATCATGCTGAAGAAGACCAAGATGTTTGCCGGCGATCCCGCTCCCTTCGTGATGGAGCTGCCTGCATACCACTGGCCCACGCTGGGCAATGTCCTGCGTTCCATGTGGGAGCGCGGCTGGTCTTTCATCAAGAAGGCCGGTACCATCATTCTGCTTTCCACCATCTTTGTGTGGTTTACCTCCCGCTTCGGCTGGCTGGATGGTCAGTTCTGTATGCTGGAGGAGGAGCAGATCAGCGCTTCCATCCTGGCCAAGATCGGCAATGCCATCGCCTGGATCTTTGCACCTTTGGGCTGGGGTAACTGGCAGGCGACCGTTGCTTCTATCACCGGTCTGGTTGCGAAGGAAAACATCGTTGGTACGCTGGGCGTACTGTACAGCGGCGGCGCCGGTACGGTATATGATGCTATCGCGGCTGCGTTCAACGGCATCACCGGTTACAGCTTCCTGGTATTCAACCTGCTGTGCGCTCCCTGCTTCGCGGCCATCGGTGCTATCAAGCGTGAGATGAACAGCCCCAAGTGGACCTGGTTCGCTATCGGTTATCAGTGTGGCTTTGCCTATGTGGTAGCCCTGATGATCAACCAGTTCGGCGGTCTGTTCACCGGCAATGCCAATATCATTGGTGTGATCGCTGCGGTCATCGTACTCGCTGCTATCGTCTACATGCTGGTACGCCCCTATAAGGAGGCCACCAAGCTGACCACCAAGGTAGAGATGTAATTCGCAAAATCACTTTAGACCATAGACATAACAGAAAGGAGTCGGACTTATGCTAGCATGGATCACGGAAAATATCGGTACGATTCTGATCTCGGCCGTATTGCTTCTCGTTGTTGTACTCATCATCCGGAAGCTGGTAAAGGACAAGAAAAAAGGAAAATCCAGCTGTGGCTGCAACTGTGCCCACTGCGCCATGTCGGGCTCCTGCCACCAGAAGTAACAAAGCAACAGGCGGGGAGACGCGGATGGAAGCATCTGCGTTTCCCCTTTGCCTTAGCAGGAGGTAAGCAATGGCTAACCAAAACGCACTGACGGCCGCCCATATCCGCTACCTGCTGGTGCTGCTGCGGCTGACTGCCGCAAACGGACACACCCGCTGCGTCGATCTGGCGGCGGCACTAGAGCTTTCTCCACCCAGCGTCCATAATATGGTGGATACCATGACGGCATTGGGGTTAGTGAAGAAAGGCACCCGCGGGGCGGTTTCGCTGACCGAATACGGCAGCAGAACAGCCAAGCGGTACCAGCGGTACTACCACAGCGCGGCGGCACTGCTGCGGCAGGGTTTCCCGGAGCTGACAGAGCCGCAGACGATGATCTGTCAGCTGCTGGCGCAGGTGCCGGAAGAAAGCTTGGCGGGGCTGTGTGACCGCCAGGCGGTAGAAGAGGCGGCCTCCTAAGGAGGACCCCATGAACATACAGGAACTGTGCTGGACTGCGGCGCTGCTGCTGGCGGTGGCCGCGGGACTCAGTTACATCAAATACAAAATAAAAACACTGCTGAAAAACGCGGCGGAGAAGAAAGGATGAGTGAGATGGTACAGATGACGCTGAAGGTGGATGGTATGGCCTGCGGCATGTGTGAGGCGCATATCAATGATGCCATCCGCAGCCACTTTGCTGTAAAGAAGGTGAGCTCCAGCCACACCAAGGGCGAAACGGTCATCCAGTGCGAGGAACCGCTGGGGGAGGAACGCCTGCGGGCGGTGATCGCCGAGACTGGCTATGAGTTGAAAAGCGTGACCACCGCGCCCTGTGAGGAAAAGCACGGCCTGGGCGGGCTGTTCCAGCGTAAATAAAGCGGAGCCAAAATGATATACTAATAGCACAAGCGGAAAGGGGGCGTCGGGATGTCGGAAGAACTGGTGGTGGAGCAGTGCAGCCCCACCATGGCGGGGCTAAAAACAGGAAACCTATTCAGCTGCCCAGCGGAGGATACCCGCACGCTGTGGCAGAGTATCCGCCGACTGAACCAACGGCTGGTGCCCTGTGGTATCCGGCTGGTACCGGTAAAAAGCCTGGGTGACCGAGAGCTCATCTACATGTATCGCCCGGAAAAACTGCGGCGGGACCTGCGGGAGCAGGGGGCACGCGCCATTCTGAGGGAAAAGCGCTACCCCACCGAAGACCCCGAGCGCTGTGTGGTGGAGCTGGTGCGCCGCCTGAACAGGGGAAAGGATTTTCCGCATGAGATCGGATTGTTCCTGGGTTATCCGGCGGAGGATGTCAGCGGATTTATCCGGCATGGCGCCCGCTGTGCCAAGTGCGTGGGCACCTGGAAGGTATACGGCGATGAGGAATCCGCCCGGAAGAAATTTGCCCTGTACCAGAAGTGCACCCGCCTGTACTGCGAAGCCTATCGCAAGCACAATAACCTGGACCGGCTGCTGGTGCGCACGCACGGCAGCTGAGCAAAAGCCCCGCCATTAGCGGGGGCTTTTCTTTTGGGGCCGGGTGTGGCATAATAGGGATAGTAAAGCGGAAAAGAGGCGCGGTAAAATGGAAAAACCGAACTTCCAGCGGGAGACTGAAAAAGCAATAGAGCGGCTGTGCGTGGTGTCCCGTCCGCCGCTGCTGCTGCATGCCTGCTGCGCGCCTTGCTCCTCTTATGTACTGGAGTACCTGACCCAATATTTCTCCATTACGCTGTTTTTCTGCAATCCCAATATCACCGACCCGGCGGAATACCAAAAGCGGCTGGCGGAGCTGCGGCGCTTCTGCGCCGAGGCGCCCTTTTGCCGGGATGTGACGGTGGTGGAGGATTCCATCTCCTCCGAGGCCTTTTTGCGGGCTGCGGCCGGCCTGGAGGACGCCCCTGAGGGCGGCAGCCGGTGTGAACGGTGCTTCCGGCTGCGGCTGGAACGCGCGGTGGCCTATGCCCAAGAGAAAGGATTTCCCCTTTTTGCTACCACGCTTACGGTAAGCCCCCATAAAAACGCTCCGCTGCTCAATGCCATTGGGCAGGAGTTGGGCAAGCAGTATGGGGTGGAATACCTGCCCTCTGATTTTAAGAAAAAGGGCGGCTATCAACGGTCCATCGCGCTTTCGCGGGAATATGGTCTGTACCGCCAGCCCTACTGCGGGTGTGAATTTTCCCGCAGGCAGGCCGAACGGGAGGGACGCTGACGGCAGGGCGCCCCGCAGCGGGAAAGGGTTGCCCGGAGCGAAGCGCAGGGCGACCCTGAAAAGCGGATGGGGCGCCCGGGATCGGGGCGGCATGGGCGGCACAGAAAAAAGGCGGACAGGAAGCGTTGGCCTCCTGCCCGGATTTTTTATGCGGTTTTTGGGGATCAGCCCTCAACGACCATCTCGAAGATCAAGGCGTTGGTGCCGGTGGAATTGAGCAGGGCGACCATGATGGGGCCGTTCTCACCCTCGGCAAAGACAGCGGCATAGGTCACGCCGCCGACCTCGATCTTAACGGTGGTTTCGTTAGCGGCGGAATAGGTGCCGGTGGTAGCGGTATCGGCGCCCTCATACAGGGTGACGGTGGACTCATCATTGAAGTAGAACATATAGTAGTCGTCCAGCTGGCTCAAGGCAGCAGCGACCTCATCCTCGGTCATCATTTTGCCATCAACGCAGCCGCCGATAAAGGACCAGGAAGTGTCGACGAGTTCGGGAGCGGTATCCATAAAGGTGAACATGGTCAGGACGCTCTGAGCATCCTCGCCGCCCTCATTGGGGGTATCTACGGGGTCGGGATCGGGGGTGGGGGTGGGCGCGGGCTCATCGCCGCAGGCGGCCAGCGCCAGCAGCATTACAGCAGCCAACAGGATTGCAAGCAGTTTCTTGTTCATGGTTTGGTTCCTCCAAAAAATTTTTTCTTTTATATAAACCGCGGAGTGCGGTCTATAACGGTAATAATGGTTCATTCGTAGATTAGGGTAGAGATTTCTCCGCCCTCGCACAGGAAGAATACGCTATCGGAGTAGGCGTAATTATCCATGGCGTCGCGCATCTCAAATACCATGCCGTAGCGGCCGTCCGGCAACTCCATTTCGGCAAAGGCGGTGTCTGCGGTCACGGTCAGCTCCTCCACGGCATAGGCCTCCAGGCCATCCTCCCCAGAATAGGAGGAGAGATACCAGATGGTGGTGAGGGTATCGCCGGGCTGCAGCAGCCGCAGCTCCTTATCGGACATACCGGCTTCGCCAATGCCCTGGCGGGCCCCCAGGATACTCCATTCCTCAGTGGTAAAGTCGTAGGCGACCTGCAGATTGTAGGGCTCGCCGTTCAGCAGCACCGGTACGGAGTAGAGGTTATAATCCTCACCCTCAAAGCATAGCTCCATGTAGACCATATGCCCATCAATGCCGCCCCATACGCCGCGGAAGTTATCGGAGAAGACACCGTTTTCCCAGTCGGCATTCATGTCGTTATCGGTGCCCAAAAGCAGCATGATGTCGTTTTCTTCATCGAAGTAGTACAGCGAAAAGCCAATACCGGCCAGGATGCTGTCGGCTTCCGGCCCCAGGGTGAGATGGGAAACGCCGTTCTCATCCACCTGCAGCGGCATACCGTCCCAGCCCATGGTGGCCAGGCTCTGTATCTGCGGCAACTCCTCATAGTTCAGGTCGGAGATATACTCCATCCCGTTGTCATCCAGCTGGCCGGTCAGTTCGTAGGAGTAGAAATATTTGAACGCCTGGCCGGCGCCAACATTGGTGTAGCCATACAGATCGTTCAGGTCGCCATTGTAGGAATAGTAGCAGGAAAGGCCGGTGGATTCGGTACGGTAGGGCCCGCTGACCCGGTACAGCACGCAGTCCTCCAGGGCATTCAGCACATCTCCGGCGGTTTGCAGCAGGCCGGTGCTCTGCCGGGCCATGTGGCCCAGATCCACCATGTTGGTGTAGCCCTGCTCACGGGTGTTGCCGCCGTAGTTTTCGCTTTGTGCGGCAACGCGGGCAAACCGGGAGAAGAACCCGGGATCCTCGCAGGCAGCGGCCAGCGCTTCAGCGCCAAAGGCCTCATAGGCCTCCAGCAGCGGGCCGGTACGGGTCAGGTCGGTCAGGGAAAGGGTGGCGTTGCTGTGGGTGCCCACCGCTTGGCAGCCGGCGTAGTAGGCATCACAGATGACCTCACCCAGTGCGGCGCCGTCCATGGCGGGATCGGCGGCCAGGGCGCCCAGCCAGCCGGTATAGTCCCATCCGTTGGCGGGCTCCACTTCCTCGGAGGCCACCAGATAGTGTGCGGTACCGGCAAAGGTGCCCGCCACATCCACCGTGGCCATCAGGCAGGTATCAAAGCCTACCAGCTCCAGGGGCGGATTGTTTTCATCGGCTTCCCACACCCGGCCAAAGGCAGTCTGCATCTCATCCAGGGTTAGGGAGTCATAGCCGTAGCGTTCATCAAAGGCCGCTCCGCTTACCGAGCCGCCCCCGTGATTCCAAAAGAGAACGGCAGTCTTTTCAGCCGGGTAATTCTGTTTGCAGTAGCGCAGAAAATCCGTCAGCGTGGCGGCATCGCCCATGCTGGCGGGGGGCAGCTCATCCACCAGGGTAAGCCCCTCGCTATCGTACACATAGCGCTGCAGGACATCGGCATCAACAACATTGTTCTGCCAGGTCTTGGCGCCGCCGGTCTGGATGACGACCCGGACATTCTCAGGCAGGGCCACCTCCATCATTTCCATCAGGTCGCTGGTGGCAAAGCCGCCGTTCGATTCCAGGTCGCTGCCGCACAGGTACCAGTAGATGGCCCAGGTGCCGGCCTCGGCGTTGGGTTCGGGCGTAGAGATATCTTCTCCACACGCACCAAAGGCCAGCACCAGAAAGAGCGCCAGCAAAGAGCTCAGTATTCTTTTTTTCAAGGGTAGTTCCTCCATGTTGATTGGGTACAAAAGGATAATTGCGACAAGAGTACACTATTCAATTACCCTCATTGTAGCATGGGAAAGCAAGTGGAAATGGCCCAAGTGCGAAATGCGAAAAAATCGGTGTGAAATGCAGCGCGATATAGTTGCAAAATCGACATGGATAAAATAGAATAAGACTAACGACAAGAGGAGGTGAGGGGCATGCTGCGCATTGGCGTATGTGATGACGATAGAGAATTCCGGCAGCGCTTGGTGCAGATGATCCGCATCTGGTCGGATCACAGCGGGATCCCCACCGAGCTGTATCCCTTTGATAACGGGGACGAGCTCATCGCCAAAAACGCGGCCTTCCGCATGGATATCATCCTGCTGGATATTGTGATGCCGCTGCTGAACGGGATGGATACCGCGCGGGAGCTGCGCGCGCAGGATACTGCGGTAAAGATCATCTTTTTGACCTCCTCTCCGGAATTCGCTTTGGAATCCTACGAGGTAAGGGCACAGGATTACCTGCTCAAGCCCATCACCTACGAGCGGCTGCGGCGGGCCCTGGAGGATTGCAGCCACCTTTTCGAGGCGGAGCCGAAAAACATGGTGCTGAAGACCTCCTTCGGCTTCCAGAAGCTCTATTTCCACGACATCGAATACGCTGAAGCCCAGAATAAACGGGTGGTATTCTATCTGCGCGGAGATAAGGTGGTGGAAACCTCCGAACCGCTGCGTTCTTTTGAGGAGCGCCTGACCGTCAGCAGCGGGTTCTTCAAGTGCCACCGCAGCTACCTGGTGTACCTGCCCAATGTCGATCACTTTAATAATAACGAGATCTTTACCAAATCCGGCCGCAGCATTCCCATCGCGAGGGGCTACGGCAAAGCCTTTCAGGAGGCTTATTTCGCGCATATGTTCCAAGAGGAATAAAGAAAGAAGGGACCTCCATGCTGGAAAGCATATTGGCTGTGCTGCATAATGCTACTACGCTTCTGTTTGGCGTTTACATATCTGCAGCCTTCCTGGGCGTTCGCATGAACCGCCACAATGTCTTTACTCTGCTCATTTTTTCCGGCGCGGTGGGAATCATCTATATCGCTGCTTACCTGGGCCTGGGCACCGAGGGTACCGAAAAAATCTATCCTCTTATTATCCACCTGCCGCTGGTGCTGTTCCTTTCCCGCTACTATAAGTACAAACCGGCGCTTTCCGTCCTTTCGGTGCTTACTGCCTATCTTTGCTGCCAGATCAGCAAGTGGGTGGGCCTGGTGGCCTATGCTGCCATGCCCCAGATGTGGATCTACTACGCGGTACGCATCACCGTCACAGTCATCACCTTCATTATCCTTATACGGTTTGTCTCCGATGCTACCGCGCAGCTGTTGCAAAAGCCCACTCGGTCCCTCCTCATCTTGGGCCTAATGCCCCTAGTCTACTATGTGTTTGATTATATCACCGGCGTATATACCACGCTGCTGTATTCCGGCCGGGAGGTCGTAACGGAATTTTTGGGCTTTGTGCTGTGCATCGCCTACATCCTGTTCCTGTTCATGTACTTTAAGCAGTATGAGGAAAAACGGGAAGCGGAGCTGCGCAACCAGCTGATGGAAATGAAGCGTACTCAGTCCGAAAAAGAGATCGAGGCAATCAAACGCTCCCAATATGAAATTTCCATCCTGCGGCATGATATGCGCCACTTCCTCACCAATATTTCCGGCTACATCGAAAATGGCGAGACCGAAAAGGCGCAGGAATTCATCCGCGAGGTCATCACCGCCACCGATAATACCGCCACCCAGTGTTACAGCAAAAATGAGGTAGTCAATCTGATCCTCTCCTCCTACGAGGAAAAGATTAAAGCCGGCGGCATCGAGTTCAAATACTCGGTGCAGATACCGGAGGAACTGCCCTATTCCGAGGTGGATCTGACCGCCATTCTCTCCAACGCGCTGGAAAATGCTATCCACGCGGTCAAAAAGCTGCCGCCGGAAAAACGCTATATCGAGCTGGACCTGCGCATGAAGGAAAACAAGCTGCTCATTTCCATCAAGAATACCTTTGCCGAAGCTCCGGAGCTGCGGGACGGCCTGCCGGTGGCCAAGGAAGAAGGTCATGGCTTTGGCAGCCAAAGCATCCGTTATGTGGCGGAAAAGCTGCACGGCAATTGCCAGTTCTCGGTGGTGGATGACCGCTTTGTACTGCGGGTAGTGCTGTAAGCCGTAATACATAAAGGGAGATACCGGTGTGGGTACCTCCCTTTTTTCGCAAAAGGAATGCCCCCGGCCGGGCTCTCCGGCGGGAGGCAGTATTTTATGGGATCAGAACGCGACCTTCATAAACAGGGCAACGCAGCACAGGATAACAGCCAGCGGAACATAAAGGTACCGGCCGATGCCATACCACAGGCGGCCGCGGGTCTTCCCGCTGCCGGTATTGATGGCCGAAAGCAGCTCGTCTTTTTTCATTACATAGAACCAGGAAACAGCGCCCAGCGTAGCGCCGATGGGGATGATATAGATGGAAACAAGATCCATCCACGGCCCCCATTGGGAGATGGTCTCCATACCGATGCCGAAGCCAAGGCACAGTACGGCCAGGATGATGAGGGTAGCGGTGCGGCTCAGCCGGGGGAACCGGTTCTGGAGCGATTCCGCCACGGCCTCGAACATGTTTTGCAGCGAGCTGACCCCGGCAAAGATCATGGCGATATACAGGATAACGGCAAACAGCTGACCTAGGGGAATATCCTGCAAAATGGTGGGCAGCGTGACAAACAGCAGGCTGGGTCCCGCGCCTACATCCAGCCCGTAGGAAAAGCAGGCCGGGATAATAACCAGCGCGGCCACCACCGCAGCGATGGTATCAAACAGGGCGGTATGCTGCGCCACTCCCACCACATCCTCCTGCGGAGAGAGATAAGCCCCGTAGACGATCATGCCGCTGCCGGTGACCGAAAGCGAGAAAAACGCCTGCCCCATGGCCCAGATCCAGATCATGGGGTCAGCCAGGGCCTCCCACCGCGGAGTAAACATAAACCGATATCCCTCCGCGGCACCGGGCAGGAAAAATACCCGCACCGCCAGCACCAGGAAGATGAGGAAAAACAGCGGCATCATGATCTTGTTGGTCTTCTCTATGCTGTGGGCCCCCAGAAACAGCGTAAGCAGGGTGCCCACCACTACGATGATGTGATAAGGCACCACCGAATAGGGCTGCGCCGAAAAGGAAGCGAACCAGGCGGCGGCATCGGCGGTCATCAGGGTGCCGGTCAGGGAATCCACCAGCGCTTTCAGTACATAGGTAACAATGACAGCATACCCGATAGCGATGCACAGGGAGCCCGCCAGCGGCAGCCAGCCCAGCACACCGCCCACCTTCCCGGCCGCTTCTCCGCGGGTGGCCCAGGCATTGCGGTAGGCCCCCAGGGTGCCGGTGGCCGCCCGCCGCCCCATGGCGAATTCCGCCGGAAGACCGACATAGCTGAAGATAAAGACAAACAGCAGGTAGATCAGCAGGAATGCCCCGCCGCCGTTGCTGCCCAGTTTATTGGGGAAGCCCCATACATTGGCCATTCCTACCGCCGAACCGACCGAGGCCAGAATGAAGCCCCACCGGCTGGCAAAGCTCCGTGTGCTTTTTTGATGTTTCATTTCATTTTCTCCGTTTCCATAGAACAAGCCGTGCCTTGCGGCCAGCTTGCTGCTCCTTGCTATTTTAGCGCTTTACATCGAAAAAGTCAATACAACCCCCGCCCGGTATTCCAAATATCCGCAAAAATATGCTTGACAAATTAAGGAGGACAACACCATGCAGGAATTGCAGATCGGCAGAGTTTACCGCCACTTTAAGGGCGATTATTACCTGGTGGAGGGCCTGGCGCACGATTCGGAAAGCGGCGTGCCCTGTGTCATTTACCGCAAGCTGTACGGGGATGGCGGCCTGTGGGTCCGCCCGCTGGAGATGTTCCTTAGCCGGGTAGACCGGGAAAAATACCCGGAGGTCCGCCAGGAATACCGCTTCCAGCTGCAGGAGATCGCCAGTGTGGCGCATCACGGGGAGTGAGGCTGTCCCATGGAGTGTGAAAAGATCCACTGGGTGCTGTGCCCGGCCTGCTGGGGCAAAACCCGCACCTAGATCCGGGAGGATACCGTACCGGAAAACTTCCCGCTGTTCTGCCCCAAGTGTAAACAGACCTTCCTGGTGGCAGCCCACAGTGGAAAAATAGAATACAGAGCAATCATGCCAGACGCACAGACGCAGAGCCGAACTTGATCCCATTCCAGGTTTGCTCTGCGTTTTTGCGTCGAAGGAAAGGAGACAGAACCCCTATGAAAGAAATTACCGTACGCCTGCTGCTGGCTGCGGCAGTGCTTATGCATGATATCCCGGCACGGAGGCGCTGCTGTGGCTGGAGATTATCCGCAGCTCGGTGGAAAAGACCACCTTTTCCTCTTACACGCAGATGGTAAAGGGGAATATCGTACCGTATTTCCGAAACACCGGACTGACGCTGGACGGAATTCAAGCCAAGCACATTCAGAGCTTTTATCTGCATGAGCTGAAAACCGTGTCGCCCGGTACGGTAATCCACTATCACGCCAATATTCACAAGGCTCTGAAATATGCCGTCAAGATGGACCTCATTCCGTACAACCCCGCCGACAAGGTGGAGCGTCCGAAGAAGCAGAAGTATATCGCGGATTACTACCGTTTGGAGGAGCTGGAGCAGCTCTTTGAGGCGACAAAGGATCACCCCTATTCTCTGCTGATCCAGATCACCGCGTTCTACGGGCTCCGGCGCAGCGAGGCTCTGGGCCTGAGATGGGACGCCATCGACTTTGAGCGCAATACCATCACCATCAGACACATCGTAACAAATGCCAAGATAGACGGCAAGTATGAGATCGTCCGCGAGGATCGCGCCAAGACGAAATCCAGTCTGCGCTCTCTTCCTCTGGTCGACAATATCCGGGAGAAGCTGCTGGCCTTGAAGGAGCAGCAGAAGGAAAACAAGAGGATCTGCGGCAACTGCTACAACCGGGAATACGACGGCTATGTGTTCGTGGATGTAATGGGGAACATTTTTAATCCCCGGAATCTCAGCAGCAATTTCAGCAAGCTGCTGGAATTGAAAGGTCTGCGGCATATCCGCTTCCACGATCTCCGGCACAGCTGCGCCTCGCTGCTGCTTGCCAACGACGTGCCCATGAAGCAGATCCAGGAATGGCTGGGCCACAGCGATATCAGCACCACGGCAAACATCTACAGCCACTTGGATTATAAGTCCAAGCTTACGTCCGCAAACGTAATGGACAACGTCCTGACCCTGCCGGAAACCGAGGCCGTCGGATGGCAGACATGACTTCTTGCCGAAAATCATGTGCAGCAATGGCAGATTAGCAAAAAGAAAAGCCCAGTCATATGGGCGCAAAGCCTTGATATGACTGGGTTTTTCGCTGGCGGAGGGCGTGGGATTCGAACCCACGGACGGTTTTTGGCCGTCAAACGATTTCGAGCCATTTGGAGAGGAAATCCAATGAAAATTGATGCGTTCCTCTCGTGACCCTTAAAACCGCAATCCACTCGCACTCACTACTCTGCACAAAGCGTAGAAAATGCGTAGATGGAGTCAAGTCTGCTGGACACAGCATAGTCTAAAAAGCACCAAATGTCAAGGATTTCCGAGGACGGAAAGCCAAACGCTCCACACGATTTCGAATCGTATGGACAAGGTGCTTTCGGGATAATATAGGTGCTTATAGGAAGGTCAAATCCCTGATATCACAACGATTCCAGGGCATACAGTATGTAGGGCTTGAGCCAGTAAAAGCATGAACTTCCCGCAAAGTGTAGAAAAAGTGTAGAAGTAAGAAGGACAAATAACCCTTTGAGTAACGATAGTTTCAGGCTCCCATACGGGAGCAAATGTGGTCGATTGCCCGTCATTGACAAGTATCTCAGCTCCCAAATGATAAGGAGAAGCATATGGCAACAGACTACACCTACCTATACGAAGAATACCCGGAGGTCATCAGCGCCGACCAGCTTTACCGAATTTGTCATATCAGCAAGCGCAAAGCGAAATGGCTTCTGGAGCATGGATATATCCCCTGCGAGGACAGTGGAAAAAAGACCCGACGGTATAAAATCCGACTGAATGATGTAATAGACTATCTCCTCACACTTGAAGCTGCACCGGATTTGGTTGCGACACCCGTGGGAGCATTTAATGTCAAGCGCAAGCAACTCAATCCGGTCGCTCAGATATGCCAAAAGGAGTTTCAACGGTTCCTCTACAATATATGGACAGATGAAGCGGACATCCTACGAATCTCAGATGTGCAGGTATTGCTGGGGTATAGCGCTGGAACGATTAGGCAATGGATACTGCGAAAAGAGCTTCGTAGCACAAGGCTTCCCTGTGGCATACAAGTAACTGCGAAGGAATGGCTGATTGACTTTACCGTAAGATATACCATCAAAAATCCCTCTCACCTATCAATAACACATAGGAAACTGGTAGAACAGCATTTCTGCGATTGCTCTCAAAAATGCAATTAGAAGCACACCCTCATTGCAAGCTGTCATACAAAAAAATAGTATTCCAAGCTACAGACCGGAGTTTTATACTTCGGCCTCATTTTTTTACAACAGGAGGATCGCTCACATGGACACCAAAAACACAAGCCGTCAGCTTCGCTACCTCGAAGAAGTCCGTACTCCCCTGCACCGTGCAGGCTTTGGAACCCTGCCGGTGGAGGGAGAGCAGTTGCCTGTCCTTTGGAACGGCGCACCCCTCTGCCGCATCACCGGCAAGGGCAGCGTATTCTATCGGCGAGAGGACGCGGACACGCCCCAGGCAGAGGATGCCCTATATCGCGTCGAGGACATCGCCGCGAAGACGCTGGAGTATATGACCGCTATGGAAGCCGCTCCGCAGCTCAAAGCCAGCGGACTGGATGGCGACTACCGCATCCTCGCTGACTTTGGCGGCACGGTGCTGGCAGGTTCTCCGAGCAAATACGGCGTTCAATTCGTCACATGGGATTGGGACTACGACCGGACAGGTGTGGTACACGGGCACTACTTCATGGAGAACTACGATGCCGCCAAGCAGGACTTCGCCACACGCTCCGGGCTTATCCAAAAGGAACAGCTTTTCAGCCCGGAGCAGCTGACCGAGATATTCCGCTGCTGCGCCGATTCCGTGGATGAGGACTTCTTTGAGCTTACGGATACGCAGGAAGAAATGATCCGCGGAATCCAGCAGCAGATCAGGGTGTGCGTGCCGGATCTAAATGAGCGAATCCGACAGCAGGAGGAAGCATTGGAACGAGCATCACAGGAGCAGACAATGTAATAGCAGTATGGCATGGGCCGGAGTTTTAGCAATAAGACTCCGGCCCTTTTTTATTTCCAGAAAGGAGAGGGATTATTTGACGCGATATTTTATGAAGTTCACACCCCTGTTCGCCGCAGAGGTGCAGATGATGACGCCACCCCGTCATCAGCCTCGCAGAAGCGGACGCATCCGCAGCAGCTTTCGCTACAGTGCCGACGATGTACGCTGCAAAGACTGCACGAGATATGACAGCGGGCAACCCTGTCACCTGAATGAGTGCGTCTGTCTGGAGGAGCGCATCGAGGCCGGCGTGGTGGAGCTGAACGCTCTGGCGCGGGAGTGCTTCGGCGGAAGGCTGTTCCGCCCGCTGCAAAGACGGCTGCGAGATGAGCTGAACCGGCAGCCCTTTCGCTTCTTCCTCGGTGACGCCCACAGAGAACGATGGACGCATCGGAAAAAACGCTGCTACGGTATGTCCGGGCGCAATGCGGCTGCGCTGTTTCTGCTTACCGCCGATGAGGGGCTTTGGCAAAGAGTCCTCTGGCATTTCGACAGCAGCGGCTTCGACTTCCCCGCCATTCGCCTCTCCGGTATTCACCCGGAGCTGTACAGCATTTATCAGGCGGCGAAGACCATTTCCGTTGGCGGTGACAACATCGTCATAGAAGACCTTGCTTTTTCAGAGCTGGTCAGTGACAGGGCCTTCCGGCTCATCCTCGGAGCACTCCTGCTGTACAGGTATGGCGAGGTGGTCTTAAATCTGGAAAGAAAAACGGAGGAGATAACATGATGATTCAAGCGGTTCTCAGTAACCCCAGCCACCCGGAATACGGCGTGGCGA
>ERZ772861.726-NODE-726-length-33209-cov-4.864873_pt1 | contig 33209 bp, 35 predicted proteins | sample MGYA00512135_ERZ772861 | MGnify/ENA primary metagenome ERZ772861 (study PRJEB29015, sample SAMEA2737700) | human gut metagenome | biome: human gut; feature: human-associated habitat; material: faeces | place: China | collected 2012 ...
CTTCGGTAAAGCCCATAATCAGGGTGTCAATATTCTCCTTGATGGCACCTTCCTGTAACAAATAGGCAAAGGTGTGTGCCGCCTCCACAAGGCGCTCATCCTGCATATCCGTACCTACGATGATGCGGCTCGGGTAGAGATTATCGTATAGTGCCTTGGACTCCCGCAGGAACTCCGGGCTGAAGATGATATTCCCGCACTGATACTTTTCACGGACACTGGCCGTGAAGCCCACCGGGATGGTGGACTTGATGACCATGACAGCCTCGGGGTTCACCTTCATCACCAGCCGGATGACCGCCTCCACCGCCGAGGTATCGAAGAAATTCTTCCGGCTGTCGTAGTTGGTGGGGGCCGCGATGATCACAAAGTCAGCGTCCCGATAGGCCGTCTCCCCATCCAGCGTAGCCGTCAGGTCGAGATCTTTCTCGGCGAGGTATTTTTCGATGTAGTCGTCCTGAATGGGCGATTTTTTCTGGTTGATGAGCTCCACCTTTTCCGGCACGATGTCAACAGCCGTGACATGGTGGTGCTGGCTCAGCAGGACAGCAATGGACAGGCCGACGTAGCCCGTACCCGCGACAGCGATGTTCAGTTTTTCGAATGCTTTCATGGCTTTCGCTCCTACGACACAAATGCAATAAACTGCGGTATTGACTTTATTGTATCATGAAGCGGATGAGGTGGCAAGTATCGACAAATAAAAACACCCTTCCCCTGCGGCGTACCGCAGAAGGAAGGGTGTCAAACTCACGGATTAGGCTTCCCGCTTATTCAGCAGGGCACCTCAAGCACTTTTGAGCGTAGAGCTGTGATTAGCAGTTCTCAGCGAAGTACTTAATGGTACGGACCATCTGAGAGGTGTAGGAGTTCTCGTTGTCGTACCAAGACACGACCTGAACCTGATAGGTGTCGTCGTAGCTACGCTAAATTTTCACGATTTTTTTGTGATCGTTCATAATTTCGAAACAACAGTTACAGTACCACAGCATACCGTTGTCGTACCAAAACCGGCTTGTTCGTACCATGATTATATCACGTTTTAGCGTCATTTGCAAGGTTTCCGTCAATTTCACATCCGGTCTGCATTTTTCTCATATTTGAAAGTCTATTTTCATGGAACACATAGTTCGGAGCGTCCGGGGCCCGGAGCTGCCGCCGGGGGGCGTTTGCTCTGCCCAGATGCGCTCCTCTGCTGTTCTTTTGCTAAAATTTCACCGGACCTGATTTTAGGGGATGGTGTGGGAAACAGCGCATTTTTGTTTAATATGAAACTTATATCATCTTATATCAGCCCTTTGCAACACACCCGCACTTATTCATTTTCTCCTTCACCTCGTCCGGCACATCGATCAACCCAAACCGATAAAACATCCCGTAGATGTAGGTCACACCCCGAATATCACCCAACGCTTTCGGACGGTCAACTACTGCTCCGACCTCTTTTACATTGCCCAGCGCCAGCAACACCGAACTCCACGCCAGACTTTTGCTGCTCTCTCGCCTGTCGATCCAGAGCTCTTTTGTGTATTCGCCGCTTCTGCCTTTTCGCACCTCATAAGAAAACGGCAGACCAGAGTAGGTTTTGAATTTAACCCCAGCATAGGCCACAACCACATCCCAGAAGTTCTCTTCTGTCGGATCAGCCCTCCACCGCTTCATCGCTCTGTATCTCCGCTGCCGCTCTGCTCCAACACTGATTTTCTCTTTGTCTGCTGTATTTGGGAAGTACACACCTTTTTTATATGGCAGATATGAGGTGACGGAGGCTTTGGAAAGTTCAAGGGTTGCTGCGGTTGATAGAATGGCGGTTTTGTAGTCCTGTGTTTCTCGGTACTCCTCAAAGGTATCTTGCACTTTCTCGGCCACATCCGATTCGTACACACCAGCCGTGATGAGCAGCTTGCGAACCTTGATAGGATTGAGGGACAGTGCATCCGCGATGGCTTGGAGAGAGTTGTTTTTATAGAGGGATACAGCAGCATCCATCTGCTCTTTCAGATTCTTCCCGGAATCATACTCCGGCTTCAGCTTCTTCCTGCCACCGCTGGGCTTTCTTGGTTTCTTCATTCTCCTAAAACCCCAACTATGATATATGCATATTAGAGTCCAGTGTGTTCATCAAATATTTCGTATTCATCCTCAATATACCTCTCCGTTCCCCTTTCTTTCCATATAATCTTATATACCAATTCCCCGTCATGTTTGTCTAACCATTTCCATGTTTTAATACCAACAGCATGAATAATTGGGAGGCCCATTCTATTATCTCTAACATTTGATAAATAATTTGCAATGTAAAAATCTTCTTGATCAACTAGTCGCTGATACTCTATAGTATTTCCGTTTTCTTGCATTTCCGCGATTTCATTATCGAATCGATTAATTAAACCTATATAATTATAGTACACACTCAAATCGTAATACTCAGTATATATCACATTTTGTGCACAATCACATTGCTGCAACACATCGATACGTGTTTGACAATCTCCCTCCTGTTTCATAAATAGAATATTGATAACTGCTCCCCCACATTTGCGACAATATATCGGCCTTGTCAATAATCTTATATCATCCTTACTCAGTTTCCACAGTGCCTTGAATTCCAACAAATAATCTGATACGACTTTATATTCATCACAGATATTTAAGTTTTCAATATTACGTGTGCTAGCATTTTCAGTCCAATTAAACGACCCGAACAAGCAAATTTGTTCATCTATAACACAAAATTTGTGATGCATAATTCCATCGAAGCTTACTAATCGAATTTTCGCTCCTCTACTGTTCAGATATTGGATATTATTCATATACCGTCGATTAACTTCATCATTATTAAGAATTATTTTAACTTCTACACCTTTATTCAGCAACTCATCAAAAACGTCCTTGTAATGATTAAAATTAATCCATGCAACTGCCGCTCGGATACTTCTTTTCGCTTTTCTTAAGTTTTCTATTGTAACGTTTTCCAAATCATTAAAAAAGCACTTTATCATACTAACACCTCACAACAGCCGTTATTATTTTCGTTATAAACTATATAGCAGCCTTCAAAAAATACCGTGTGAACTCCTGGAGTTCAGTTTTGTCCACACGGCATTTATTTTTTCTTGGGTTCTTGTTTATTTCAGTTTTTCAAGGATCTCGTCCGCGCTCATGCCACTTACCAGCAACTTCTTCAGCACAGTCTCTGCTTCGGTCTTCTTAGCTTCTTCAGCGGCCTTAGCATCCGCCTTCGCCTTCTTCGCTTCTAGGGATGCTGCTTCTTTTTCGGCCTTCTTCAGAGCAGTCTTCTTCTCTTTCAGTGTATTCTTCTGCTCCTCGATTGCTTTCTGGATGGATGCGATCTCAGTATTCAGAGATGCAATAGTCTCCTGCTTCTCTGCGACCTGGGATACGTAGTCTTTGGTTTTGGGGCGGTTCTTGCTTCCTTTCGTTCTGGGCATAATGCGATTACCTCCACTATATTATCCTTTATTTTGAATTAATGCGGAAACTTTGATGGGTCGCTCATAGTCTACTATATTCAATTTGGCATCTGTCCAAGTAACATAACAGCTGTATCCATTACCTCTATATTTAATTCCATCCAATCCCGCCGCTCTGCAACATCCTGCAACATAATTAGGTAGCAAATATTCTTTTTTCACCTTTGCATTTTCATCTACTACGGATTTTCTTAGAGCTGTGATAAAGCAGTTTCTTGCATCCGTAGCCTTCGATAAATCTATTAGCCTCACAGAATCTACAGGTTCGAGCTTAACAACTTGAACAAATTTATCTTTGGGCGTGCTATGCCCCAATATTTCCTTAATAGCTCCTTCTGAACTATTAGTAAAATAGAAACGACTCCTTCCATACTCATTAAATCTCCCCTGTGATGGAATGTCCTCTGGTGGCTGCATCATTTCGTGTGCAAGCGGCATTGCAAATTCATCATCAACTATCCGAGCTCGATAATAGAACTTTTCATCAAAGGTCATCGAAATCGGCCAATCCCTAATAATCTTAAATATTTTAATGCCAATGTCTGTATATGCTGCAAAATAAGGATCATCATATAGAACATTACAAAGAGCCATTATTTCAGAAAAATCAATATCTGAAAACAAATCCATTGCTCTTGATGCTTGGTTTAACTCTTCTGCAGTTCTCTTATGGCAAACACCGTCTTCAAAATAAAAACTATTGGTATGCGGGTCAAATTTGCATCCGATTTTTCTGATTTCCTCAATAGTTTGAAGATTCAGTTTTTTTATCGCAGAAAATCCTCTGATATCTTTTCCCTTTTCATGCCTAATTTCTGCTATTTGCGTAGCATTCAAGCTGTCACTTAAGGAAATATCTGCTGCCGGATATGACAAGAAGTTTTCTGAAAACAGTGCTGGTGGTATGGCATCCATTTTAATCGTTGTCGCATCATTAACAGTGTTTCGTTCTCCGCCTAATGCTTTTTGTGTCCACATTGGCGGTGCTTTTACTGTAATGGATGCCACTCTAGTCTCTGTTTTTGACATATTAATCACCTAGTGTATTCAGATACAACGCTCTGCATCTTAGCCACATCACTGTGTTGCCTGCTGCTCACCACGGAGAGGTGCGCAAAGTTTCGAGCAGCAATGGGAGCTCACGCTCCCACAATTCATGTGATTTCCTCTCTGATATTATATGGAGGTGTAAATCACATGAAAAATAAATTAGATTGGTTCGATGATGACTGGAAGTGGGATGTACTGCCCACACGGATGCTATATGAGCTTCTGCTCTCCCCTACTTACCGATGGCCTTGGAAAGTAAAAATTGTATGCTCGTATAGGTGGGATGCTGAGTTTCCAAAGTGTCCACGATGCGAAACCACCATGGAGCGTGAGTACCAGCTCTTCTGCAACCACTGTGGTCAAAGACTGAACTGGAGTGGGTTTGATGATGTAGAAGTACGGTACATAGGGTGGGACGGACCAGAGGAGGATGAGTCTGATCGTGAGCAAGTGGATGACGCCGATCAAGAAGATATCGCCAAGATAGACTGAAAGCCACGGTTCCCCCGTGGATCCAGTATATCACAAGGGAAATAATATCGCTATTATTCTTTCATTAAATCATGCATTCTTTTTCTCATTAGTGTGGATGATACATTTTTTCTGCGTGGAACAAAGATAGTGTCAACCCCTAGTTCTTCCAATTTTTTCTTTGCTTCTTGATAGATAGGCTCTGATAAATGATCTGCCCCAGCAATCATTAAATCGAAGTGATACTGATGATACGCTTTAACTTTATCCAAATCAATTTCAGGAACAACTTGGTCAACATACCGAATTGCGCTTACGATTTCCGCTCTCTGCTCGTATGAAAGTATTGTTCCATGATGTTTTCTTTGCATCATAAAATCATCTGTTCCCACAGCAACAATCAGTCGCTCACACATTTCTTTTGCCTGCTGCATAATGTCGATATGGCCATCATGTAAAGGGTCAAAAAATCCGCATAAAAAACCAATTTTATATTGTTTCATCTTTTTTCACCAATCTCATAATGATAGCATCTTTCAAACTTCTTTAACTGAACCCTTACCATTTCTCGAACTTCCTCTAAGCTTTTTCCGCTCATGTTTGTTTCGCTATCTATCTGCATTCTGCAAAAGCTCAGCAGACCGTCCGCTCTCATCGTAAGACTCATAATTCCTGTTGCACACGGTTTATTCAGTCCTGTTTGAACCTCTACCGATTCGGGATAATATTTACACTCTTGACAGGCCTCGCTATAGGTACGCCTTGGAGTGACAGAATTACCTTTATTCATGTGATCCACAATCGTCAAAGTACATCCATCGTAAATAAATCGTTTCATATGAATGCCCTTATTATTGTGTACATATAGCCCTGTCTCTACATAATTTTTCTTTCTTAGTGTTTCAATTAGAGCATTCAGTTCTTTTTCTACATCATCTGCAAGCACTCTACCCCCGAAATCGTTTACGGTTAAAACCTTAAGACCAACCAGGTTCTTACTATGTGCGTAGTTATAAACAGATTCAATTTCTCCGACATTTTTTTCAGTAGCAACAAAATTTAGCTCAATTTTAAACCCTTTGAGCTTCATAAAAGATATATTTTCCAATACAGTCTTCAGCTCATCTACACGTGTTAGCTCCTTAAACACTAAAGGCTTAAGTGTATCCAAGCTGATTTTCAATAAGAGAATATCCTTTATTTCTTCCCATACAGTTGAATTATTTTCGTAGCACTTTTTCAGTAACAGTCCATTTGTACACAAAACGATTTTTTCATAGCTTTCTAATTTAGCATGGTGCAGTGTTTTAGATAATCTTTCAAAATCCAGAAGAGGTTCCCCACCAGTAATTCTGACAACTTTTTTCTCTGTCCATCTTTTTTCTTTATAATAGTTTGCATATGCCGTCAACAAATATTTAATTTGAGAAATATCGCACAGAGTGTCGCATTCCTTTAAATTCTCTCCACCCTTTGGGCAATAAGTACACTTCATATTACATGCAGATGTTAGATTAATTACTAGTGACGGTTTCATGTCAAAATTATCCAAAACAAAGCTACATCGATCCGGAATAACACTTGAAAAACTTGTACTAGCATTTTCCCAAGACGAATTGAAAAGATCTGTAAAACTTCGATAAACAGATGATTTTCTTGTATACCGATACATATAAGATTTCGAGCTAGGTTCTCTCGTATAGTATCCTAGATAAATACTCCGGTCAGTTATTATAAATCGATATAAAAGCGGCTGTTCGTGAAACCTTAATGCCCAGCTATCTGTTTTTGGAAAAGTGTCCTTTAATTTTTTTATGTCTAGATAATTAGTCTTCCATTGCTTTTCCAACTTTTCTTGTGGAGCAAATTCTGGCACATTCCGTAATCTTTTTTCAATATATATGCTATATGGGTCAGATACTAAAAGCCTACACTCGATATTCTTTCCTTTTTCATACAGAGCATTCGATATTTTTGAATTTCCTTCTAAAAAAGTACCTCCTCGCAATCCAAAAAAATCAAGTTTTTTACTAACATTTATATCCTGTGCTACATCGGTTCCTATATCAAAAATATTTTTATAAACTTTCGGAATATCGTACGAATTTTTCACCATTCCATTTGTTGTACTTTCCCTGTAGATACCTGATGGAAAGCTTCGTAAAGCTCCGCTTGCAATTTCCCAACTAGAGTCGTCCCGATATTCATATAACCTTGCCTTTATTGCCCTAGTCCTATCATACTCAGCAACTAGAAATACCGGTCTCGAATAGCTGTCCGATAATGTACATCCACAAGTGAACTGAGATATCCCATCTTGAGGAATCCCATATGGTTTAATTGCCTCTGTCAATATACTCAATCCTGGTGCATGGTTATGTCCGCAAAAAACAGCCTTTACATTATTGTCTACAAGCCAATGTTGAAAGCGTCTTCCATCTTCAGCACTCAACCATTCAACACCATGATGCATTATTACAATATTAGTTTTGCTTTCGTCCCTTTTTATTTCTCTTGCCAGCTCCGCCAAATCCGTAAAATTCACTACCAATTTTCCGTAATCCCTATCATCCATCGAAAGCAAACAGGAATCCACTGAAATTATTCTAAAATCATCAACTATCTTCAAAGAGAATGGTTCATATATATCTCCATAAACTAACGTATACAACTCCTTGAACCGCCCATATCCATTCAAACAAGTTTCTAGGTCTGGTAGTGTACCATCCTTTCGATATGTTTTAATCGCAGTATTTCGAGATTTAATTTTTCTATCAATGTCATGATTACCGGGGCATAAAATCACCTTGCTTACATCTTTTCCACAGGCTTCTGCTATCTGTGAGATATAATAAGCAATTTCTTTAACATTTCCTCTATTCTGGTGCAAACAATCTCCCGTAATAAGCACAAAGGAGATTTCACCATCTGTATTTTCTTTTCTTAATGCCTCGATTAGCTTATCTCGTGCCGTTAATGTGTTGCAATTTTTGAAATTCATGTGCAAATCCGAAAGAACAGCCCATTTCATAACATTCTCTCCTTTATTCATGTTGCAACGCTTGTAGTTCGTTTTTGTGAATTCTAGGTAAACGACTTGCCATTCAACATATTCGCACCAACAATTATCTTTGTATCTCAGCCGCCATTTCAATCAGATGACATTGCCTGCCGCCCACCACGAAGAGGTGTGCAAAGTTTCGAGCAACGTGAGGGATGCTCATACATCCCAATCGTCAAATCATACCTGTCACTTTGCTCTTCTACTATCTATCGAAGTTCTTTATTTCATCCAGTGGCTCAATGTCTGTGTTGATACACATGACTTCCTTTAACCAATCCGCTTTTGTATATCCTGTTCCAGTCACTTCGAATACCTCACCTTTTCTACCCACGGACTTAACCCATCCAAAATGAACGAGATTATCCAATGCCTCCTGCCATATAGCAGACTCACGTTGCGAATTGTCAACCATGAATTGTTTTCCCGCAGCCGAAACTTGAACAGGCGAACCTAGTGTGGCAAGTCTAAGAATTCTCCCATCTCCTGCGGCTGCGTAAACCAAAAGAAAAGCTGTCTCTACTGAAACCGTTTCGTTATTATAATTTTTCACTGTTGGTATGTACGGCTGACTATCATCTGGCTTATCTTCTTGTATACTTTCCTTACTTACATTCGATTGCGTTTTTTCAAGAAATCCATCTCGGTATCTCTCCCATTTAGTCGTGCTCATTGTAGACAATTTAAATTCTTCACAAAGGTTATCCTTTAATTCACCCAATCTATGCTTTAGCTCGTTTATGTCTCCTTCTAAAGCAATTCCCATTTCACTTGGATCAATACATCCTTTTATGTCTGAAAATCCAAACCCTGGTAGAAGGATCAAGGTTGATTCAGTCTTTGCCAACCATGCAGCTCCCATTTCATTCAAACTTGCAGCGCTATCATAGTAATTGTGACTCAACATAAAAATCATATGAGTATTATAGTTGAGTAATTGCTCTCTTAGCCATTCATAGATTTTCTTTCCACCAGGAATGCCATATCCGGGTACCGAGGTACAGACAATAGAATTCTCCGGCATCCCTATATCTTCTAAAAGTTCCACAAAGGCTTTTACAATCTCAGCATCTTTACTAGAATGGGAAATAAAAACCTTATTTTCCTTTGATTCCATTCCATCCTCCAATCTCGAAATACTACCACTCAATATCAGTTCTTTGAGTACAGTCAACTTTGCTTCTAACTGAGTAAAATAATACCATTCGCTGTAGCCTTTTTCAATAGAGGCAAATAGTTTATATATGTCATCTACAGTCCTATCCTGCGTCAACACACCTAACTCTGCCTCAATTCGGGCTCTCCAAAGTGCATACTCTTTATTTGCTCGAATCGTCTGGTATTGTTTTCGCTTTGGCGGTCTGTCAGGATATGAAGCCACAGTCTGATAAGAAGTGGTAAAACAATTTCTAATATCTTGTACTTGATTGATTAAATCGATTAATGTACTTTTTTCCATTACTTCCACTTTCTTCACATCTCAGCCAATCATAAAGATCGTTGCCTGCTGCTCACCGCGTAGAGGTGTGTGATTTATCAAAAAGATTTTTGATTTTATCCGAGCAACGAGAGCCGCGGTCTCCCGGCGGCTCCAAAGTTTGATTTTTTCTAAGTATATCACAGATCAGAGAACAAGTCAGCCTTGTAGTGATGCTTTTTGATATTAAGTGTGCTCTTCTTTCATATCATTGTAAATGTCCAATATCCCATCCTTATGATTATTGGGGAAAGGATAGCCAATTACATTTTGGAGTTTTTCATTGCTTCCTGCAAAAATCATTGCCTCATTTTCTCTATAAGGAAGTGCGCCAAAATCAATCAAGCCCCTGTCGAATCCACATATATCAACAATTTCCGTAACGAAACTCTTGACCGTCACAGGATTATTAGAGCAAATATTATAAATTTCATACTTTTGATATTTTGCTTCGCTCAATGCAACGATGGCTTTTGCGACATCTTTAACATTCACAAAGTCTCGGATTTGCTCACCTGCTGTTGTCTTGATTTTTTTACCTTCTAAACAGTTTGCGATGATAGACGGTGCCAAGCGTGTATTACCTTCGCCTTCTCCAAAGACACCAAATGGGCGAACCGTTATAAGTGAAACCTCTTTCTGCTTTGCATATGCGGTTGTCAAATTAACGGAAGAAACTTTTGAAATAGCATATAATGACTCCGGTCTACAATCCATATCCTCGGTAAGAAGAACGTTGCCATGATCACCATATTCGAAACATGATCCAAAATTAACCAAAAGTCCGCTTCTATTATCCTTGGCAAAATCCACGAGCTTGCAGCTCATCTTAATATTGACATCACAAATCATGTCAATATTATTAAAGCCCGGCCGGATACCAACTGTCGCGAGATGGTAGACAACATCAAACGGAAGATATTTTTTCCCCGAATCCAATTCCTTTATAATATTAATCTTATCCGAAATGCTCACTAATTTATTTTCACTTTTTGTATCATTCTTTTCTATCAAAGCACTTACATCATAGTCTTTTGACAGCAAAGTCTTCACAAGTTGTGTTCCTATAAATCCCGCAGCACCTGTAACCAATGCTCTTTTCATTTCAATTTATCCTCATATTCAGCCAATGTAGGCCAGTTTTTATCTTTTTCAGTTGCTATTACTTTCTCGACACTAAATTCTTTTAGTGGCCATGGTATATTTAAGTTCGGGTCATCCCATCGAATGCCTCCACAAGCAGCAGGCACATACTTTCCAGAACATTGATACGAGAAAATTGTATTATCTGTCAATGAAATAAAGCCATGTGCAAAACCCTCAGGAATGAAAACGACTTTATTCTCTTCCGCACTTAAAAGTTCCGTATGGTATTTTCCAAAAGTATTTGAGTTTTCTCTTAAATCCAGAGCAACATCAAATAATTTTCCTGCAATTACATGAATCAACTTTGCCTGAGAATCCACAGTCTGATAATGCAATCCCCTTAATGCACCCTTTTGAGAATACAAATCACTTGTTTCATTAAATGTACAAGTGATACCATTTTCAAAGAACGCATTTTTTTCATAGCATTTTTTATATAGACCCCTTTCGTCTGGATACATATGCGGGGTAATAACAAGAACCCCCTCAATTTCTGTTTTATGGAATTCAAAAGGCATTTCTATCACTCCTTAAAGAACTCTCGAATCTCTTTGTCCATTTCCACAGACACGTCACCACCGGCCAGCCATACTTTACTGAAGCGGCAGGTCATATCCATACATTCTTCAATATGCCAACGAGGTTTCCACCCAAACGTTGCCTTGACCTTGCTGCAATCCAGCTTCAGGAAGTTTGCTTCATGGGGTGCATTTGCTTCCGCATGGTTTTCCCACTTTGCACCCTGACCCCAATATTTGCAGAAAAGATCAACTAACTCGCCAGTTGTAACGCAATCACAGTCATCCGGACCAACATTATAATAACCCTGATATTTTGGGTCCTCATACTGCTTCTGAGCAATCATAAGGTACACTGCCAATGGCTCCAAAACGTGCTGATACGGACGAGTAGAATACGGATTACGCACACCAATGCTCTGTTTTGCTGCCATTGCCCGGACACAATCCGGAATGATACGGTCGTTGGCAAAATCTCCACCGCCAATCACATTCCCAGCACGAGCAGTAGATACAGCCACCTTTCCATCCGTAAAGAAGCTATTTTTGTAGCTATGCGTTACCAATTCCGAACAACTCTTGCTGTTCGAGTACGGATCAAAGCCATCCAAAGGCTCATTCTCACGATAACCCCAAGCCCATTCGTTATTATGATAGACCTTGTCAGTCGTTACATTGAGAACGCTTTTCACGCTGGGACACTGCCGCACACATTCCAGCAGGTTGACTGTTCCCATGACATTGGTTTCATATGTATAACGCGGATCCTTATAGCTGTCACGCACGATCGGCTGTGCAGCGAGGTGCAATACAATTTCAGGCTGCGCATTGTCAAATGCTACTTTCAAAGCATCAATGTCACGGATATCGCCAATTACAGAATGGATTTCATTCTCGATGCCAGCAATCTTGAACAGTGATGGATGCGTAGGCGGATTCAAAGAATAGCCCGTCACTTCCGCCCCTGCATTTGCAAGGATCTTGCAGAGCCACGAACCTTTGAAGCCCGTATGTCCAGTCACCAAGACACGCTTGCCCTTATAAAAATTCAAGTCTAGCATTTTATTAATCCTCCCACAGTTTCCAAGGCGCATTTCCGGATGCCCAGAGTTTTTCAAGCTGTTGCTTTTCACGCAGGGTATCCATGCACTGCCAGAATCCCTTATGAACATATCCTGCTAGCTGATTTTCCTTGACCAACTCACAAAGCGGTTCTTTTTCAAATACGGTATCATCACCGGCAATGTAATCAAAAAGCTTCGGTTCAAATACCATATAGCCAATATTAATTAAGTCCCCATCAAAATCAGATTTTTCCCGGAATGCCTTGATATTTCCATCCGCCCCGATATCTACAACACCCTTTGACTGACCGAAATTGTACATAGACATCGTACCAATTTTTCCGTGTGCCTTATGGTAAGCTATCAGTTCAGGGATATTCACATCACTCACTGCATCACCGTATGTAACCATAAAGGTCTCATCACCCACATAATCTTTAACATGTTTGATTCGACCGCCCGTCTGCGTATTCAAACCTGTATCCACGACAGTCACCTTCCAAGGTTCAGCGTGCTTATTATGCACAATCATCTCATTGCCTTTTGTAAAATCAAATGTGATATCTGAAGTGTGGATAAAATAATTTGCAAACCACTCTTTAATAATGTGCTGTTTATATCCTGCGCAGATAATAAATTCGTTAACACCGTAATAAGAACACTCTTTCATAATATGCCAAAGAATTGGCTTTTCACCAATCTCAATCATAGGCTTCGGTTTAAGATGAGATTCTTCTGAAATTCGAGTACCGAAGCCGCCCGCCAAAATAACAATTTTCATTTTATCAACCTCTTTCCGCTCTTTATAATTTTATTAAATTCCTTCAGCACTGCACAAGGCATTACTGATAGAAACAACATAAACCAATAATCGCTATTGACAACTTTGATGTCCTTTTTGTATTTTTTTACATAGCGAACCTGTAAGACACCACTATACTTCAAATGTAACAAATAACGTTTAGACACTAACAAGTCATCTCTAAAGGATTTAATTATATCATATTTTATTGAATCGAATTTAGAAGGGAGTAGTTTAACATCTCGATTGAATACTTCAAATGTCGTTATATAATATTGTTCGCCATGCGCCCAGCTTCTTTCCTTTTTTGCATCATTAAGCCCAAAAAAACTTGTATATATAGAGCAAATATCAGTCTGCACACCTATGTCCATATCGGTGCTTATTATTTCACAAATGAGACATGGACTCCACCAAGATAAAACGTCTTGTCTGTATTTATCCATTCTCCCACATTGAAAAAGCTCCTTAGCTTGCTTTGTTCTGATTATCGATGAACCCCAATATGTTAAATAGGTAAAATGTAAAGGAATATACTCCATCAAGTTCTTCTGCACCATCGTGCATGCAGTATTATAAATTGGATTTCTTTTGCTATTAATAACATCAATCTCCAAAACAGTGTAACGAGAATAGTTCATATCTAAGAGTAAGGTTTCTAATTCATTAAAATTCGCTAGATTACCGTCACCAAAAAGCCAATAATAGTCATCTTTGCACCGCTTTATTGCATCTATAACTTTATCGTCAGGTTGTACACTGTCTTTTATCCGTTTATATACAAAATTATTGTTATGAACAACCTGAGCACACAATTTCTCCGTATTATCATCTATGCTACTATCAAGAATTAGAAATGAAAAGATTTTCCCTTTATATGGCATAATGGACTGCATTATTAAGTTTTGCATACAAGATGCTCTATTATAAGTTGGAACAATGACTTGAATCATAGCTTTGGGCCTTTCGTCTTCTTTTGCATTTCAGTTATAAATTCTAAAACTGCACTATCTCGTTCTATTAGAAGAACTACCAAGTAAACAATGATTCCACAAAGAACCTGAAGAGATACTTGCATTATTCCAGATACTGCTATATTCTTAGACATAATATGAATTATCAGTAACATAAGCAATCCAGCAATTATTTTCTTATAACTAGATGAAAGAATATATTTCCATGTGATATATCCTTCATTAAAATGCTCAAAAAGCACCGTAATTACAGTTTCTGCACCAATTGACCCAATAACAGCACCTTTCGATCCCATCCATGGAATGAAAAGCAAATTCAAGATAAGATTTACTCCGCTTCCCAAAAGCATATAGAGCGAAGCCATCCTTGTTTTTCCTATTGGTGTATAATACTGCGTACCAATACAATTGCTGATTCCAATGATAACAATCAAAGGAGCCATTAAATAAAGCAAGCCAACAACCGGTTCATAGCCATTTCCAAAGAAAAGGGGGACAAAATCAGAAGCGATAGCAATAATTCCAAACATAGATCCTATTGTGAAAAACAGAATCACATTCATGGCCAGCTTAATGTTTGCTTTAGCTTCTTCATTTCTTTTCTCTGCAAATAGATAGGATAAGCGAGCACCCATAACACTGTTAAGTGCCACAAAGGACACCGTCTTTGCAATGTTAATAATTTTGGTTGCCTGCTCATAGAACCCGTTTTGGTAGGCATCATTTGTAATCAATCCTATTAGTGTTTTGTCCAAAACCGTATAAATCGAGGTCGCTATTGTTGGGATAAAATAAATCAATGTTTCCTTGAAATGAGTTCGAATATTGAGAGACTTTATGTCAACTCTAATCAGAAATTTTGGAAGGAAAACCCACATTGATAAATTTCCTAGCATTAAAATAGTAGAATTAAGCAAAATATATGTCACTAAATCTTCTTTATTTTTTATTAGGAAAAAAATTAAGAAAACACCTGCAATTTTGCAAATTGCATTCCAAAAAACAGTATACCCTATTCGTTCTTGTCCAGTATAAAACCATGAAATGTCAAACATTGAAGCAAACAATGTCGGAAGTAGTGCTAAAAAATAGGGTCTATAATTCTTCGAGAATAAAATGATACACGACCATATAAGGATACATACCGTAGAGGTAATCACAGTTAGCATCTCAATTTCCCAAAACTTCTTTGAGTAAGTTTCTTTACTGTCTCGGCATCGCGCAATTTCACGCATTCCATATATATTTGTTCCCAACACAGCAAACATAGAAAAATATGAAATACAAGATTGAGAATAGCTATAAATTCCCACACCGTCGGCTTCAAGAATACGCGACACATATGGCGCTGTAACAAGCGGTGTTATAATGGCCAGCATTTCATATAACAATCTGTAAATATAATTTCGTTTTATACTTGGCATTTATTCTCCTTTTTTATGTGTTTCATTTTTATTTTTTCAATAAAGACTGCCAATCCGACTGACCAAAGCACCTTACATATTAAAATCAAAACAAAGACATGTTTTTTGATTCCCCAAAAGCAAAACATATCATCCCATGGAAACATATTAAGTTCAAATAGGTGTGCACATAAAATAACCATCGAATTCCTTCCCATCCATGAAAGTACTCTGGTAATGAGAGGGGCATTAAAATGATCATAGAGAGCTTTAACTATCATTATAACGCAAACTGCCCCTGCTCCCCCCCAATGAAGTCAAATATTCCATTAGGATATTGATTCTTGACTATCGCCAAACATGGCCAGTCATTCATTACCTCTATAATCCATAAAACACAAGCACCTGCAAAAGTAACAGACGTTTTTTTTTGAAATATATGCTTATTTTTCTTTAATAAAGTTCCCATATAGACAAAGACGGATGCCGTCATTCCGGCTTGTATGCTCCATGGAAGCCAAACAATCTTGGATGTACCATATCCAATTATCGCAGTAACTATAATAAATATAGCTGGATATTTCGTTTGAAGAGCCTTAGCGACCAAATAATTACTCACAATAGAAGCTAAAAGGAACCAAATTGCACCTATAGAAATAATGCGAAATGGGTCAGTAAAATTTGTGCCCGCCCCATATAACGCAGCATATATCCATTTACAAGCATCATATACTAGGTCAAATAATTCTATTTTTCCTCGTAAAATTTGAATAAAATTTTTTAAACAACTCATTGCTATAAGAGCAATTGAAGTTAAAAGATACGGCGGCAAAAGTGCCCTAACCCTTTTTCTAAGTAACTCTCGAGGCTTACCCTTTGTCGAAAGGAAGAAACCGCTTATCATAAAAAACAAGGGCATGTGAAACGAAAAAACAAATTGTTTGATTGAATCATTATCCATATGCCCTAAAATAACGCAAATGATTCCAATACCTTTCGCAATATCTATATACTCTAATCTCTGATGTTGTCCAGCATTATCCATTTCAGCTGTTCTCCTCAAAATTCTCTACTACATCTATCCAGCACAGCGGCAATGACCTGATCCATATCGTAGTATTTGTACTCACCCAGACGGCCGCCGAAGATGACGTTCGACTCAGCATCTGCCAACTTCTTGTACTCGGAATAGAGTAAGCTATTCTTGGCATCATTGACAGGATAGTACGGCTCGTCACCTGGCTTCCATTCCCTGCTATATTCGCGGCTGATGATGGTTTTGGGCAGGTCGTTGCCGTCCTCGTCCTTGCCAAACTCAAACCACTTGTGTTCGATGATTCGGGTCCACGGCGTCTCGCGGTCGGTGTAGTTGACGGCGGCATTGCCTTGGAAACTGGGCTTGTCTAGCAGCTCGTTCTCAAAGCGGACTGAACGATATTCCAGCGTGCCCAGCTTATAATCAAAATAGGCATCAATGGGTCCCGTGTATACAATCTTATCAGCCAATGCATCCAAATCAGCCTTGTTTTTCAGATAATCTGTGTTCAAACGAACCTCAATACCATCCAACAGATTAGCAATCATATTGGTATATCCACCAATAGGAATACCCTGATAAAGCGCATTGAAGTAGTTGTTATCAAAAGTCAACCGCACAGGCAAACGCTTAATGATGAATGCTGGCAGATCCTTGCAATCCCGCCCCCACTGCTTTTCCGTATAGCCCTTGATGAGTTTTTCATAGATATCTCGACCTACGAGAGAAATAGCCTGCTCTTCCAGATTTTGCGGTTCGCCAGTGATTTCCTTACGCTGCTCTTCAATCCTGGCAGCAGCCTCTTCTGGTGTCACAACTCCCCACATCTTATTGAATGTGTACATATTGAAAGGCAAGGAGTACAGTTCGCCCTTGTAGTTGGCGACAGGTGAGTTCGTAAAGCGGTTGAACTCCGCAAACTGGGTAATGTAGTTCCAGACTTTTTTGTTGTTGGTGTGAAAGATATGCGCACCGTATTTATGAACATTAATGCCCTCGACATTCTCAGTGTAGATGTTTCCCGCGATATTAGGGCGTTTGTCTACAACGAGAACACTCTTGCCGTGTGACTTAGCTTCATGTGCAAAGACAGCACCGTACAGGCCGGAGCCGACAACTACGTAATCAAACATCTCCCTTTATTCTCCTTAAGCATTAAACATAATTTGACGATCAAAATACTCTTTATTACCATCATAAAGACCTAGCAATCCATAATAAATTCTCTTGGCTCTTTTATCTTTTGAAAGAATACTCGTCAATAGAATTCTAACAATGTGTCTTAACCCAACGTGTATGCCAAGATATTTTTTCTTTATATACGTTCCATTGCGGTTTTCTAAATAATGTTTCCAAACTGGTTGGTCCTTAACGTCTATTTTAAGCCCCAAAAAGCTTCTTTCTAAAAAGACCGAACGGTTTATAGGATGGTAATATTCCGACTCCAAAGACGTCATCCAAGTGTAACCAGCTGCTATTGTTCTATAATAGAAATCTGTTTCGTCACCGTAGATAAAAAAACGTCTATCCGTAAAGCCGACTGCTTCAAAGCACTCCCTTGGCACAAGAGTACCATTATATGGGTTTCCATAACCTGTCACAATACCATCAACCGAATTATTTAGTATCTCACCATATGTTTTATATGGTCCCAAATCAAATGTCGGCTCTTTATCCTTTATATTTCCCATCACATAAGAATTTACAATTGCATTGTCTAACTTGGATTGGACAAGCATTAGATTTTCAAGAGTATAGTCATTTACACAGAATCCATCATCATCCATTAGCCAGACGTAATCATATCCTTTATCATATGCCAACTTCTCTCCATTTGAAAAACCTGTTGCACCGCCGCCATTATACTTACCTTTCACATAAATAATATTAGGCATCGCTAGATATCCACCATTATTCAACTCATCCTCTGTTCCATCGGTTGACGCATTATCATAAATAAGAATATCAACAGGGTATGTTTGCTTAAGAAGTGATTTTATATTTCTGCATAGGAGCTCTTTTCTATTATACGTAACTACTACTGCACAAACTTTCTTATTCTTCTCATTCATTACTTTTACCTCATTCAAATAAGCCGAAAACATATGGATATATTTCATTATTACCTTTGATACAATTTTGGTATACAAATATAAGCGCCAAATATACAATCAAAAGCACAAAATACATTTTCTTGTTTTTCTTTCCTATTGAAAACAAACGAGCATAGGATATGCATCTAAATGGAACTGCATAAAGAGAAATCCTGTACAGTGTTGCCACAAGCGCACTCATTTCAACAGTAAAGAGTTCAAACAACAACATAAGAACTAAAAAATCTGAGAACGAATCACTTTCTAGTGCTTGCACTTCTTCAGTTTGGCTAAATCCGGATTTGAAATCATTATATTGGATAAATATAAGAATCAGAAATGGCAATCGAATTAATAGTGCTGGGATACTAATTGGTGCCCTACCAGATATAAAATATTTTGTCATCTTCAAATCCAGTAGGCCATATTGAATCAAGAATGTCAAAATCGTATTATATTCAAGTAATGCTAGAATAATCACCGCTGCTATTGTAATTTTCATAAGCGGGGTATTATTTTTCTTCAGCAAGATATACGCAAACGCAATAAACACTAATATAATGGCTGTGTTATGAAAGTTGAAAGCTATAATGATCCAGAGAGCGAATCGAATATATTTGCGTTCTTCAACATAATGAAACGCCCAAAAACAAATTGCAATCGCTATACACTGCCTCATCGCATTATATGTGTCACCGTAAAGCAAACACAAAAATCCGAACCAAGAGAAAGTTATTGACAGATACTTTTCATAATATACAAACCCAGCCATCATAAACGAATAAACAAGCAGACCGTTTAGAAAGTAGAGGAAATGCGGAGTAGTTGATATAAGCGATGAAATCTTTACCAATGCCAAATATAGTGGCTCAATTTGTGGTAAAGTTTTTATTAGGGTACTATACGAAACAGTTTTTGCATAATAATAGAAATCATTCCCATATGTCTTTATATCGGTTCCAACCGTATACCCCCTCGCACCCGCTAGTGCAGCAACCAAAAGAACACTATACGAAAAAAATACTGTCGATTTACGTAACACAAAAGCACCATGTGCTAATAATGGTTTCTGATGAGTTGTAATTGTTGACTTCAATGATTTTTCGCCAAGATAACAAAAAACACATGAGGCAAAGAAAGTCAGAAAATAAGGTACCATCTTGGCACCCCCGTCAAGTAAGATTGCACGAATTGTACACAATCCATGCAAATCGATCATTAATCTTAATCAAGTAATAGAACAGCCTACTCTTCAACGAGATTTTTTCTTTTTTCAGCTTTTCGATATGATTTCTCACTTCCATTACTTCCGAATTATCACGGGAAAGATGATGCCTATAAAGGAGTAAAAGATATATCTTCATACACTGGTTAATATATCTTGTTTGGTTTTCATAAGAGAACTCTGGGTAATTGTCTTTGCCAAATTTATATGCTTCTGTCTCGCCAGCAAATGCATCTTCTGTTAATTTTCGACTAGCATTATTCATTATGCTATTCGTTCTAATATAATAGTGATAAAACACCTCATCTATGCAAATGATTTTTCTTGCTTTTGCTATCAGTTTATAACATATTGTCAAATCTTCCGCCAATCGATTCATTTCAAATCTACAGTTTTGAAACAAAGTCGTCCGAAACAGTTTGTCTGTAACCATGTGCGTATAGTATTTTCTTTGAATGTAGTATCTAAATATTTCACGTCCGTAGAATTCGGAAATTTTTCCTGAACTTTTTACTGCATCACGGTTTTGATTATCATAGAACTTCTCGAATTTAAAAGCAATGATATCGCACTCTTCATCTATCAACAAAGAAAGTTTTTCACATGTATTATTCTCTATGTAATCATCAGAATCAACAAATAACACGAATTCACCTTGAGCCACATCAATTCCCTTATTTCTGGCATCAGATAAACCGCCATTAGCCTTATGTAATACTCTTATTCGTGAATCTCCTTTAGCCCATTCATCACAGGCTTTTCCACTCCCATCTGTGGATCCATCATCAACAAGAATAATCTCAATATTACTGTATGTTTGTCCTACAATACTTTTAAGGCAGCGATCAATATATTTTTCAACATTATAAATTGGAACTATAATACTAATTTTTCCATCAAATCTACTCATATGCAGTCCTTCTAACATCAAACAGTTATAAATGTAATTTTAAGTCATGATTGGCAGAGTAACTATTCTCTAAGTGAATCACTTTGAATTAATTGTCATTCGGATTTATCATTGCTATTCCGTATTTATTAGAGCGGCAGAATGAACTTTCTAACTGTTCCTTCACTGTTCAAGTATATAGTGCTTCTTTATTACATTACTCTGTTGTACTCTCTCAATCAAATCTATCTACCGCTAATCCTCGTCATTTAAAGATTTTAAAATATGTTTTACGATTTTACCATCACAATTTTCGTCAAATTTCCTTCCAATCAAATTTCTTGTATCTTGGATTTCTGGCAAATCATCTATCGTATAAACATGAGGCGATCCATAACCATTGCCTCTTGAGAAGTCCAAAAGACGAAGGTTTGCTGATAGTTTGTTTTCTGGTTCATATAAGCTTTTTCTAAAATCCGAATTCATAATCAGCGTTTGTATCGCAAATTCGTCCGCAGCAAACGTCATATAATGATATTGTTTGTAAATCACATCGGAATTTTTAAGGTAGCTCTCCGCAAATTCATGCGATATACTCCACCACGATGATCCAGTATATAATTTCCACCCTGTTTGCTTGATTCTATTTATTCTAATACAACGCTGCAATATGCAAATAAGCGTACTTGATGAAGTCGCTATTTTTCTCAAGTACTTATTAGGGTTTCTCCAGTGCTTTACGAAAAAATTATACTGTTCGACTCTGGATGCTATTTTCTTTGTCGGAACAGTAATTGACACGTAATTTGTTTTATACTTTCCGTTCGACTTGTTCTTGTATTGATTATTTAAAAAGAATGAATCGAATTTATTTAAATTCACCAGAGGTAAATCAGATCCTGTTACTAGATGGTAATAATCATATTGGTTTTCGAACGCATCCCGTAGCAAAATCAATGACGCCTCAAGTATTCCAACCTCCCCCCATACAATAGGAATGCGTTGAACAAAATAAACCTTTGAATATTTTGTTACAGTTTGAATCTGTTTAAGTTCACTGTCCTCAACATCAACCATACTATTGATGTGAATGTAAAAATCACAGATTTTGCTGTCGTACGCTCTCATTACTTCCTTTAGCTGACTCCAATTGTTATGGGCTATAATAAGAAAAGCATGCTTCATATAATTTTATCTCGCTTTTTAAATTTGTCACTGCGCAAAGGTATCTCAAATCCAGTGATTCTAATTTATCTTTTGATAGATAAACAAATTCAATTATTTACAAATATCAAATCTCTCTATATACACTATTTTCGTAAATGCAATCTTCATTTCAACAAAAGCTTTTTTCCAACTTAATTTCCACAAGTATCCTTATAAAATTTCTTTTAAGCCAGGAATTTTTAGCATGACTGATGCCACTCCCCAAGAAAGTACAAATACCAAAAACCATAGCAAGAGAATGGCGGTTCCTGTTCCTACTAGTGGAAAACTAGTTGGTGTAATTTTCATCATTTTGTATAGAAGGTTAATAAAGAATGGATGAATCAAATAAATTCCAAAACTACATCTACTAATTGACTTCGCCATTTTCTTAACACATACATTGTCCATGTATTTCTTAAATATGCAAAATACTGACAATGCTTGAATCATAGTAAACATTCTATCTTCCAGAATTAAAGCTGACCCTTTTCCACTTTCCATAACAGTAAGACACTGTATTATAACTTTTGTAGCAGAGGCAAGCATCCACAATCCAATCCAAGCCCCCCCGCTTAGGGCACTAATCGCGTTCTTTATACCGTCACTATCATCGCCATGAAGTCCACCAATAATATACCCAAGCAAGAGTATGTAACATATTGTGTTAGCAGCATATAGTTCTCTATTTCGGTTTCGAACACTATATTGATTGTAGGAACAATAACATTTCCTATAACAAGAATTGCTGTAAATACACAAATTTCTCTGTTGCTTGAATTGTCCACAAATTTCTTCAATGGCATAAGAATTATATATATACCGATTAATACATACAAATACCAAAGATGCGACCAACTTTTTTGCTGAAGCGTCAAGAAAAACGAATTCGGGATCATCCAAAGTTCTACCGTTTTCTTTTCAAATACCTGTTCTAAGAGAGCAAAGATGCTACCAAACAAAAGAAGAACTACCGTCATTCTTGAAATCATCTTTTTAACCTTTGAAAATGACATCATATGTGAGTGCAAGAGAAGATTTCCACTTATCATTAAAAATACAGGTACTGCCCACTGAATCAAAACATAGACTGATGTAAGTACCAGATAATTACACGTACCAATTTCTGCAACAGAATAATTGTTTGGCTGCGTCATTGTGATATGAATGCCAACCACTGCTATTGCACATACTATTCTGAGCCATTCAATATAGTTAATTCGATCTCTCGTCATGATTTTTTATCCTATCTTTTAATTTTGACAAATAAACACAAAGCTTTTCTTGTCAACTCATAGCCAATGACCTTCTTCATTCTATTTACCTGCTTCACTTTATTACATATGTCATAGTCCAAAAGAACTTTAAGATTTCGCACTTCTCGAAGGGTATCCTTATCTTTGACAGCTGAAGAAACTCCAAGCGTCACGGCATACTCATAGGCGTAATACGAAAGTAATAATTGAGACTTATTTTTATCTGTTAGATTTATGCCCTGCCTATAGCCTTTTTGACACATATAAATTTTATCAGAAACTAATTTCTCTGCTTTGCCTGATGTGATAGATTCTTTTCTCTGCTGCCGATATACATAAAACGGATTTTCATAGAAATCAAACTTTGAGCAGTATAGCAAAAGATCTCCACACCAATCCATATCTTCACTTAGGTATCCAACCTTAAATCTCATGTTGTGAACATCAACAATCGATTTTTTAACAACCTTATTCCATGCTGCCGCTCGATATATATTATTCTGAAGCAAGTAACCTACTGCATGATTAATGTTTTCATTCCTTACCTTATCACGCTCTACCTCAAGATTCAAAATATTGGTAAATCGATTTTCGTCTTCATAAAACCGCTTAGCTGGAAACACCAAGAGATCTGCATTACTCTCTGCGAGATTTTTTTGAATGTGTTCTAATGCCATATTATCATCCCAATAGTCATCGCTATCTACGAAGATTACATACTCCCCCATGGCAATATCTAACCCAGCATTGCGGGCACTTGACAAGCCGCCATTTACCTTATGTACAACCTTTACTCTTGAATCGCTTTCAGCATAATGGTCGCATAATTCACCGCATCGGTCTGGAGAGCCATCATCAACAAGAATAACTTCATAGTCAGAATATGTTTGTGTAAGGACACTATTTACACAAGTCTCTAGATACCTTTCAACATTATATATCGGAATGATAATACTAAATTTGACCATTATCCTCACATTCTCTCTTTCATTTTTCTATAATTCTTCTCAGGAATAATCACGCCATGAAGGAGAGATGCTATCTCACATAATGCAAAACGTGGTGCCCTTTTTATCATCGCGGTTCTGAGTTTAATCAAACCACTACGATTATCATCCTGAAGCGGCACATCCTTCCAAGGGGACATTTCTTTATACTCAAGAAACTTTTCCAAATATGGATGCCCATTTCCTTTTATCCAAGGTCTCAATCCATCCAAAAAGCACGTAGTAAAATGTACAAGCCCCGGTTCTTTTACTGCGGCTGTGAATTCTTCTCTACTATAAAAATCCCCACTTTTTGATCTTCTGATTTTTAGTACTTGTTCATAGGTCGCATAAAAATAAATAGAAAGCACATTGTATCGCATGGGTAATTTAATCTTTTTATCCTGTTCAACAACACCATTCAAGACATCCTGATCCAGATAAGCCAAACTACTTCCATACTTTGTAATATAGTTGGTAAATTTTTGCTCATAATTTCCCGCTCTGACTTCATCGAGATTCAGGAATACGATTCCTCCGTTTAAATAATAGTCTCCGTTGTGCTTTCCAACATTTCTTCTATAACGATTGTTGATGCATTCAAGCATTCCGCCAAATACTTTTCCTGTCATATCAGTATTCCACAACGGCTCTATTGTGTCTACAATAATAGTATCGCAATCTATGTTTAAAACTTTATGCACCGTTTCAGGCAACGCACTTGCCATATACAAGCGACCAAAAGTACTAATGTTCCATCTTCGGGTATCGATTTCCTGCCCGGTAAGATCTTTCATGTCTGGCATTGGGACAAAGGAAATCTCTCGATTGTATTTCTTGACCACCTCAATCAACTTTCTTTTATTTACATCAGAAATGTGATTATCCATAACGTAAATATGGATTTTTTTACAGCTCTTATTATTTTCAAGTAATGATAATATAGAAACACCCGTTAAAAAAGCATAGCTATCACTACTAGAGTAAAAAATATCCATTACCTCACCCTATACCCTTTACAATATTTATCACCTTTAACCAGTCGGTCGTACATTCACTAATCATCACTTAAAATCCAAGCGTTCGAATCCAAATCTTTAACCAAAAACTATTTAGTTACGACCTATTCCACAGCAATTTTATAGTTCTTCATAGTATATTTCCTCCAAGCCATTTCTGGCTCCCCTTAATTTTTTTATCTATCTATACATCCAAATTCAGGATGATATCAGCGTGTTTTAAGATGCTGTATAACGATCACAGTGATGTCCTCAACTGTAATGTTCACACCTCAACTGAACAAACTTTACATTTTATTGAGTACACACCCTTTGGCGCAGCTCTCATTTTTCCTCAACTGAAACTTTATGGTAGACACCTTCATACCAGCTCACCGACAAAGTGCTATCATCTATTTTCTAAGTGCTTCTTTGTAGTGTGATGTTCATTTTCAACCATTACCCCCAAGTCAACATCTTCGCACCTTTACTCAATACATCAGCGCTTAGCTTTCATTTATCGCAATATCGTTATTTTTGTATGATGTTATCATTGCAACCACCTTTACTTAACACTTTAGCACTTAGCATTTCTATATGTACCCTCGTTTTGCTTTCTGTACTGCCAATAGTGGAATTTTTTCGTGTTATTGAAAAAAGCAGCATTTTTGCATGATACATTTATCCATTTTCGTTATGTACCATCTACCATCCATACAACCATCAAAACTCGACTGATTTTGTTGAGTAGACATTGGTAGGGGCCGCAATGACAACATAATCAGCATCGGCGTATGCAGTCTTAGCATCCAGCGTTGCTATCAAGGTTAGCGCTTTCTTTACACAGTACCTTCGAATGTTGATCCTTACTCCCCATGCCCCAACAAACACACCTTGAACGTTTTAAAAATAATCTTCCAATCCACCCAGAAGCTACGCTCCTTGACATATTTCACGTCCAGGTCCATCCATTCCTCAAAAGAGAGGTCATTGCGGTGCGGGGCGATCTGCCAATAGCAGCTCAGTCCGGGAGTTACATACAGACGCTGTTTTTCGTAGTCGCCGTACTGCTCCACCTCGCGGGGAAGTGCCGGGCGGGGACCAACAATGCTCATGTCACCCTTCAGAATGTTCCACAGCTGCGGTAACTCATCGATGCTGGTTTTACGGATAAACTTGCCTACACGGGTAATGCGCGGATCGTCCTTGATTTTGAACACAGGGCCATCCATCTCGTTCTGATCCAGCAAGTCGTCCAACTTTGCCTCTGCGTTGGGGCACATGGAGCGGAACTTATAGAACTTGAAGGGCTTTCCGTTACGTCCAATACGCTCCTGCGAGAAAATCGGGCCTGCAGACGGATCATCTATCACGATAGCAATCGCTGTAATCAACATGACCGGTGACAGCACCACCAGCGCCACCGACGACAAAACAATATCCTGCACACGACGAACGAACCAGTACAGCCGATGGGCGTGCAGATTCTCTTTTCGGTCAATTTCAACTTTCTTCTCAATTCCAGTCGTATTCGTAGCCATTTTTTCCTCACATAAATCCTTGTCTATACGTTTCTTATCGTTATTCGTTTTAAAGTAATCCCTTTAGCTCACACCGTTCCCGCAAGCGCCTTCCTTTTAGATAGCCGTTCCTCTTTTCCCAAGACGTACAGACCGTTTACCGCCTGATTTCCAGGTAGACAAAAGCCCTCGGACGACGGTTTCGCCAAAGGTCATTTTAAATGCAATGTGACCGCTACAAGAACCAGAACATCACACTGCAGCTCAAGCTCTACGCGCACAGTACTGTCGGAGTGCAAAATTTTACATTTTTGTAAAACCCTAACAAGCCCACTTCATTTTCACCTTTGCGCATCACGCCAGCAAGGTAAACAGCAGTGGGCTTTTTATTGTGGTCTATCATTTGGTTTTCCGCATGATTTATTACATTATTGTTCGCAAACAGACACAAGCCCACATGATTCACCTCCTTACCCGCAATCAAGGCGTATCTCCCATCCCAAAACGGAGGATACCAGTTCTTCTACGTGGCCGTCTGAATTCTCTTATTATTTTATCATGGTTACATCTGGGAATCAATAGAAATCCGAGGAATTGTATCCATCTATGTTTTAGAAAAATTTTCGGTTCAACTTAATCTTTTCCACACATTGCCCAGTTTCGCCTGAAAGCTCCAGATGAAATCATCAGCAAAAAATGTGTGGTCATATAGTTGTCCATAGCGCGCTGGATGGCACTGTCGAGTAAAATAGCAGTTTCAATGGTAATGACAACCGTTACATAGAGCTTCCCTTCGCACTGAAAAACTGGTTCATACCGTTACATTGGTCATGGATTCAGACTAAACGTATCGCATTGCACTATATAATTTTTACTCTCTCCCCTGCTACCCCTATTATATATAGGTATAATTAACCATCAATGCAGCGCACCACCTGATCTGTGCTCTTTTGCATAAGTCAGGCTATTTTTTGCGCTAAAAAGGCCCCTGCCGATCACATTTCTGTGAAAGACAGAGGCCGATTTTACAGCAAAGAATCTGTCATCGTCTGATAAACGCTGCCCTCATCTTGCTCTATACTCTCATTTATAATCTGCACCAGCAGGTCTGAAAGCGCATTTCGCTCGCCCGGAGCTGTGTTCAGCACGATATCCCGCAGAATGTCCCGCAAGATTTTTTCCCGGTCTGGGGAGATGAGACAACTCCGCTGTTCTAAGGAAAGGGAGCCCGTCTCCGGATTTTTAACCACCCCGCCCCCTGTTGCACCGGTTCTTGCGTAGAGAGTCTGCAAAACATACCTCTGCACACTCATGTTTTCGGCTGCAGCAGACTGGCGGATTATTGCGCCCATCTCCTTGGAAGGTCGAATCATGATGTTATCCTGTCGCCGATTATATTCTATGTTTGCTTTGCTGTGTGCTTCTTTTGTTGCCATAAATACACCTATTATAATAAATTTTCAAGATACCAGTTAATTGGTATTTTGTGCAATTTTCCCAGAGCGAAACCAGTTAACGTTGTAAACTTTGTCAATAGACACATGTCCAGTTAACTGGTATACTCATGCCATCGGGAACACCGGTTCTCACATCCGACCATTCACCAACGATTTGAAGAGAGGTACACACATGAGCATCAACATTTTACTGACCCTTGTCGAACAGTACAAGGAGGCCGCCCAACTGATTGAGGCCGCACAGGCTGAACAGGAACAGCTGAAGATCCAGATCCGCGAGGCACTGGCTGAGCGCTCCACCAACTATCTGGAAGTAGGCTGCCACAAAGTCCGCCTGTCCGATTTCTCCAGCACCCGACTGGACAGCAAAGCCATCAAGGCCGTAGCCCCTGACCTGTATGACCAGTACAGCAAAACGGTCACCGGCACCCGCCTGAGCATCACCTGAAAAGAGCCCCATACAGCGTGCACCGACCAAAGTTTGCGCTGTACAGAGCCCAACACACCCGCCGGGGCGGGCTACACCAATATTATACCTGTCCCGGCCTTTTTTATCAAGAGAAAGGTTCGAAAAATCATGAAACAGACTGTCAAAACCTCCCGCGCTGCTGGTCAGCTGGAAAAAATGTTCCGGGAGCTCAACAAACACTACTTTGCAGGCAAGCTGCCCGAACCCATCATCAGCCTGAAAAAGACCCCGTCCGCCTATGGTCACATCACCTGTTCCAAGGTCTGGCAGGCAGGCGGCGAGAACAAGTACGAGATTAATATTTCGTCGGCTACCCTTGACCGTCCCATTGAAGAGACCGCTTCCACCCTGCTGCATGAGATGGTGCACGAGTACTGCATGGAGACCGGCATCAAGGACACCAGCAACAACGGGGTCTACCACAACCGGCGCTTTAAGGAGCAGGCAGAGACACACGGACTGACCGTCGACCACCACGAAAAGTATGGCTGGACCATCACGAGTCCGTCCGAAGAGCTGCTGGACTTCATCATCTTCCAAGGCTGGCAGGATATCCAGATGGGTGAACGTCTGGCATGGTCGGATATGGCAGGCACCGGAGCAGGCAGCAAGGCACCCGGCAGCAGTCAGACCGGAGCACCGAAACCTCCCAAAGCCAAGAGCAGTACCCGGCGGTGGGTATGTCCCAAGTGCGGTACCATCATCCGGAGCACCAAGGAAGTGCGGGTCATCTGCGCGGACTGCATGGAACTGTTCGTGAAGGCCGACTAAATCATAGCAGGACAGAGAGCAAGGGCACGAGTGAGAGTAGTGCCAGTTTTATAGCAATTCAACTTTTTAATGCGACAGCAACATCGTTGAATTGCATATCGCAGAGATGCTGTTTTGATGTTGCGCAATTTTTTGACTTGCGATAAAAGTGCACTCGTAAAGACAGAGATTCGCTGGGCTGTGAGAGGACGCCCATTATATCAAAGGAGAGCAGCCATGACTATCATATCAGAACGCCTGCAGCATCTGCGCCTGACGCACGGCTATACTCAGACCGACCTTGCACGAACCATGGGAGTGAGCCGCCGGGCAGTCTACGCATGGGAGCACGATAAATGTCCCGAAATCCCCCATCTGATCCAGCTTGCCCAATTCTATCAGGTATCCACTGATTATCTGTTGGGGCTGACTGAGTGAGAGGTGTGCCCCGCTACCGGAGGCCTTACCGGAGATTCTTTGCCTGCGACAGTGCGGTCATCCATCAGTTCGCGCGCCCAGCATCAAAAAAGCTCCACATTTTTAAAAGTGCACTTGTAAATCCACTTTATTGGACACATTGTTTGGTAGACTTCAGATACAGCAAACCTAAAATGCAAAAGTAAACACACTTCAAAACGCAGGAGGAGCTATTATGAGCCGCAAATGTGACCACGATTGGTTTGACCATTATATGATGTACAGCATGATGAGCAATAAAAGCGGCGGAGGCAATATTGGTTGTGGCCCCATACTTACACTCATCGGTTTGGGGTTGATGGTATTCAGCATCCTGAACTTCATCGCCGAAATTGCAGCCTGATGGAAGGAAAAGGTATGGCTGAGAATAATAAGTTCATCGTCAAAATTATCGACCACGATAATAACTCTATTCTACAAGAACTCAATTATCAGACGAGAGAACGAGCTGAAGAGTTCAAACGAATTTCTGACCGTGCTTATGGTAAACTTTTAGGTGAAAACCAGACCAGAATCACGACTGAGATTTTTGAGCTCTAACACAGCACGTCCTGGGGCATAACATAAAACCGCCGTAATTTAATAACCAACTCCAACACAAATGCCCTGCCGCTCAGACACGAGAAGCAGGGCTCTTTTTATAATATTAGTGTAGAATTTATCACCGCCGATATCATGTACTGAACGAAAGACAAACAACCTAGACGCTCTCGATTCCCCCTTCACGAGAAAAGCGGATCAGCAGATGTGCCGCAGATTTTATCAATTCCTTCAGGCTTGCCATTTCAATTTCAGAATAGCCATTGTTCGTCCATAGATACCCCGGCAGAATGCAAGTTGCGGACTTAAAGCCATTCTCGACAGGTGTTTCAATCTGAACTCTCACCTGCTCTTGATTTCCATTTCGAATCGGTGAAGAACATACAATCTCCGTACCATCGTTTAAAGTCATAAAAGGACAAAGCATCAAAGCCCTTTTTTCTGATGATATTATATCATGCCATTCAGTCCATTTCCATCAATTCCCATGGGTTACGAATGCACTTTTAATTGTGTCACCGGAACCTTTATGCGGACAACAGACATCAATAGCACTAGCATGTTGGTTCAGTCCCGGCGGATTTGCGGTTCGATTACGGGGCTCCCCGAAATTGTGGGGGAACAGTTTCATTCGACCACTTTTGGTCACGGATAACATGTTTGAGCACCGTCTGCACTTGTCCAAAATTGGGCACACCTTTCTTAATGGAGTCAGTCTAAGCGACCTCATCTGAACTTATGTCGTGACAGGTGCGTACTGTTTGGTACAGGATCGTGTATGGCGATTCTATCAGCGCTGAAAATTCAGCCGTGACCCATTGAGCTCGGTTGTCAAATTGACGACTGAGGTCGGAAATCACATGTGGATCGTTTCGGTATGTTGTCAACAGTGGTCAGTTTGACCACCGTTGAGAGAGGAATTACGAAGGTACGTAAAACAACGGTGTACAATATGCGTGGTGTCATGGAAATCTGCCGCTACAGCACCCAGCCAAAGGCAAACGCCTTTATAGACTGTATATACCATGTTATCATCCAACCAAGCACCCTGCCGCCACTCTCCTATCCCCTACTATACCCCTGCCAATTCACGCCGCCGTGCCATTGTGACACATTTCAGCACTTAACGACGTATTTGGACGCTTTTCGCCAGGTTTGGCATATTTTGCGTTACATTTATTTCGAACAGGATGGAACTGATTCAAATATATGTAATAGGAATGGTGTCAAAATGGTTACTTCCGATTTATCCGCCCGTATCAATGATGTACTGCGCTATGTCGGGATCACCCGCAACATGAACGCCTACATGATTCTATCACAAGCTCTGACGTTGATTGCCGAGGATGAAGACCGCCTGCGAGCTGTAGAGAAAGAGATCTACACGCCCATTGCCGACAAAAATCTGCGCGGGCCCAGAGCAGTCCAGAGCACGGTCCGCCGGGCATCCAAGGTCGCATGGGATTTCTTCCCCAATCGCGTCCAGGAACTGGCTGGCTATCCTCTGAATGGTCGCCCCTCTGCCGTGGCTATGCTTGAGCTTCTTTATAATGGTGTCGCTCGCTATGACGATCTCTCTATTCTGAAATAGGTGTCTCTCAATAGCAGTACCTCACTACTCTATGCCGAGCAGTGGGGTATTTTTGCGTCTTGATTTGGTTTCAACTAGTGTCAAATTGTCATCAGTTGAGTGAAATATAACGACAAAACGATAAATCGCATGTTGCAATCTGTGCAGATCATAGAAAGCCGTCATATACTATGCGGAGTTTTGTGCACCCCTCAAATCGAGGGCTACTGCGAAATACCGACTCCTTTATCAGAGGACTATTGATCCTTTACCAGTTTGGATAGTATTCATTAATCGTATCATCGATAGAATATGGATTTCGTTAGTTGTTTTGTCCAATAAGCTTTTCCAACCGTAATCATTTTGATAACGGTTCATCGACCCTCACTTTGACTACTGAGTTTCTGAACCCGCATCAATTTGAGGCTAGTTGCAGAGCGGCCGTGGAATGCAGCTCCCTCTGACAGCCCAAAACCCGGCCATCAAACGGTGTTCACAGTGTAGACGCCCTTGTATTATACGGTAACGCGATACATTCCATTTGAGGTATACTTTTCAATCGTGTCAATCCAGATAGAGTAACGATTTGTGACGCCATCCGCTGGGCAGACGCTTACTAAATCAGTAGTATTCGACGCATCATCGTATTTTCTCAACAAACTGAAAATCAACATTATTTTGATTATTTCGAAGAAGCACCATATATTTTGACGATGAATCGAATTATTGTGACACATTCGCTGTCGCTCCTCAACTCCAATCTTGAAAAAGCTCACAGGCTCGCTTCGTCAAGATTTCCGTTAGCGTGTTCATGCTAATCGAGTGTTTCCGCCCATCCTCATTCTTCGGACATTCGAAAGCACTCAGCTATCATTCCACGCAGATAGAAATAGATTTGTCAATAAAAGACGCTTCCATTCTTAATCATCCACAATAAAAGCCCGACCACTCAAATGTAGCCGAGCTTCCATAATCGATATGCGTATATTTTTCACTTTGCTGTATAGTGTAGTGAATTTTATGCGTATCTTACTTCTTTGTTGCTTTGTGACATTGTGCAATTTTTCGTGTAGTTTCTATAGTATCGGCACGCGTTTTTGCACATTTTGTCGATCATTATTTCAGTTCCACAAGCATCCAGACTGTCTTAAACCGCCACTTCCCTGCTGTTTCTCTTGTTGTTATAATCTCTACCCCGTATTTTTGAAGCTCTCGATTTAAAGTAACCGTCAAATCTCCCGGCGCATAAAAAAGCATCTCTGGCTTAGCAACCGCAG
>ERZ772861.743-NODE-743-length-32350-cov-7.342747_pt1 | contig 32350 bp, 29 predicted proteins | sample MGYA00512135_ERZ772861 | MGnify/ENA primary metagenome ERZ772861 (study PRJEB29015, sample SAMEA2737700) | human gut metagenome | biome: human gut; feature: human-associated habitat; material: faeces | place: China | collected 2012 ...
GCCAGACGGCCTGCCGGGGTTTTGCTGTCCCTGAACGGCTCGTTATTTAATAAACTCTTAATCTTCCCTCGTATTGACAAATTCTGTATCCTGCGTTATCCTAACCGTACTAGTACAACTAATACAGTTAAGGAGGAATACCATGGTACACTTGGATTACCGGGACTCCCGGCCGATCTATGCGCAGATCGTGGACGGATTCCGGGAGCAGATCACCGGCGGCGTGCTGCGTCCGGGGGAGAAGCTGCCCAGCGTCCGGGATCTGGCCGCTCAGCTTGCCATTAACCCCAATACCATCCAGCGCGCTTACCGGCGGCTGGAAGCGGAGGGGTGGATCGCCACGGTGCCGGGAAAGGGCTGCTTCGTCTGCGGCGACGGAGAGATCAGAGAACGGGAGAAAAAACGGCTGCTGCTGAGCTTCGACGAAGCCGCCGCGGCGCTGCTGACCATGGGCGCGAGCCACGGCGAGCTGGTGGCCAGAATCGAGAAGGGAGACCATAGACATGCTTGAAATGAAGAATGTGACCAAGACCTTCGGCAATTTTAAGGCGCTGGACGACCTGACCCTGACCGTCCCGAGCGGGCGGGTCTACGGCCTCGTCGGCCCCAACGGCGCGGGCAAGTCCACTGCCATCCGGCACCTCACCGGCGTCTACCGCCCGGACAGCGGCAGCGTCACCATGGATGAGCAGCCGATCTACGAAAATCCCGCCGTGAAGGCGGCCATCGGCTATATCCCCGACGAGATTTTCTACTACCCCTCCGCGACGCTGGAGGATATGCGAAAGTTCTACCGGGGCATTTACCCTACCTTTGACGATGCCCTGTTTGACAAGCTGTACGACGTGTTTCAGCTTCCCAAGCGGACGCCCATCCGCCGGTTTTCCAAGGGAATGCAGAAGCAGGCGGCATTCCACCTGACCGTCTGCACCCGCCCCAGAACGCTGATTCTGGACGAGCCGGTGGACGGCCTGGATCCGGTGATGCGGCGGCAGGTCATGGGTCTCATTCTCTCCGACGTGGCGGGGCACGGCACAACGGTGCTGATCTCGTCTCACAACCTGCGGGAGCTGGAGGACGTGTGCGACTACGTGGGCATCATGAACCGGGGCAAAATGCTGCTGGAAAAGAGCCTTGCGGACATGCAGGGCAGCACCGTGAAGCTGCAGCTGGTGGGCGATGCCCCTCAGGAGCTGGACATTCTCAACGCGACCGTTTCCGGACGCTTAAAGACCCTGATCGTCCGGGGGGAGGCCGAGGAGGTCGGCGCGAAAATGGCGGCGTGCAAGCCCGCGTATTTTGATGTGCTGCCCTTGTCCCTGGAGGAAATCTTCATTTACGAGCTGGGAGGCGTGGACTATGAAATCAAAGACATCCTTCTTTAATAAAACCGTGTTCAAAAAGAACCTGACCCGGTTCGCCCCGGTGATGGCGGTGTACACCCTGTGCCTGATTCTGGGCATGATGATGCTGTATCAGAACAATGAGGAAATGGGCCGGACGTTCTGGTTCGCCTCCCGGATGGGGGAATGTATTCAGATCATGGGTCTGGTGAACCTGTTCTTCGCGCCGCTGTGCGCCATGCTGCTGTTCGGCGACCTGTACAATTCCCGGATGTGCAACGCCCTGCACGCCATGCCCATGCGCCGGGAGACGCTGTTTCTGACCAACGTGGTCTCCGGACTGCTGTTCTCCATGATTCCCACGGCGGTGATGGCGCTGCTGTCCGTGCCGCTGCTGAACGCCACCATTGTGGAAAACGCGTGGCAGATCGCCCTTTTATGGTACGTCGGCACCAACCTGCAATTCATCACCTTCTTCGGCGTGGCGATTTTCAGCGTGTTCTGCACCGGTAACCGCTTTGCCATGGCAGTTGTGTACGCGGTGCTGAACGGCGGCGCGTTTATCCTCTACTATATTATCAATACCCTTTACACGCCCATGCTCTTCGGCGTGGTCACGCCGGACAGGTGGGTCAGCCTGCTGACGCCCGTGGCGGATATGACCAACGGCGCTTATGTGGCCATAGAGGATTTTCACCAGCTGTCGCTGCGGTTCTACGGCCGGGAAAGTGAAATGGTGGCGGCGTTCAGCGTTGACGGGGAAAAGTTTACCTCTCTGCTGATCTACGCCGCGGTGGGCATCGTCTTTGCCATCGTGGGATTGCTCCTGTACCGGAAGCGGAATCTGGAATGCGCCGGGGACGCCATTGCATTCCCCATTTTGCAGCCGCTGTTTCAGCTGGTCTGCGCTGTGGGGGTCGGTACGCTGGCGGTTATGGGTGTGGAAACCTTCCTCGCGTACAGAACCGGCGCCGGTATTTCCATGCTGTATCTGCTCCTGTTCTGCGGCGGCGCCGCCGGTTGGTTCGGCGCAAAAATGCTTCTGAAGCGCACCACACGGGTGTTCCAGCTGCGCAGCTGGATCGGGCTGGGGCTTCTGACCGCCATGGTCGCCGTGACGCTGGTGGCCACCCGCTTTGACGTGCTGGGCATTGAAGACCGCATTCCGGATGTGGAGGACGTCGGCTCCGTGACCCTGAATTATGACGGGCTGGAGTTGACCGACGAGGAAGACATCCGGCAGATCACCACCCTCCACGCCATGGCGCTGGAAGACCGCATCGAGGACTACTGCGATTATCCGCTGGCCTACATCCTGCACCGGGAGGAAAAGGAAAAGCACCCGGTGATGCCGGAGGGCGGCTTCGTCTACGGCGAGGGCGGCTACAACGCCGACGGGCCGATGCTGACTGTGGACAATATCACCATCTATTACAAGCTGAAAAACGGCTGCACCATGACCCGTAACTACAACATCTGGGCAAATCTGGACGAGGGCAAGATCGTAAACGAGTACACAAGCCGCTGGGAGTTTGTGTGGAAGCAGTCACGGTACGGCTATCAGGATGGCTTTAACCCGGAGGATATCACCTCCATAAACATCGGAGACATGACTCTGCATGAATACCAGATCACGCCGGAGCTGGTGGAGTCTCTGCTGGCCGCCGTCAAGGCCGACTGCGATGAGCGCACCATGACCCAGAGAGATGCTTACCATCTGGGATATTTCTGGGACTACGACAAGTACAACGAGGAATATTACAAGACAAAGTCCCTGACAATATCCCTCTGGGGGGAGAACGATGTGTATGCCACCGGCGCGTACCTGTCCGTCTTTGCCGACTCCGCGCATACGCTGGAGTGGATGCGGGAGCATGACTGCCTGACGGAAGAGGTCGTGGAGGAAGCGCCCATTGTGCTGAACTAAAGAAAGGGAAGACCGATGAAAAAGAAACTATGTCTCATGCTGGCGGTGATGCTGCTGCTTCTTTCCGCTTGCAGCAGGACAACCGCACCGAAGCCCACCATGGCACAGTACTTCGCTCCGTCGAAACGTATCCCCGTGGAGACAACGGCAGAGCCCACCCAGCCGGAAACCGCCGTCCCCGACCAGACGGCGGATTCCCCCGAACGGGTGGCATATGCGGCGTATTATGACAGCTGGCTTCCCGGCTCCCCCGGCTCGGAAGGCCGCATCGGGGATTTCAGTCCCAAATATGTGGACCTGGACGGCGACGGCGGGGAGGAAATGCTCATCTGGAGCACGCGCTACGGCTTCCTTTACGAGGTCGTGGTGCAGGCCGACGGGCAGACGCAGTGCGTGTATGGCGGCGGCAGCTATCCGGAGGATGACCCCACCGTGGGACTTTACCTGTGCGAGGGGAACCTTCTGGAAAAGGACTGCGGCGATTTGCAGGGCGTCCAGCTGAACGAATATTACCGGGTGCAGGACAAGCAGCTTACGATGGCGGAGACCGTCATGGAGAGCGCCGACGGGAAATTCTATTGGAGCGAATCCGGCGGCGCGTCCGGCCTGATGTGGACGGAGATCACCGAGGCGGAATACAATCGGATTCGGGAATCCTACGTCCGGGTGGGCGTGCCCCAGAATCCCCTCCCGGAGAACGTCCAGGGCGTCCGGGAGGAGGAAGAAGGCATCCTTCTGGAAGTGATTCAGAATCAGAGAACGTTCTTCTCCGAGGAATACGAATACCTCGACTGTACATTGGAGGAATATTGCCAGAAGGTAGGCGAGGAGTTGGGCTTCGACGTCTCTGTCACCCGGTACGCCCTCGTCGATATGGACGGAGACGGCGTCCGGGAGGCGGTCGTTGACTTCCAATACGGGGAAAACAGTCAGGTCATGTGCATTGTTATGAAGTATGTCAGCAAATTCTCCATGGTAGACGGCACGGGATTCTACCACCGGCAGCTGTCGAACATCAAGGAAGATGGAAGCTTTTCCTATTCCGGCGGCGGAGACAATGACGGCTGGGCAAAGCTGCACTGGAACTGGCTCACCTATCAATGGGAGACAAGACAGGCAGGAGACGGCGAAAGCAAAACCGATATTCAGTGGCAAACCTATCCGGCAGCTCAGTAAGAGCGGAAAGGGAACACAATGAAAAAGAAAATTTGTCTCATGCTGGCGGTGATGCTGCTGCTTCTTTCCGCCTGCGGCGGAAAGAAGGCGCCGGAGACCATGGCACCGGAAGAAACGGTTTTGCAGACGGAGGACAGCGTATCCGTTGAAGCGCTGGCGGCACCGGAAGACCCGGTGCCGGTCAACGCGCCGGAGACCGAGGGCGTTCCCATTGATTTCCGGATGATTTACCGCGGCTTCACGGCGGTATCTCTGGACGACACGGAAAACTATGAGCGCTTCTGCGGCTACGGAACGAAAATGATCGTCTCCGAGGAAGAATGGAGTTCCTTTATGGCGGCGTACTGCCCGGGGATTCCCTATTACGAGACGTGGGACTTTTCTCAGGATGTTCTGGTGACGTCGGTCAGCCACGGGGCAAAACCCGGCTACAATCAGGCGGATGTCATCACTTCGGTGAAATGGAACGGAAGCTATGTCGTCACGGAATACTCCAACGACCCCGCGAATTTCGTCTACGCGCTGAATTCCATGTCGGATGACGTGACCATGAATTTCTACATAGAAGTGATCGCCGTAAGCCGGAAGGACGTCGGCATGTAATCAGGCAAACAAGCCCGGAATGTTGTATTTTTGCATTCCGGGCTTGTGTTTTTTCGGGAAATCTTTTATAATCAAATCAACAATGCGAATGGAGGGCTGAGCATGGAAAAGCATCAGGTGTTGACCGTTCTGGTGGCGGACGATGAGCCGGAGCTGCTGGGCGCCGTCTGCCAGCTGATCGACTGGGAATCTCTGGGCTTCCGCCTTGTGGGACGCGCCGGGAACGGGCTGGACGCGCTGCAGCTGGTGGAAGCGCTTCAGCCGGATTTCCTGCTGACGGATATCCGGATGCCGTTTATTTCCGGGACGGCTCTCACCAGACAGGCGAAGGCCGTCCAGCCGCTGCTGCAAGTGGCGTTCTTAAGCGGCTACGACGATTTTGAGTACGCCAAGGCCGGGATCGAGGACGAGATCGTGGCCTACCTTCTCAAGCCCATCAGCATGGCGGAGCTGACGGAAGAACTGCGGAAGATTCACGACAAGATCGAAAAGCGCCTTGCCAGCCTGACCCGGCCTCAGGGCGGCGCGGAAGCGCTGCGGATGGTCACGGCCACGATGCTTTTGGACGAGTACGCCCGCCCGGAGCCGCCGGCCGCGGCGGAATCCCTGCGAAGCGCCGGAATGGAAATCCGGGGGGACGAGCATATCGTGGTGGCGGCGTTCAGCCTGCCCGACGGGGCGCACCCGGAGCTGCTTCCCATGGCGGAGCGGATTTTCTCCCGGGCGTTTTCCTGCTGCGGATTTTCCAGCGGCGACCGGGCGGTGCTTCTGCTGGCTTCCGTAAACGGGTTCGGGCGGCTGTATGCGTCATTGGACGAGCTGCGGCAGGCTACCCGCCGGGCATGGGGCGGGGAAGCGCTGGCGGGCTTAAGCAAGGAGTACGCCTCTCTCGGCGAGGGACACGCCGCTTACTTAGAAGCCATGGAAGCCCTGAAAATCGCCCGCAGAGGCGGCGGACTGTACGCCGCCGGGGGCTGGGACGACATGGCCATGCTCTGCGCCCGGGCGCTGAAGATCATCGAGAAGGAATACATGGACGAGGAGCTGTCGCTGCAATCCGTCAGCGAGCGGCTGCACATCAGCGCCAATTACCTGGGCGCGAACATCAAGAAATTCTATGGCGACACCTTCATGAACCTGCTGATTCAGAAGCGGATGGACGTGGCGCTGAAGCTGCTGTGGAGCGGCAGCAGCCGCATTGCCGAGGTGTCCCGCCGCTGCGGCTACGCCGACCAGAGCTATTTCGGCTACTGCTTCAAAAAATACTACGGAAAATCCCCGGCGCGGATGCGTCAGGAGCAGAAAGAGGCCAACGCATGAAGAAAAAGGGACTCAGCATGAATCTCATCATGGCGCTCACGCTCACGGCGGTTGCGGTGAGCGTGCTGCTGTGCGCCAATCTGGTCTTTATGCAGACCTACCGCCAGACGCTGCTGCGCAACGCCGAGACCACCAGCCGTCAGGCCATCGCACAGGCCAGCAGCACCATGAATGAATATTTGGAGGACATGAACGACGCGGTGACGCTGCTGACCGGCTACTTAGACCTGCCCGCGGAGGAACGGGAGGCCCGGTTCGAGGCGTTTCTGGAAATCCGCGCCGATGTGGTGGCCGTCACCACCTACGACGCGGAGGGGGAAATGCGCAACTGCTACAGCCTTGGCCGCCGTCTGCGGGAGGATATCCTGCAAAACCTCTCCTTTGACCCGGACAAGCGGGAGCTTTACGAGACGGGCTTCATTTCCGCGCCCCACGTCATGTCGATTTTTGTGGAGGACTACCCATGGGTCGTGACCATCATCCGCCCTGCCACCACCGGGGAGGGGGAGCGGTACATCGCCGTGGACGTGAGCTGCTCCAATATTTCCACCTATATCAGCGGCGTGGGCATCGGCCAGCGGGGCTACTGCTTTCTTGAGGACACGGAGGGAAACCTCGTTTACCACCCCCAGCAGCAGCTCATTTACTCCGAGCTGAAAAGCGAGAATACCGACCTGACGGCCTCCCTCCCCGACGGGACGCATGTGGAGGGAAGCACCATTTACACCGTCCAGACGCTGGAAAACGGCATCTGGCGGGTCGTAGGCGTCAGCTCGTTTCAGGAGCTGATTACCGACGCCCTGCGGGAGATCATGCGCATTACCTTCATCGGCGCACTGTTTATTCTGGCTGCGGCGGTGCTGCTGAGCCTGATGCTTTCCCGGGTGCTGTCCAGTCCCATTCACGATCTGATCGTCGCCATGCAGAGCTTTGAAAAGTCCGGCGAGGGCTTTTCCTACGAACCCGTCACCGGCGTCCGGGAGGTGGAGAACCTGTCGGCGTCCTTTGACCACATGGTCAAAAAGATTCAGAAGCTCATGGCCACGGTGCGCAGTGAGGAGGTCAACCTGCGCAAGACGGAGCTGAAAGCCTTACAGGCGCAGATCAATCCCCACTTCCTCTACAATACGCTGGACTCCATTTCGTGGATGTGCGAGCAGGGGAAGAACGCGGAAGCCGTGGTGATGGTCAACGCGCTGGCGCGGCTGTTCCGCATCAGCATCAGCAAGGGCCACGAGCTGATCCCCATTCGCAGCGAGGTGCAGCACGCCCAGAGCTATCTGCAAATCCAGAGCGTGCGCTACAAGGAGCAGTTTTCCTACCACTTCGACGTGGAGGAAGACTGCACGGAGTATCTCTGCAACAAGATCACCCTCCAGCCCATCATCGAGAACGCCATCTACCACGGCGTCAACGGTCTGGTGGACGAGGGACATATTGAGATCCGTGTCCGCGCCGAGGGAGAGGACGTCCTCTTTACGGTGGAGGACAACGGCGTGGGCATGGAGCCGGAGCAGATCGAGGAAATTTTCCGCCGCAAGCCCGATGGAAAGTCCGGCATCGGCATCAAGAATGTCAACGACCGTCTGAAGATCTGGTTCGGCGACGCCTATGGCATCACCATCGAAAGCGTCCCGGACGAGGGAACGAAGGTAACGGTGCGTATGCCGAAGGTACGGGAGGAGGTGGAGCATGAAAAGCATTAAGTGGATCGCCGTTCTTCTGGCGCTGCTGGTGTGCCTTTCCGGCTGCGCCGGTACGCATCAGAGCGGCGGGGCGTACAATATCTATCTGATCGCCAAATCCTCCACCACGGAGTTCTGGAAAGCGGTTTTTTCCGGGGCAAACGCCGCGAAATCCGAATATAACGTGCAGTTGACCATCCTTGCCCCGGACACGGAGGAGGACTTTGAAGTACAGAACGACTACATCCGGCAGGCCGTGGCCGACGGGGCGGACGCCATCGTCTTCTCCGCCATCAGCTACACGGAAAACGCCGCCGCCATCGACGAAGCCGTGGCCGCGGGCGTCCGGGTGGTGGTCATTGACAGCGATGTGGATTCCAAAGGCGTTTCCGTGCGCATCGGGACGGACAATGTGGCGGCCGGGCGCATGAGCGGAGAGGCCGCGCTGAAAACGGCGCAGGAAAAAATCGTTGTGGGCATTGTCAACGCCTACGCCGAGACCCAGAACTGCCGGGAGCGGGAGCAGGGCTTCCGGGAGGTGCTGCTTGGGGACAGCCGGGTCAAGGGCATTTACGCCGTCAATGTTTCCACCGATGCCCTGGAAGCCCGTCTGGCGGCGGAGAAGCTGCTGCGGGAGCATCCGGAGATCAACGTGCTGATCGGCTTCAACGAGCCGCTGGCCGTGGGCGTGGCTCAGGCGGTGGACTCCCTGGGGCTGACGGGGCAGGTACACGCCGTGTCCTTCGACAGCAACGTCAACTGCATCGAGTTGCTGCAAACGGGGGCGGTGGCCGCCCTGGTGGTGCAGAATTCCTACGCCATGGGGTATCTGGGCGTAGAAAAGGCGTGGCAGGTTTTGCAGGGGGAAAAATTCGATTCCACGGCGCTCATCGACACCGCGACCACCATCGTCACCAAAGAAAATATGTTTACCATGGAGAGCCAGAAGGCCATGTTTTCTTTCGGTTGATCGGCGTACTTGCAATTTTTACCGTTTCTTAGGGCTTTTTGCACAAAAACACGGCGCGTTTTTTGGAGGCGGCAAAATTTTTTGAGAAAATCCGCGAGGAAAAATGACTGTGAAAAAAATCCGTATCTGATACAATATAGTCACGGTGAAGCCAACCCGGCGAAACCAAAAAATGAATTTTATGGAGGAAAAAAGCAATGAAAAAGGCACTTGCATTGCTGCTCGCGCTTGTCATGGTAGTCGCCATGGCCGCCTGCGGCTCCAAGACCACCACCCCCAGCACTAACGCCGCTACCACCCCCGCTCCCGCAGGGAACGAGACCGAGGCTCAGGTCGAAGCTTCCGAGCTGAAGGTCGGCGTGTTCTACTACACCTTCGCCGATACCTACATTTCCAGCGTCCGCACCGCTCTGGACGCACAGCTGGACAGCCTGGGCGTTACCTACAACAACTTCGACGGCAACAACAACCAGACCACCCAGAACGAGCAGATCCAGACCGCTGTCACCGACGGCTACAACCTGCTGGTCGTCAACATGGTCACTTCCGGCTCCCCCGACGTTGCCAACGAGATCATCTCTCTGGCGAACGGCACCCCCGTTATCTTCTTCAACCGCGCCATCGAGGCTGACGGCGAGGAAGGCACCGTCCTGAACGCCAACACCAACATCTGCTTCATCGGCACCGACGCTCCCGAAGCCGGTCACCTGCAGGGCAAGATGGTCGGCGAGTATCTGCTGGCCAACTGGGATACCGTTGACCTGAACGGCGACGGCAAGATCTCCTATGCCATGTTCAAGGGCGACGAGGCCAACGTTGAGGCCATCTACCGCACCCAGTTCGGTGTTGAGGATGCCGACGCTGTCCTGACCGCTGCCGGCAAGCCCGCTCTGGAGTACTTCGACGCTTCCAACGCCTCCAAGTATCAGGTGGATCTGGGCGGCGCCTGGAGCGCACAGGCTGCTCTGGACTACATGAACACCAACCTGTCCCAGTACAACGAGGCCAACGGCAACATGATCGAGCTGATCATCTGCAACAACGACAACATGGCTGAAGGCGCTATCTCCGCTCTGGAAGCTGCCGGCTACAACACCGGCGCCGAGGGCGCGACCACCATCCCCGTGTTCGGCGTTGACGCTACCGACGCTGCCAAGGAACTGATCGCTGCCGGCAAGATGACCGGTACTGTCAAGCAGGATGCCGAGGGCATGGCCGTCGCCATCGCCTCCGTCGTCAAGGCCGCCGGTGAAGGCACCGCCATGGCTGACGCCATCGCCGCCACCGCCGGCACCAACGCCGAGATGTACTCCATCGCCGACGGCATTGCCAACAAGCTGTTCGTCGCCTACGCTGCCTACACCAAGTAAGTTATAAACCCAAAAAGGGCAGCCGCTGCTGTGTCGGCGGCTGCCCTTCACAGCTAAGCATGCTAGCGAAAAAGGAGGGGAATCCAGGTGGAGCAAACCGTACTGCTCCGGATGACGGATATCACAAAAACCTTTCCCGGCGTAAAAGCGCTGGATCATGTCAGCCTGGAAGTCAAGGCGGGCACCGTACACGCGCTGATGGGCGAGAACGGCGCCGGCAAATCCACGCTGATGAAATGCCTGTTCGGCATTTACAGCAAGGACAGCGGCCATATTTATCTGGAAGGCCGCGAGGTCAATTTCACCAGCTCCAAGGAGGCGCTGAACAACGGTGTCGCCATGGTTCACCAGGAGCTGAATCAGGCGCTCAAGCGGACTGTCATGGACAACCTGTGGCTGGGGCGCTATCCCAAGATCGCGGGCTTTATTGTGGACGAACACAAAATGCTACGCGATACCAAAGCGATTTTTGAAGAGCTCGGCATCGACGTTGACCCCCACCGGGTCATGGGTACGATGCCGGTTTCCCAGCGTCAAATGGTGGAGATCGCAAAGGCTGTCTCCTATCACTCGAAAGTCATCGTATTTGATGAACCCACGTCCTCTCTGACCGAGGAAGAGGTTGAGCATCTGTTCAGGATCATCAACATGCTCCGCGACCGCGGCATGGGCATCATCTATATTTCCCATAAAATGGCGGAGATCAAGCGCATCTCCGACGAGATCACCGTCATGCGCGACGGCCAGCTGGTGGCGACCCGTCCGGCATCCGAGCTGGAGATGAACGACATCATCCGTCTGATGGTCGGCCGTGAGCTTGGCAACCAGTTCCCCCCGAAGACCAACAAGCCCGGCGAGGTCTATCTGGAAGTGGAGCACCTGACGGGACTGTACAATAACCTGCGGGACGTTTCCTTCACCGCACGGCGGGGCGAGATCGTGGGCCTTGCGGGTCTGGACGGCAGCGGCCGGACGGAGACGCTGGAAACCATGTTCGGCGTCGCCACCCGCAAGAGCGGCCGCATTCTGCTGGACGGCAAGGAGTGCAAGAATCTGAATCCCCGGCAGTCCATCAAGAACAACTTTGCCCTGCTCACCGAGGAGCGCCGGGCGACGGGTATTTTCGGAATCCTGGACATCCGGGAGAATTCCGTCATTTCCAGTCTGGACAGGCACAAGCGGGCGGGCTTTGTCCTCAGCGACAAGTCCATGAAGAAGGACACCCAGTGGTCCATCGACGCCATGCACACCAAGACGCCTACCCAGGAGACGAAGATCCGCAGCCTGTCCGGCGGCAACCAGCAGAAGGTCATCATCGGCCGCTGGCTGCTCACCGAGCCGGACGTGCTGCTGCTTGACGAGCCGACACGCGGCATCGACGTCGGCGCGAAATACGAGATTTACCAGCTGATCCTCGATCTGGCGAACAAAGGCAAGACGGTCATCATGGTTTCGTCCGAAATGCCCGAGCTGCTGGGCGTGTGCGACCGGATCCTCGTCATGTCCGGCGGACGGCTGGCCGGTGAAGTCGATGCAAAGACAGCAACGCAGGAAGACATCATGCGTCTTGCGGCGAAGTATGTATAAGGAGGCAGCGGTATGGCAAATCCAGTCAAACAGCTTCAGAGAAAGAGTGAAGAATACCAGAGACTCGACAAGGCGGATCGCCGCCGGTTCTGGTCGGACGGCATTCTGAATAACGCGCTGTATATTCTGATGGTGATCTTCATCGTCTATACGGCAATCAAGAATAAGAACTTCCTGTCCGCGGGTTCCATCGCGAACATCGTTTCCCTGGTGGCGGCGTCATTGCCCATGGCGCTGGGCATCGCCGGCTGCATCGTCCTGACCGGTACCGACTTGTCCGGCGGACGTGTGGTCGGCCTGACCGCAGCCGTCGCGGGCGCGCTGCTGCAGGATCGCACCATCTCCCGGAAGCTTTTCTCCAACCTCCCGGCCATTACCCCGGGTTGGATTCTGCTGACGGTTCTCATTGTCGTCGCCATCGGCGCGCTGATCGGTATGGTGAACGGCTTCTTCGTAGCCAAGTTCAGCCTGCACCCCTTCATCGTGACGCTGGCCACCCAGCTCATTACTTACGGCCTGATCCTGATCTTCTTCATGCTCAACGGCAACAACGGCCAGCCCGTTTCCGGCCTGTCTCAGGAGTATAAGAGCGTGGTCTCCGCACCCATGATCCAGTTCACCACCGGCTCCGGTGCGAAAATTTCCATTCCGTGGTACGTGCTGTACGCCGTGATTTTCGTGGCGCTGATGTGGTTCATCTGGAACAAGACCGCTTTCGGCAAGAACATGTTCGCCGTCGGCTCCAACGCCGACGCTGCCAAGGTCTCCGGCGTCAACGTGTTCTGGACGACCGTAATGGTCCACACCCTCGCCGGTGCGATGTACGGCGTTACGGGCTTCATTGAGGGCGCCCGCATCAGCTCCATCACCCAGTCGGCGGGCCTTAACTACGAGTGCGACGCCATCGCGGCCTGCGTCATCGGCGGTGTTTCCTTTGTCGGCGGCACCGGCAAGATCAGCGGCATTGTGCTGGGCGTGTTCGTGCTGCGTATCATCTTCGTGGCACTGTCCATGCTGGGCATCGACCCCTCCATGCAGTACATCATCAAGGGCGGCATCATCCTGGCGGCCTGCTCGCTGGATATGCGGAAATATCTTGCCAAGAAGTAAACCATGTTTTATAATAGCGGCAGATGAAGGTCATCTGCCGCTATTGTGGAGAAAAGAGGCAGTATAAATGAAAACGATTCTGGTACTTGGCGGCGCGGGCTACATTGGCAGCCACACCGTGTATGAACTCATTGACAACGGCTACGACGTGGTCGTGGCCGATAATCTGGAAACCGGTTTCCGCAAGGCGGTGCATCCGAAGGCCAGATTTTATCAGGGCGATATCCGCAGTAAGGAATTCTGCGACCATGTGTTTTCCTCCGAGAAGATCGACGCGGTCATCCACTTCGCGGCGAATTCTCAGGTGGGCGAGAGCATGGTCAATCCCCTGAAATACTACGATAACAATCTGGGCGGCACCCGGACGATGCTGCAATCCATGATCGAGCATGGGGTAAAGTACATCGTCTTTTCCTCCACGGCGGCGACCTACGGCGAGCCGGAGCATGTGCCGATTCTGGAGACCGACCCCACCCACCCGACGAACTGCTACGGCGAGACGAAGCTCTCCATGGAGCGGATGTTCTACTGGGCGTCCGTTGCCCACGGCATCCGGTTTGTGGCGCTGCGCTACTTCAACGCCTGCGGCGCGCATATGTCCGGTAAGATCGGCGAGGCGCATAACCCGGAGACCCACCTGATCCCCATTATTTTGCAGGTCCCCAACGGACGGCGGGACCATGTGTCGATTTACGGCGACGACTATCCCACCCGGGACGGCACCTGCGTCCGGGATTACATCCACGTCACTGACCTTGCTTCCGCCCACATTCTGGCGGCGGAGTACCTGATGAACGGCGGGGAAAACAACGTCTTCAATCTGGGCAACGGCGTGGGCTTCACGGTGAAGGAGATCATCGACACGGCGGAAAAGGTCGTGGGCAAGCCCATCAAGTGCGAGATGGCCCCCCGCCGCGCGGGCGACCCGGCGCAGCTGGTGGCGTCCAGCGAAAAGGCGAAGACCGTGCTTGGCTGGAAGCCGAAATATGACGATATTGAGACCATCATTGGTTCCGCATGGAACTGGCACAAGGAGCATCCCCATGGCTATGACGACTGAAACTGTTTGGGCGGCGCTGGATGCGCTGCTGGATTACGCGAAAAACTGCGGCCTTCTCCACCCGCTGGACGAGACGTTCGCACGGAATACCCTTCTTTCTGAACTGCGGTTGGAGAGTTACGAAAAGCAGGAGCAGCGCTTTGATTTCCCGGAGTGCCTGAATCTGCTGTGCGATTACGCCGCCCAGCAGGGGATGATCGCGGATACCATCGCCGAACGCGACCTGTTCGACACGAAGCTCATGGGCTTCCTGACGCCCCGCCCGTCGGAGGTGGTGCGGGAATTCCGGTCACGCTATACCCAGTCCCCCAAGGCGGCGACGGACTACTTCTACACCCTCAGTCAGGACTGCAACTACATCCGCCGCGACCGCATCGCGAAGGACGAGCGCTGGACGGCGGAGACCAAATACGGGAAGCTGGAGATCTCCATCAACCTGTCCAAGCCCGAGAAAGACCCACGGGACATCGCGGCGGCGAAGCTGAAAAAGGCGTCCGGTTACCCCAAGTGTCTGCTCTGCCCCGAAAACGTGGGCTATGCGGGAACCATTTCCCACCCGGCGCGGCAGAACCTGCGGGTCATGCCGGTAATGGTGAACGGCCAGCTCTGGGGCTTCCAGTATTCGCCCTACGTTTATTATAATGAGCACTGCATCGTCATGAACGCCCGGCACACGCCCATGGTCATTGACCGGGGAGTGTTCGATAAGCTGTTTTCCTTTGTGGAGCAGTTCCCCCACTATTTCCTTGGGTCGAACGCGGACCTGCCCATTGTGGGCGGCAGCATATTGTCCCACGAACATTTTCAGGGCGGCCACCACACCTTCCCCATGGAAAAGGCGGAGAAGGAGTTTGGCTTCGAGGTTCCCGGCTTTGACGACGTGGACTGCTGCGTGGTGAGATACCCGATGACGGTGCTTCGCCTGAATTCTCAGAACAAAGACCACCTCTGTGATCTGGCGGGCAAGATCCTCGCCAAGTGGCGCACCTACAGCGACCCGGCGGTGACGGTTTTCGCGGAGACCAACGGCGAGCCCCACAATACCATCACCCCCATCGCCCGTATGCGGGAGGGGCGGTATGAGCTGGATCTGGTCCTGCGGAACAACCTGACGACGAAGGAGCATCCCATGGGGCTGTACCACCCCCACGAGGAACTCCACCACATCAAAAAAGAGAACATCGGCCTGATCGAGGTCATGGGTCTTGCCGTTCTTCCCGGCAGACTGAAAAAGGAAATGGCCGATCTGCGGGAAGCCCTGCTGAATGGGGAAAACCTGCACGTAAGCGAGGAGCTTTCCAAGCACGCCGATTGGGCGGATGCGTTCATGGCGCGTCATCCGGAATTCAATGCCGAAAACGCCGAGGCGATCATTCAGTATGAGATCGGTCAGGTGTTTGCGCAGGTTCTGGAGTGCGCGGGCGTTTACAAGTGTACCGAATCGGGCAGAGCTGCCCTGAAACGATTTTTGACGGAGGTTCAAAATGGCTGACACCTATCATTTTTCCGCCCCCGGCCGCACGGAGATCGGCGGCAACCACACCGACCATCAGCACGGCTGTGTGCTGGCGGCAGCAGTTGACATGGAGACCACGGCGGAGGTCACCCTGACCGGCACGAACATCATCCGCGTGGATTCCGAGGGCTACAAGCCTGTGGAGATCGACCTGAACGATCTGGATGCCAGAGAGTCCGAGAAGAACACAACGGCGGCGCTGATCCGCGGCGTGGCGGCGGCGTTTGCCCGGCGGGGGTACAAGCTGAGCGGCTTTGAAGCCAAGGTCAGGTCTACCGTCCTGCCCGGCTCCGGCCTGTCCAGCTCCGCGGCCTTTGAGGTGCTGATCGGCCGTATCCTGAACGGCCTGTTTGCGGGCGGCGCGGTTTCCGCCATTGAAATTGCCCAGATCGGCCAGTACGCCGAAAACGTCTACTACGGCAAGCCCTCCGGCCTGATGGATCAGATGGCTTCCAGCGTGGGCGGACTGGTGTACATCGATTTTGCCGACCCGAAAAATCCCATTGTGGAAAAGGTGGACTACGATTTCGCCCACAGCGGCTATACCCTCTGCACCATCGATTCCGGTGCGGATCATGCCGACCTGACGGACGAGTACGCGGCCATGCCCGTGGAAATGAAGGCGGTGGCGGCGTTCTTCGGTAAGGAAGTCCTCCACGATGTGGACGAGGCGGCGTTCTACAGGCACATCGCTGAAGTCCGCAAGGTCACCGGCGACCGGGCAGTGCTCAGAGCTATCCACTTCTTCAACGAGAACCGCCGGGTGAAGTCCCAGGTGCGCGCGCTGAAGGACGGCGACTTTGAGGCGTTCCTGCACCTCGTCAACGCTTCCGGCATGGCGTCATGGACGCTGCTGCAGAACGTGACCCCGGCGGGCTACATCCAGAAGCAGGATATGGCGTTCACCATCGCACTGTGCCAGCAGCTGCTGGAGGGCGAGGGCGCTGTCCGTATCCACGGCGGCGGCTTTGCCGGTACGGCGCTGGCATTTGTCCCCAATGACAGGTTTGCGCGCTTCAAGACCTGCGTCGAGCATGTTCTGGGAGAGGGCCACTGCCATAAGCTGACGATTCAGTAAGTACTAAAATTTCATCAAGCAGCGGGAAAGCGGAGACGCTTCCCGCTGCTTTCTTAAGCCCTGCCGGTTATTTTTGGAGCGAAAAATTTAAAAAAATGCGAAAAGAGACGAAAATAGCGCCCGATTTGTCCTCACTTCAAGGGAAATAACCAAAAATCCCCCCTGGGGGGATGCAAAAACTGCGCAAAATGTGTCAAATTGCACGATTGACAACTGCGCGCCAAATGAGTACAATACTATCGATACACTATGACCTATCGTAGGGTACGCACAGGCTTTTCAAAGAATCAAATGATTAGGAGGAAATCACTTTGAAGGATTGGGCTTATTTGACAACTGTTGAGGAGATGGAGCAAGCTACCAACTCTCTGCTGGAAAACGGCAGCAAGGTTGGCGCTGACTCCTGGCAGCAGCGGGTCAAGAACCAGACCCCCCATTGCGGCTTCGGCGAATCCGGCACTTGCTGCCGTATCTGCTCCATGGGCCCGTGCCGCATCACCAAGAAGGCCCCCCGGGGCATCTGCGGCTGCGACGTACATGGTATCGTCGGCCGTAACTATCTGCGGTTCACCGCCGGCGGCTCTGCTACGCACTCCGACCATGGCCGCGAGATCATGCACACCCTGTACCAGACCAAGGAAGGCGGCAACTATCAGGTCAAGGACCCTGAGAAGCTGATCCGCATCGCCAAGGAGTGGGGCGTAGAGACCGAAGGTAAGGACATCTACGATCTGGCCCATGAAATGGCCGAGATCGGCCTGCTGGAGTACGGCAAGCCCTTCGGCGTACAGCGCTTCCTGAAGCGCGCCCCCGAGTACACCCAGAAGCTGTGGCATGAAGCCGGTATCGAACCCCGCGCCATCGACCGGGAAGTCTCCACCGCGCTGCACATGACCCACATGGGCTGCTCTTCTCTGCCCGAAGCTCTGATCCGTCAGGCTCTGCGCGCCGGTCTGTCCGACGGCTGGGGCGGCTCCATGATGGGCACCGAGTTCTCCGACGTTATGTTCGGCACTCCCAAGCCCATTGACACCACCGCCAACATCGGCGTCATGGAGAAGGACAATGTCAACATCGTTGTTCACGGCCATGATCCCAGCCTGTCCGAAATGGTCGTTTACTATGCCAACGACCCCGAGATGATCGCTTATGCCAAGTCCGTGGGCGCCAAGGGCATCACCGTTTCCGGTGTGTGCTGCACCTCCAACGAAGTCACCATGCGTCACGGCATCCCCATGGCCGGTAACTTCCTGAATCAGGAGAACGTGGTTCTGACCGGCGCCTGCGAGGCCATTGTCGTGGACGTGCAGTGCATCTTCCCCGCTCTGGGCCCCCTGAGCAAGTGCTTCCATACCAAGTTCATCACCACCTCTCCCATCGCCCGGATGCCCGACTCCGAGTTCATCCAGTTCCATGCCGAGACCGCCGGTGAGAACGCCAAGGCCATTGTCAAGATGGCGATCGACAACTTCAAGAACCGCAAGCCCGAGCTGGTCAACATCCCCAGCATGAAGCAGAATGCCCGTGTCGGCTACTCTGTGGAAGCCATCAAGAAGGTTCTCGACGGCGTCGCCAACTCTCAGGTGGACGAGTTCGGCACCACCAAGCCTCTGATCGAGTGTGTGCATTCCGGCGTTCTGCGCGGCGCTGTGGCCATGGTCGGCTGCAACAACCCCAAGGTTCGTCCCGACACCGCTCACATTGAGCTGATGAAGAAGCTGCTGGAAAACGACATCATCCTGATCGTCTCCGGCTGCTCCGCCCAGGCTGCCGCCAAGGCCGGCCTGATGGATCCCGAAAAGGCCAAGGACTACTGCGGCGCAGGTCTGAAGCGCGTCTGCGAGCTGGCCGGTATCCCGCCTGTCCTGCACATGGGCTCCTGCGTGGATATTTCCCGTATGATGATCCTGGCTTCCGATATCGCCAAGGACTGGGGCATCCACATTTCTCAGGTTCCCGTCGTGGGCTGCGCTCCCGAATGGATGTCCGAGAAGGCCGTCTCCATCGGCAACTACGTCGTGGCGACCGGCATCGAGACCTTCCTGGGCGTTGACCCCTACACCAAGGGCTCCGAGGAAGTCACCGCGCTGCTTCAGGGCGAGCATGGCGTCAAGGACTGGGTCGAGGCCAAGTTCGTCGTGGAAACCGACATTGAGAAGCTGGGCGACAAGATGATCGAGTGCATCGAGGCAAAGCGCGCTGCACTGGGCATCTAAGGAGCCTGCGTCACCCGAACAAAAAGCGATTTGAATTCGGGATAACTTTTACTTACGAGGTCTTTTTCCAATGAAACTAGCGATTACCGGCAAGGGCGGCGTGGGAAAGACCACGCTGGCCTCCACGCTGGCGCGGCTCTACGCCGACGAGGGACGTACCGTTCTGGCCGCCGACGTGGACCCTGACGCCAATCTGGGACTGGCTCTTGGACTGAGCCAGGAGGAAGTGGACGCCATCGTCCCCATCTCCAAAATGCGCACTCTGGTGGAGGAGCGCACCGGCGCCAATGCCGCCAATAAGTTCTTCAAGCTGAACCCTTATGTGGCGGACATTCCGGACACCTTCTCCAAAGAGATCAACGGCGTCAAGCTGCTGGTCATGGGTACCGTGGATGTGGGCGGCAGCGGCTGCGTCTGCCCCGAGCACGTGATGCTGAAGGCCATCCTCTCTGCGCTGACCTATCGGAAGAACGATGTGGTCATCATGGATATGGAAGCGGGTCTGGAGCACTTAGGACGGGGAACGGCAGCCAACATGGATCAGTTCATCGTGGTGATCGAGCCCGGCGCGAGATCGGTGCAGACCTACCACAACGTCAAGCGTCTGGCAAAGGACTTAGGCATTACCCGCGTTCGGGTGGTGGCAAACAAGATCCGGGACGACGGCGACGAGGAATTCATCCGCTCCGCCATTCCGGCGGAAGACCTGCTGGGCTTCATCCACTACAACCCTGACATCATAGACGCCGACCGGCAGGGGAAATCCCCCTATGATTTCAGTCCCGCGGCAATCGAAGAAATTCGGAAAATCAAAGCGATATTGGATCGTGATGAATCTTAAATTAGGAGGAAATACCGTGACACTTTTTGAAAGAGTTTTTGGCGGCAACGACTACAACTACGCCCGTACTGTAGCCGCCATTGATGAGGCCATCGCTGCTTACGGCGAAAGCGAGCCTGTATCTTTCCCCGGCACCGCTTACAGCCTGCCCTGTTACTACGGCGTCACCGGCGTGAAGATCACCACTCTGGGTGAGATGAAGGCCGCCATGGACACCATCAAGTCCAAGATGACCCGCAACAACCGCCTCCACGACGCCTTTGAAAGCGGCATTGCATCCGCTCTGTGCGCCGAGTTTTTGGAAGCGCTGAAGTACCTGCACGGCGCGGAGCCTTATGCCGAGCCGGAAATGGGCCACCTGACCGACGCCTTCGTCCGTAATCTGGGCGTGCCGCTGGTCACCGGCGACATCCCCGGCGTTGCCGTTATCATCGGCGGCGCGGAAGACCCCGCCGAGACTGTGGCTCTGGCCAAGTCCTATCAGGCGCAGGGTATTCTGGTCACCCTCACCGGCGACTCCATCAAGCACTGCTTCGACGCCGGCATGAAGCTGGGCGAGAACGTCCGCGTGGTGCCTCTGGGCTACGAAATGCAGTCCGTTATCCACGTTGTCTCCGTGGCCGTCCGTGCCGCGCTGATCTTCGGCAACGTGACCCCCGGCGACTTCGCCTCTCTGGCCAAGTACACCATGGACCGCGTCAAGGCGTTTGTCAACGCTTACAAGCCCCTGTCCGATGAGATCGTCTCCTACGGCGCCGGCGCTATCTGCCTCGGCTTCCCCGTTATCTCCAACGAGACCGAGAACATGTTCCGTGTTCCCAAGTCCCTGATCCAGCAGCTGGATACTTCCAAGTGGAACGCCACCTCTCTGGAGGCTCGCGACATCAAGCTGAAGATCACCAACATCGACATCCCCGTGGCCTTCGCCACCGCTTTCGAGGGCGAGATCATCCGCCGCGGCGACATGCAGGTGGAAGTGGACGGCTCCCGCGTGGACTGCTTCGAGCTGGTGCAGACCCGGGACGCTTCCGAGGTGGAAGACCACAAGATCGTTGTGGACGGCCCCGAGATTGACGAGATCCCCGTCGGCTCCAAGATCTCCCTGAGCTACACCGTGGAAGTCGCCGGCAAGGCCATGCAGCCCGACTTCGAGTCCGTCATGGAGCGTAAGATCCACTCCTGGATCAACTGCATCGAGGGCGTTATGCACACCGGCCAGCGCGACATGATCCGTATCCGTATTTCCAAGGCCGACTTCGAGGCCGGCTTCAAGTTCAAGCATCTGGGCGAAGTGCTGTACGCCAAGGTCAAGAGCGAGTTCGAGGCTGTCGTTGACAAGTGCCAGGTCACCATCGTGGTCAATCCCGAGAAGAACGCCGCTCTCCGCGCCGCTGCCAACGAAGTGTTTGACAAGCGTGACGCCCGTCTGGCCTCCATGACCGACGAGTCCGTGGATCAGTACTACACCTGCATCATGTGTCAGGCTTTCTCCCCCAGCCACGTGTGCATCGTCACTCCCGAGCGTCTGGGCCTGTGCGGCGCCGTTTCCTGGCTGGACGCCAAGGCCACCAAGGAGCTGGACCCTGCCGGTCCCTGCCAGCCCATCCTCAAGGAAGGCTGCACCGACGAGAAGCTGGGCCGCTACGCCAGCGTGGACGAGGCCGTCAACAAGTACAGCCATGGCGCTCTGGAGCATGTCACCCTGTACTCCCTGTTCCAGGATCCCATGACCTCCTGCGGCTGCTTCGAGTGTATCTGCGGCGTGGAGCCTGTCTCCATGGGTGTTGTCATCACCTGCCGTGAGCACGCCGGCATGACCCCCCTGGGCATGACCTTCTCCGAGATGGCCTCCATGACCGGCGGCGGCGTGCAGACCCCCGGCTTCATGGGTCACGGCAAGCACTTCATCGCTTCCCACAAGTTCATCGCCGCCGAAGGCGGCCCCGGCCGTATTGTCTGGCTGCCCAAGATCCTGAAGGATCAGATGCGTGAGCGCCTGGACAAGACCGCTCTGGAAATGTACGGCGTAGAGAACTTCACCGACATGATCGCCGATGAGACCATCTGCACCGAGGATCCCGAGCAGCTGCTGAACTTCCTGTCCGAGGTGGGTCACCCCGTCCTCAGCATGGAACCCTTCGATATGTAATCTTCCTAAAAATGAGGGAGCGGTTTTACCGCTCCCTCGTTTTGCATGTGGATGGGCGCCCGGAGAGGGCGCCCGTTCTCTGTTTAGCAGCCGCAGCCGCAGCCGTTGTTATTGTTGTTCTCGCAGCCGTTCCAGCCGCCGCAGTTGCACAGCAGGAGGATCAGAATAACGATCCACCACCAGTTGTTGTTCAGGCAGCCGCACAGACCGTTGTTGTTGCACATAGAAGTTACCTCCGATATCGAATTTTGAGCTTTGCCGCTCATTCCATGGTATTCCGGCGGCGAAAAAATGTGCAGTGGGCGGGTGGGCCGCGAAAAATATCCCGCAGGGCACGGCCGCTGGAGCTCCATATGTGAAAAAATCCCCGGCAGCGGTAAGCCTGCCGGGGACGGTTATTATTTAGGGTACGGCTCTTTCCTGCCGGTTCGCCCCAGCAGATAGTCGATGCTGACGTGGTAGTAGTCTGCCAGCGTGTGAAGCACCTCCGTTGGGATGTCCCGCTTGCCGGTCTCGTAATTGGAGTAGCAAGCCTGGGTGCAGTGAAGCAGCCGCGCGATATCCTCCTGCTTGAGGTCATGATCCTCCCGCAGATTCCGAATGCGTTCATACATGGCCTACACCTCCCCTGAAATCAAGTATATACAAAACGAAATGTAATATTGATTTATACAACAAAATGTTATATACTGGACGGGAGGGGGTGACAAATATGAAGCTAACGCCAGAACAGCGCCGATTCCGGATTTATCGCATCGCGGAGGGCGACGAAGCATATCAGAAAGCGAAAGAGCAACTGGACATCGCACAAACTAAATTCACACATTTTTCGGACAGGCTTCCCAGATTTTTGCGTAATTTTTTATGGACTTATCCGGGAATGCAGTATTTCACGCACCATCGCCTTTTGGATGTAATTTGTGATTGCATGGTGTTTCCTGATGAACAAGAATAATCCCGGATTCTTATTGCCACTGCCTCTGCTTTCTAGAAAGCGCTCGCTATTGTTCCTTCTCAGGCATAATCATCCCCCGCGGACATAGGTTGTACTACGAATCGTTTGGAGGGATGACTATGAAGCGGATGATATGTGTCGCGGCGCTTGTGCTGGCGCTGTGCCAGATTGCGCTGCCGGCGTCGGCGGTGGAGCTGGATGTGGCGGGGAAAAGCGCGGTGCTGATGGATGTTGCCACCGGAACCATTCTGTATGAGTCCAATTCCCATGAGCGCCTTGCCCCCGCCAGCGTGACCAAGGTCATGACCATGCTGCTGATTATGGAAGCGGTGGATTCCGGGAAGATCGCCCTGACGGATATGGTGACGGCTTCCGAAGCTGCCGCCGCCAAGGGAGGCAGCCAGATCTACCTGAAGGCAGGGGAGACCATGTCCGTTTCCGACATGCTCAAGTCCATCGCGGTGTCCTCGGCCAACGACTGTGCCTGCGCCATGGCGGAGCATATCGCGGGCAGCGAAAGCGCCTTCGTCGCCATGATGAACCAGCGGGCGCAGGAGCTGGGGATGAACGACACCAGCTTCGTCAACTGCACCGGTCTGGACGACGGGGCGGACGCCGTGAACCACCGGACTTCCGCCTATGACATCGCCCTCATGTCCCGGCAGCTGCTGAAATACCATCCCCTCATCAAAAACTACACGACCATCTGGATGGACACCGTGCGGGACGGCACCTTCGGCCTGTCCAACACCAACAAGCTCATCCGCTTCTACTCCGGCGCCACGGGACTGAAAACCGGCTTTACCTCCGGGGCGGGGTACTGCCTGTCGGCGTCGGCGATGCGGGACGGCATGGAGCTGATCGCCGTGGTCATGGGGGCGGAGACAAGCCAGTCCCGGAACGCCGCCTGCAAGTCCCTGCTGGACTACGGCTTCGCCAATTTCGCGGTGGTCAGCCCGGATTTGAGCGACTGTGACAACCAGATCCCGGTGCGGCTGGGGAAAGACGCCGGGGTCAGCGCGGTGCCGGAACAGGACATGGCACTGCTCATCGACAAGGCGCAGAAAAGCGGCGTTACCAGCGAGGTGACGCTGGAGCCGACCGTCACGGCCCCCGTCAGCCGGGGGCAGCGCCTGGGGACGCTCACGGTGAAATCCGGCGATCTGGTGCTGAAAGAAGTCCCGCTGGTAGCGGCGCAGGAAGTGGAGCGCCTGTCCTATGGCGAGATTTACCGGATGGTGCTGATGCGAGCGGCCATGGCAAAGACGAACGCCGAATAAATTGCGGAAATTTCCGAAAAAATGTAAAAAACCTATTTACTTTTCCGCTCCTTTCGTGTATATTTGTCTGCGAACAGAGTAGGAGACCTCGCGTTAAGTGCCATCGGGACGGGGAGTTTGCCCGGCGGACGAAGGAATGTTCCACGATGGGGTCACCGCACCCGCTGTTGCATATGGGATAACCTCCTTTATGTAGCAACGATACTCGGTCGGGCGAATGGTCGCGGCTTTAAGCGTTGCCCTTCCCCACGGGTTATATGTGCCTGCAATCTATCTCCCCTTTCGGCGAAAAGCCGCAAGGGGAGTTTTTGCATACACGATTCCGTAGGGTCAATGCGGGAGCATGGGATCATCGCTGCATGAAAGGAGGACTTTTTATGTCCAGATTACAAAAGAGCAATACCCTGTATTCCCATCCGTTTTCCAAAGCCTACTGGCGTGACGCCGCCGCTGAGCTGAAGGACACCCATATGCTGGTGTTCGCGGCGCTCATGATCGCCCTGCGTCTGGTTATGAAGCAGCTGGCCATTCCCATCACGCCCTTCCTGAAGATCAACACCGCGTTTTTCATCAATGCCCTGGGTGCCATGGTCTTTGGCCCCGTAATGGCCATGCTGGCTGCCGGCATCACGGACGTGCTGGGCTACATCATCCGGCCGGAGGGTATCTATTTCCTGCCCTTTATCCTGACGGAAGTCGGCGGCTCTCTGGTTTTCGCCCTGTTCCTGTACCGGGCAAAGGTCACCACCACCCGGGTCATGCTCAGCCGGTTTACCGTCAGTCTGGTCATCAATGTGCTGCTCCAGACCCCTATCATGATGTGGTACTATGCCCTTTACATGGACGGAAAGCAGTACACCCTCGCCATGGTCGTCCCCGGCATGATCAAGAACATTTTCATGTTCCCCATTGAGTCCGTACTGCTGGCGCTGTTTCTGGGCGTGATGCTGCCCATCACCAACCGCCTCGGCCTGACCTACAGCGTGGGTCACTCCAAGGAAGCCCTGAAATTCAATAAGAAGCAGATCGTAACACTGGCGGTGCTGTTCGCGCTGGGCTGCGGCTGCGTGGCGGGATATCTGGGCTACTACTATGAAAACAACTCCCTGACGAAGAACTACTCCGCTGAGGAAGTGGTGGAGAAGAATCAGGAGATGTACGATATCATCTCCGGGCGGACGCGGGAGAACAAGCCCTGCGTGGCCATCATCGAGTACGCGAAGAAGCCCTTCCTGAGCAAAGAAGTGACCTACACCGTGGCCTACTACGCCATCACCCCCGCCGACGGCTCCGCCGCGGAGGACTTTGACCAGACAGGGCTTTGGAGCCTGAAAAAGACCCCGGCGGCCAAAAACGAGAATCTGACCCGCCTGGGTACGGCCGTGATCGTCTGCAACGACAGCAGCGGCGAGGTGCTGCAATATACCTACACCCCCGGCGCTTGACCACTCAAAAACGTCCAAAGGACACGCGAAAGCGTGTCCTTTTTTTGCATCTGCGGCACGAAACCTCCATGTGTTGCAGGAAAGCTGTCAAACTGCATATTCCCAAGCGGCTTTTTTTGGAATTCTGCATAAAAATTGCAAAAAGGTTTGCATTTTGTGAAAGAGCGTGTTATACTGTGTGAGCGACACAAAATAGGATTCAAAAATGCAACATTAAAATTGAAAATGGCACACGCAAAGAACTGAAAGGGGTAATGGAAGTATGTCTCACAAGTATGTATACCTATTCACCGAAGGAAACGGTGGAATGCGGGAACTCCTGGGCGGAAAAGGCGCTAATTTGGCCGAAATGACCAACATTGGACTGCCGGTCCCCCAGGGGTTTACTATTTCCACGGAAGCCTGTACCAAATATTATGAAGACGGCCGTCAGATCAACGACGATATCAAGGCCGAGATCATGTCCTACGTGGACAAGCTGGAGGAGATCACCGGCAAGAAGTTCGGCGACCACGAGAATCCGCTGCTGGTTTCCGTCCGTTCCGGCGCCCGGGCCTCCATGCCCGGCATGATGGATACCATCCTGAACCTGGGCCTGAACGAGGACGTGGTGAACGTCATGGCCGCCAAGTCCGGCAATCCCCGCTGGGCGTGGGACTGCTACCGCCGGTTCATCCAGATGTACTCCGACGTGGTCATGGAAGTGGGCAAGAAGTATTTTGAAGCCCTCATCGACCGGATGAAGGAGCGCAAGGGCGTGACCCAGGACGTGGAGCTGGATGCGAACGACCTGAAGGAGCTGGCTTCCCAGTTCAAGGCCGAGTATAAGAGCAAGCTGGGCGTGGATTTCCCCACCGACCCCAAGGAGCAGCTGATGGGCGCCATCAAGGCCGTGTTCCGCTCCTGGGACAACCCCCGCGCCAACATTTACCGTCGTGAGAACGACATTCCCTATTCCTGGGGCACTGCCGTCAACGTCCAGTCCATGGCCTTCGGCAACATGGGTGACGACTGCGGCACCGGCGTTGCCTTCACCCGCAACCCGGCCACCGGCGAGAAGAAGCTGTTCGGCGAATTCCTGACCAACGCCCAGGGCGAAGATGTGGTGGCGGGCGTCCGTACCCCCATGCCCATCTCCGAAATGGCGGAGAAGTTCCCCGAGGCGTTCGCCCAGTTCACCAAGGTCTGCCAGATTCTGGAAAGCCACTACCACGACATGCAGGACATGGAGTTCACCGTGGAAGCCGGCAAGCTGTATATGCTCCAGACCCGTAACGGCAAGCGTACCGCCCCCGCCGCTCTGAAGATCGCCTGCGATCTGGTGGACGAGGGCATGATCGACGAGAAGCAGGCCGTTGCCATGATCGAGCCGAGAACGCTGGACACCCTGCTCCATCCCCAGTTCGACGCCAAGGCACTGAAGGCCGCGCAGCCCGTTGGCCGCGCGTTGGCCGCGTCTCCCGGAGCCGCCTGCGGCCGCATCGTCTTCACCGCTGAGGACGCCAAGGCCTGGGCTGACAGAGGAGAAAAGGTGGTTCTGGTTCGTCTGGAGACCTCTCCTGAGGACATCGAGGGCATGATGTCTGCACAGGGCATCCTCACCGTCCGGGGCGGCATGACCTCTCACGCTGCCGTCGTTGCCCGCGGCATGGGCCGCTGCTGCGTCTCCGGCTGCACCGAGATCAAGATGGACGAGGAAAACAAGAAGTTCGTTCTGGCGGGCAAGACCTACCGCGAAGGCGACTGGCTGAGTCTGGACGGCTCCACCGGCTGCATCTATGATGGCATCATCGAGACCCGTGACGCGGAGATCGCCGGTGAGTTCAGCCGTATCATGGGCTGGGCTGACAAGTATCGCCGCCTGCAGGTTCGCACCAACGCCGACACCCCCCGTGACGCCATCCGGGCAAGAGAGCTGGGCGCCGAAGGCATCGGCCTGTGCCGTACCGAGCATATGTTCTTCGAGGAAGGCCGTATCGCCTCCTTCCGGGAAATGATCTGCTCCGACACCGTTGAGGAGCGGGAGGCCGCTCTGGGCAAGATCCTGCCCATGCAGCAGGCCGATTTCGAGGCGCTGTACGAGGCCATGGAGTCCTACCCCGTGACCATCCGGTTCCTGGACCCCCCGCTCCACGAGTTCGTCCCCAACACCGAGGAAGAGATCGCCGAGCTGGCCAAGACGCAGGGCAAGACCGCTCAGCAGATCAAGGATATCATTGCTTCCCTGCACGAGTTCAACCCCATGATGGGTCACCGCGGCTGCCGTCTGGCGGTCACCTACCCCGAAATCGCCGCCATGCAGACCAAGGCCGTCATCCGCGCGGCGCTGGCAGTGAAGGGTCGTCACCCCGACTGGACGCTGGTGCCTGAAATCATGATCCCCCTGACCGGCGACGCCAAGGAGCTGAAGTTCGTCAAGGACGTGGTGGTCAAGGCGGCGGACGCCGAGATCGCCGCAGCCGGTGCCCAGCTGCACTATGAGGTCGGCACCATGATCGAGATACCCCGCGCCTGCCTGACTGCCGACGAGATCGCCAAGGAAGCGGAGTTCTTCTGCTTCGGCACCAACGACCTGACCCAGCTGACCTACGGCTTCAGCCGTGACGACGCAGGCAAGTTCCTGGACGCCTACTACGACGCCAAGATCTTCGAGAACGACCCCTTCGCCAAGCTGGATCAGACCGGTGTCGGTGCGCTGATGCAGATGGCGGTGGAAAAGGGCAAGAAGGTTCGTCCGGAGCTGCACTGCGGCATCTGCGGCGAGCACGGCGGCGACCCCATGAGCGTGGAGTTCTGCCACCGGATCGGTCTGGACTATGTTTCCTGCAGCCCCTTCCGTGTGCCCATCGCCCGTCTCGCCGCCGCGCAGGCTGCCATCCGCGAGGGCCGGTAATCCGGGCTTGCCTCTCTGACAGCAAATCAATTTCAAGGCCGCATTCCCCGTCAGGGGAATGCGGCCATTTCTTTGGGTAAAAATGCCGGAATCACACGGATTTCCCGGCCTGATAGGCCTTTTCCAGCGCAGGATGTCCGGCAATGTCGCCGACGCCGTTGACGCCGCCCGCAAAGATCGTGTCCACCAGTTCACAGCGGGGGAAGCAGTCCACCCAGCCCTGCACGGCCGCCCGGGTGCCATCCACCGTTTCCGGCTCATCCTCCGCCGCCGTCGCCAGCAGGTAGGCTTTGGTGAAGGCATAGTCCGTGTCGTACAGCGGGTTGGCGCGATCCAGCATGGTCTTGAGCTGGCCGCTGACGCTGTAATAATACACCGGCGTGGCGAACACAAGCACGTCGGCGTCGTGCATTTTTGCGGTTACCTCCACGGCATCGTCCCTGATGACGCAGTGCCCCAGCTTCTGGCAGGCGAGACAGCCCCGGCAGAAGCCGTAGTTCTTTTCCCGGAGATGTACGGTTTCCACCAGATTTCCGGCTTCCAGTGCGCCCTTGGCGAAGGCCGCGGCCAGCGTCTCCGAATTACCGCCCTTGCGTGGGCTGGAGGACAGGATCAGTACCTTTTTATTCATTACAAAACACCCCTTTTTTGATTTGCATAAATTTCCGTTGTTCAAATCCCCGTTCGGTGCTACAATAATCTGACAACGGTCGAAGGTGGGAAAATCATGACGTTTTACGAAAAAATGCGGCTCGTCTGCCTGCGCATCCCCAGAGGGAAAGTCGCGACCTACGGGCAGATCGCCATGCTCTGCGGCAAGCCCAGAAATTCCAGACAGGTGGGCTACGGACTGCGGGAGAATCTGGCCGGGGAGGATATCCCCGCCTTCCGGGTGGTCAACGGCAGGGGCGAGCTGAGCGGGGCGCAGCACTTTGTCATTTCCGATTTGCAGCGCACGCTTCTGGCGGAGGACGGCGTTCCCACATACTGGAACGGTCACTGCTGGTGCGTGGATTTGAAAAAATACGGCTGGGAAACGTCCCAGGCCGACGCGGCGGCCTTTGAAAAAGCGTTTGCGACCCCGGAAGATCATTTGGATTTGGGCTTGTAGTCCTTCATTTCCGGGATCGCCCCACCGGACACCGCCCACAGGTACAGGCTTGCCACGCTGCAATAGGGGCTGAAACGGCGGCGGTATTTTTCAAACAGCGCCCGGTCGATTTCCCGATGGTGATAGACCATCCGCAAGCCCCGCTGAATGGCAAGGTCGTCGTAGCTGAAAATATCGGGGCGCTGCATACAGAACAGGAGAATCATCTCCGCAGTCCACACGCCGATCCCTTTCAGCGCCCGCAGGGCTTCAATGGCGTCCTCGTCGGACATCCGCTTCACGGCGGCCAGATCAAAAGCGCCGGTGTGGACTTTTTCGGCAAAATCCGTGATGTACTCCGCCTTGCGGAAGGTCATGCCCAGGGCTTGCAGCTTCGGGATGCCCGCCGCAAGAATGGTCTCGGCGTTCACTTTCACCAGCGCGTCCTGCATCCGCTGCCAGATGGTCGCCTGCGCCTTCGTGGAGATCTGCTGGCCGATGATGTGGTGAATGACGGAAGAAAAAAGGTCGGTATCTACGGCGCGGTCGATGTGGCCGATTTGGTCAATGACCGCGCAGAGCCGCTTGTCCTTCCGGCGCAGATAGGAAACTTCCGTTTTCCCATATGCAAAGTACATGTTTCTCACTTCCTTAAATATCATGATACCGCAGATTGTGTGGAAAAGCTATCAAAAATTTTTTGACGGCTGCAACATTTTCCTTTGCCCGGCTGTATACAGGATAGAACGGTGGAAATGCCGGAAAAGAGAAAGGAATGTTTTGATTATGGAAAAGTTTATTGCTGTTATTTTGAGTTTGGTGATGGCGCTGGCCATTGTGGGATGCAGCGGAAACGCAAATGCTCCCGCACCCACTACCCACAAGGGTGATACCTCCTACACTGCGGACGGTACGGTCATTCCCGGAAGCGACCCCAAAACTTGGGGGCCTGCGGATGAAAGCGAAAACGTACAGATTCCCAACCCTTGGCAGAAATGCGGCAGTCTGGAAGAAGCGGGCAAGCTCGCCGGTTTCTCCTTCACTGCCCCCGAGACCGTGGACGGTTACACGGAGCGGTACATCGCGGCCATTGAAAACGAAATCGCCCAGGTGATCTTCAGCAACGGCGATGAGGATGATTCCACACTGTATTTCCGCAAGGGACTGGGCGGCAACGACATCAGCGGCGACTACAACACCTACGATGTTACCGAGGAGCAGACCATCGACGGGCACACTGTCCTCTGCAAGGGCAACGACGGCCTGATCTATACCGCGACATGGACGGACGGCACCCATTCCTACGCCGTAATGTGCAACGCCGGTATGAGCGCCGAGCAGCTGAGCGTCTGGGTGGAAGCTCTGGCCTGAAAAACAGCCTGAATTTTAGAAGGAAGGAACCTTTGGAATGGAAGCAATAGCAATTCCCATGCCCCTGTGGTGGCGGCTTCTGGGGCGGCTGTACGCGTTTGCTCTGCGCCTGATTCCGCAGGAAAAGCAGCAGACGAAGGCGGATGACCGGGCGGGGCAGATGGCGGCGGATGCTCTGGATACCTACGGAAACGCCATTCTGCGCTGCGCCTACAGCTATCTCCACAACATGGCGGACGCGGAGGAAGTCTTGCAGGACACGCTTCTGAAGCTTCTGACCGCCGCCCCCAACTTTGAAAGCGAGGAGCACAAAAAGGCGTGGCTCCTGCGGGTGGCGGCGAACCTGAGCAAGAACCGCATCGAGTACAACGCCCTCCGAACCTCCGACGAGCTGAGTGACGAGCTGGCAGAGGAAGGGCGGGAAGACCTGTCCTTCGTCTGGGACGCGGTGAAGGAATTGCCGGTGCAGTTCCGGGAGGTGATCCACCTGCACTATTACGAGGGCTATTCCACGGAGGAAATCGCAAAAATCTTACAGCGGAATCCGTCCACTGTCCGTTCCGACCTTCGCCGGGGCAGGGAAAAGCTGAAAACCATTTTGCAGGAGGGCTATGACTTTGAAGTATGAGCAGATCATGGATAAAATCGAAGTGACGCCGGAAATGCGGCAGCGAGTCCTCCGCAATGTGGAGGCAGAACAGGCAAAGCAGAAGAAGCGTCAGCTGACCCGGCGGCTGGTTACATTGGCGGCCTGTCTTGCCATCGTGGTGTGCTGCTGCTACGTCTGGAAGCCGAAGCAGACAGATCCGCCGGAACAGGGGATGATGGCGGTCGCCCAGATCGACACCGTGGACAGTCTGGAAGCGCTGACCGAAAAAACGGGGATTCCCATGAACGAGCTGACGGGCGTTCCCTTCACGGTGGAGCGCACGGAATATGTGTCCTATTGGGACGAACTGGCGGAAATCCAGTATTTCGGCGGCAGTGACAGCCTGTGCTACCGCAAATCCCCCGGAACGGAGGACAATTCCGGCGACTACAATGTGTACGCGCAGGAGGAAACACTGGAAATCTCCGGAAACGCCGTGACCTTAAAGGGCGGCAACGGCGCGTACAGTCTGGCCATCTGGACGGACGGAAGCTACGCCTACTCCATTTCCGTGACGGACCCGCTTTCCCGGGATGCGTTCGGGGCGCTGCTTGAGGAAAACTTTTAACGGATAAAAGACCACGCCCCGCCTTTGATGGGTGGCCGTAAAACAGTAAATGGAGCGTATCGGTACAGATGCGCTCCATTTCTCGTGCCAACGTATGCAGCCCCTTGGCTCTCCCTCTGGGAGAGCTGTCACCGAAGGTGACTGAGAG
>ERZ772861.744-NODE-744-length-32314-cov-18.663133_pt1 | contig 32314 bp, 18 predicted proteins | sample MGYA00512135_ERZ772861 | MGnify/ENA primary metagenome ERZ772861 (study PRJEB29015, sample SAMEA2737700) | human gut metagenome | biome: human gut; feature: human-associated habitat; material: faeces | place: China | collected 2012 ...
TGCGCGTTGGGGCTGAAACGGAATCTAACGAGCTGTTTGACAAAAGCCACGGCTTCTATATTGCAGTAATCCAAGGTTTTTTCCGAGATTATTATTACACCAGAGGTAGTGCCTTTTCGTTCCTGGTGGAACAAAAGCCAGAATATGCGCGGTACTTCACCTCATGGGAACAAATCACTCCTGTTTCCTTTCCAAACCCCATGCAGAACCGAATCATCGAAAACTATTGCTCCGGTGTATATCTGTCTCCAGATCAAGTTATACAACTTCTCAAAGACATGGAGCAGGACCCAAAAGTCCTTGAAGATCTGGAGGGGCTTTGGAGCAATGGACAGATTGCTGTGCTGAAAAAAGCACTTTCTGCTGCTGCAAAGTCAGGAGTCGGTCTGTTGGAGGCCACTGAAGTGGTAGAGCCCAACCCCATCAGCCCGAATGAGAGCACAAGCTACTCTAACCTGTACCACTGTGATCGGGACGGGGTATATCTCTACATAGATGCCGTCAGTGGTCAATTAGCGGATGCGATTGGGAAAAACGAAGGATAGATTCTCTCTATGAAAATGTGTGGGCATCTGTGGGAAGAACCAAAATAGGCAGCTACCCACAATATTGATTATCGCAGAAAAGCTCACCGTTTCGGTGAGCTTTTCTGCAATATTTCATAATTTTTTTATTGCTACCACTGGTTGCCGAATTGACATAGGTGGGGTGGTAGAGTGGCTACCACAGAAAAAATAGAATGAAAGTGAGGAGGTTCACTATGAAGTTACCCGAAAAGATTCAAAGGGAACGAAAAAAGATGGGACTGTCCCAGGAGAAACTCGCAGAAAAAATAGGAGTATCAAGGCAGGCCATCACAAAATGGGAGAACGGCTTGGCATCCCCTGAACTGGAAAAAATCGTCTCATTAAGTGAATGTTTTAAGGTATCTACTGACTATTTGTTAAAGGACAATATTACCGAGCCGACCCCACCACAAGAATCTGCATTGAAAGGAAACAAGCGAATGTCATGGAGAACGTGGCTTGGAGGAAGTTTGTTTGGAATATCGGCGCTGATTATATTTGTATTATGGCGACTTTCTGTTCGTTTTCCTATTTCGGGAATGACCGGAAACGGTGTCCATTTAACCGGATTTAGTGGCTTTCTTGGCTTTCATGGAATTTTACATGAAAGCTATGTAATAGTTGCGATTGGAATAATCGGTTTGATACTTCTGATTACTGACTTTATCCGCATAAAAAAGAATAATCGCTGATGACCGGACAATGCAGAGTTGATCTTAAACTGAATAGGTTTATTTCGGCTCGGCAGCATTGACCTGTCGGTAGAAATACATATATTTGAATTAAGAAAGGGAGTGATGCTGCCGGTGTGCCGTCCGTTTGTATGGACAGGAGTCTGATGCACTATGCAATACCTCAAGAAGCGCATTATGCTGTTCCGCTGTCTTTACGCACCACGACACACGGCTTACAAGACAAAGAAAATCATCTTTATATGGAAGTATGGTGGCCGGGAGTATTGTTCTAAAAGCGAAAAGCCTCCACCTGCCAAAAGATGCTTTTTCTGCGGACTTTTTAATAAACGACTTGGAGCGGTCGAATTTGTACTGAGTTACAGATTCGGCCGCTTTTTGATTTGTTCTCGACTACTTGGTCACTGGTGTCGAGCACCACCACTTCCGATTTGTTTTCCACAAAAAACAAATCGGAGGTAACAGAGGTGCAAAATTATCGCAAAAGCGACTATGCGATAAACAAAAACAGCCCAAATATCGTTTATCGCTTTCATAACGAAATCATAGAAATCACACTGGAGGATTATCTGAAGGAGAATCCTGACAAAACGGAACATGACTTTGCAGAGCTGAAAGCCCTGTCCGATCAAATTTACTATGAGCAGGATCGGGCAGAGAGCGCCCAGACCCGCAAGGATGTTTCGATCCACGGTTTGGAGGAAACGGAGCATTGTGCCACTCGCGCTCTGGATGAAGAATGGGAAGAACGAGTTGTTGACATACAGAACCGCAAGTATGCCTGGAAAGCCCTGGAGCAGCTTTTTACAGTGGGCGCTTTGACCGAGGTTCAGAAACGGCGATTCCGGCTTCATGTTTTTCAGGGACTCTCTACCCGGCAGATCGGTCGCATGGAAGGGACAAGCCATCAAGCCGTTGCCAAGTCCATAAACCTGGCGATTGCCAAACTTAAAAAATATTTTGCGGCACAGGGTTGACACCCCTGCGGTTTCAGGACGATAGGTGAAAGGCATTCTTTCGAGTGTTCTTCTTTCACCTGTACCTTGACAACCGCATACTCATTCATCAGTAACATCCCCCCTTTCCAGCTCGAAGAGCTAAAGCCGATTCAGGGGCCGCGCCATGATATACGGACATGATGAGCAGATCCCACCTGATTATCATAATTGGTCTTGCATACAATCCTGTCCTGTATGAGCGAGTAACGGCAGCCTGTAAAAACCGGGCAGCACCCGGCGCGGCCATGACCGGAAAGGGGCATAATGGTACTCCTGTCCAGCCACAGCCCTGCTTAAGATCAGAGTAGTCCATAACATTTGGAAACCATCTGGTTGCAGGATCACGCAATGGGGGCAGCTCGGAGAGATCCTCGGAGGGGTGAGATTCCCGTGGGCCGGTTCGCTGCCGGTCACTGATGACTTCCCAATATGTGCGGGGTGTCAAGGACAAATGGCACATAACAAGAAAACAAATCTTGCTAATGTTTGTCAAGGACTTTTTTCTGAAAGTTGCACAGAAAAAAGGGTGCACTAAACGAACCCACCAGATTGCGGGCTTTGAAACAATGATGTAGAATCAAATCGGTTTACTTGTAGAGCTCCATTGCTCTGGCGTAGTAGATCCGGAGGAACTTGTTCACGCCAGCCATCTTGGCTACGTTGAAAGGCTTCCCTTCCTGCTCTTTTTTGAGCATAAAAAGGTACACGGGGTCGTCTTGAGGTTTTGTCAGTTTAAGGGCCTGCATTACCTCGTAACAAGCCTTCCGGAGGGCAGAGCTGCCACGTTTTGAAATGTGGCGGTTTCTGCTCTCGAATTGTCCGGATTGATATGGAGGGGCATCGTTGCCGGCATAGGAGTTCAATGCCTTACCGCTGTGAAAGCGATGGACATCACCGATCTCGGCGAGGATAATCGGTCCGAGGCGGTCACCAACGCCGTGCATTGCTCGGAGTACCTTGTATTCCGGAATTGTCTCGGCGATGTTTCTCATCTGAGAAATGATTTCGTCGGCAGCATTTTGTGTTGCGGAAAGCAGGTCAACGCATTGATTTTGTGAGAGCCAAATGTAAGGGTCTTCGCCGCGGGTGGTAATGCTGTCAACAGCGAGTTCGTAGATACTAAGTCCCTTGCTGGACGCGCTGCGTTCTGAAGTCTTTTTCGCCAAGACATCATAGGATGCCAGGAAGCGCGCCTTTCCAATTCTTTGAATCTCATCAAAGGACTTGAATCGTTTGATAAAGAGCAGCAGAGCGCATTTTTCAGGGTTTCTGCTGTTCAGTGGCAGTATTCTTGTGATCCCAGGCATCGTCTGATCCAGCAGAGCTATGAGCTGAACTTTCAGTTTCGCGACATAAGTGATACGCTGGCTGTACTGACGGGAAAGAAATTTCAAGTCCTCATACTTTTGCTCCATTGAGCTATACGGTACGAGTTTATAAGATTTTTCAAGTGCATAGGCTGCTATCCGAAGCGCGTCCTTCTTGTCCGTCTTCGCCTTATGAATCTCGACATCCCCGTATTTTTTCATCTGGTATGGATTGACAATGCAAACGGGAAACCCTTCGCCTTGAAGCTTCTTGAGCACCGGATAATGGTAGTGGCCAGTGTACTCCATGAGGATGGTCGTGGGTTCTCCAAGTCCCTTCAGATAGGTCACGAAAGCTTCCATCTCCGGCTGCGTATGAGCCATTGTGAATGGACTTGCCAGAACTGTACCGTCTGAATCAATCACCGCAACGGTGCTTTTGGCTTTGGATATGTCGATTCCAACTGCGATCATGAAACTCCTCCTTCGTAAATTGAGATACGATTGGTTCCAGCACTTCAAGATTCAATCAGATTAGTCCGTGAAACGGGAGCAGTGATTTGTCCCAACTTGCTGAATCGAATGCAGAATGATGAAGGCTGGCTGACACATTTGTTTGCGGGCGTGGAGTCCCAATCGGAAATTCCGTCAGCCAATCACCTTCATCTTAAAGGAAAAGCGAAGGCTGTAACACCCTCGCTTATATATTACTAATCGGATTTTGTATTTCGCCGGAAATGGGGCAGGTCTTATGGCCTGCCCCGTTTTCCGGCTTACTTAATATTCAGGAGGTCAGTTTATGCGAAAGGCTATCCGGCGTGGCGATCTGTTCTATGCAGACCTGAACCCGGTGGTCGGCTCCGAGCAAGGCGGCATCCGCCCTGTCCTTGTTATCCAAAATGATGTGGGGAATCACTTTAGTCCTACCGTTGTTGCAGCAGCCATCACCAGCAGAAAAGCGAAGAACAGTCTGCCTACCCATATCCTACTTGAGAATGTGCCGGGGCTTGCGCCTACCTCTCTGCTTCTGTTGGAACAACTGCGGACAATAGACCGGAAGCGGCTCCGTGGTTACATTGGGCGTATCAGTAAAGAAAAAATGCTGGAGGTAGATGCAGCCCTGGCAATCAGCATCGGCATAGGATACCCCAACGAAAGGAGGACTCACAATGTATGAAAATGACGGCGGCCTACTCTCTCCCAGAGATGCCTACCGATTGATGTTAAAAGACTACCCGGATGTGATGGACATTGGTCAAATGTGTGAGGCGCTTGGCGTCAGTACAAAAACCGGGTACAAGTTACTTAAAGATGGGAAAATTGAGTACCTTAAAATTGGACGGGCTTACCGCATCCCCAAAGCCCACATTCTTCGTTATTTGAAAATCACCTGCTCCACTTTTGCGGAGTAGCAGGCTATGGTGTCGATCTTCACCGGATAGACGCAGAAAGTTAACAATTCTGACGCGGATTTACCTGGAGTTTTGTTCTGTCCGATGATACAATAAAGGTGTCATTGGTAGGTGAACTCAATACCGCAAAAGGAGGAACAGATCAGTATGCCAGCGGTACACCTGCAAGAAAACAGCAAACTAATCTCCGGCCATGTGGCCGAGAAAAAAGGGTATCTCTATTGGGTTCTAAACCTTACCGATGAGAACGGTAAGAGAAAGCCCAAATGGATTCCCACCCATAAGAAAGTCAAGGGCAATAAGACCTGGGCAAACAATATGCTTCCCACCATCCGAAAAGAATGGACGGAAAAGCTGCTTCAGGAGGCTACGGCCTCACAGCAGTCGGCTTCTCCGTCTGGCCCGTCATCCGCAGCGATTTCCTTTGTGGATTTCCTGTACCAGTGGCTTGAGTACAAGTACAAGTCTGCTACCGGACGGGTGATGGACAGCAAGCCCATTGAACTCTCGACCTATTCGGGATACGAACAACAGCTTAACAACCCCATCGCCCCGTATTTCCGAGAGCATCCTGTCGCCCTTTGTGACCTTACCAAACAAGATATTCTCGCTTTTTATGAGAAAGAATTGGAACGGGTCAAGCCGACCACCGTTAAACATTACCACGCTCTGATTCATGGGGCGTTGAATTATGCGGTTGACAAAAATCTGATTCCAAGCAATCCGGCTGACCGGATTATCATTTCCAAGCCTGAACCCTTCAAGGGTGACTACTACCTGGATTCGGAAGTCCTGAATCTGTTTGAAGTTATCAAGGGGCATAAGATCGAGCTGGTAGTTCTACTGACTGCTTTTTACGGCCTGCGCCGCAGTGAGGTTATCGGTTTGAAATGGAGTGCCTTTGACTTCAACCATAACTGCTTCTCCATTCGGCATACGGTAACAACCTGCAATGTAAAGGGAGAGCGGGTCACGATTAAGAAGGACAAGGCAAAGAACAAATCCAGTCTGCGGACTTATCCATTGATTCCTTTTTTGAAAGAACGGTTGCTGGAGGCCAAGAAACAGCAGGAAGAAAATCGCAAGCTGTGCGGGCGCGCCTACAACAAAGAATATCTGGGATATGTCTGTGTCGATGTGATTGGCAATCTCATTAAACCCAACTATGTGTCCTCGACCTTTGGGAAGTTGCTTGCCAAGAACAATTTACGGCACATTCGTTTCCACGATCTTCGCCATACCTGTGCCTCGCTTTTGCTGGCCAACGGTGTTCCGATGGAACAGGTAAAAGAATGGCTGGGACACAGTGAGATTTCAACAACGGTGGATATTTACGGGCATCTGCAATATGCCACGAAAAAACAATCCGCCGCAGCCATTGAGCAGGACATTGTGGCGCCCATGCTGCAAAACCTATCGGCGGTTTCTCCATAAAAAGGAAAGAGGTCTACCAGCTTTTCGCTGGCAGACCTCATGGCGGAGATGGAGAGATTCGAACTCTCGCGCCGGTTTTGAGCCGACCTACCGCATTTCGAGTGCGGACCCTTCAACCGCTTGGGTACATCTCCAAATTTATGTTATATCCCTGGTCCCGACCCGCCGACCAATTCAGCCGGTGGAAATCGGGAAGAACAACAGGATAGAACAAGCAACATTATTCAATTTGAACTCGGCTGGAACCCGCATGGTTCCAAGGGTTTCAGCCGTTTGGCACTCCGCATAGGAAACCTGATTTCGAATCATTACACCAACTTGGATGATGACGGTAAATCAGGGACGATAGCGGTAACTACGGAACCCCAAAACATACCTCTCAAAGTGGCTGTCAGATGGCTGCTCTCATTATAGCCATTTTCCCGCAAAATTCAAGCCGTGGAAATTGGGAAGAACAACAGGATAGAACAGACCCCAATTCACAATTTGAACTTGCCCGCAAACCCGCATGGTTACTGGCTTTTCGGCAGTTTGGACTTCCAAAGTGGAAACATGATTTCGAGTCAGCCCCGTTATGACCACTTCGATACCGCTGCGTATTCAGTTCGCTGTTATCAGCCAAACTATTATGCCATAACTTTTTGCGTCTTGCAAGGTCTTTTTTCGCATTCGGGGCATATTCTGTGCGTATGAAGACTGTCTATTTATCGGTACGCCTGAAAAATTACGAAAATGCGCTCGCGCTGGTCGGTGCGCCGCTCACCGAAACGCCGGAGCACGCGGACGTTTTGCTGCTGCCCGGCGGGGGCGACATGCACCCGCGCTTTTACGGTCAAGCGCTGAACGGCTCGGAAGATCTCGACGAAGCACGCGACGCGCGTGAGCTCACGCTGATTGACAACTTCCTGTGCGCGGGAAAGGCTGTCATCGGCATCTGCCGCGGGCTGCAAGTCCTCAACGTCTATTTTGGCGGCACGCTGCGTCAGCACATCGAGGGCCACAGTCAAATTGACGGCGTTGACCGGCTGCATGCCATCAACACCGCGCCGGGCCTTCTGCGCGAGCTGTACGGCACGCGCTGCACGGTCAACAGTGCACACCATCAGGCCGTCTGGCGGCTGGGGACGGGGCTTCAGGTCTTCGCCTGCGCGGAGGACGGCACGGTCGAGGCCGTCGGCCACAGGACGCTCCCCGTCTTTGCCGTGCAGTGGCATCCCGAGCGGCTGTGCGGCGCGTTCGCGCGGCCGGAAAGTGCCGACGGTGCAAGGCTTTTGTGCGCTCTACTCAGATAACATAAAAAAGTGCAGAAAAATTCTGAAAAAACGTTGACAAAACGGGACACTGATGCTATTATAACAGAGCTGACGATTTTTGCGGAGGGCGCATGCAGGTGTAGCACAATGGCTAGGGCACCAGCCTTCCAAGCTGGGGATGCGGGTTCGATTCCCGTCACCTGCTCCAATCCATTTGCGCCAGTAGCTCAGCTGGATAGAGCAACTGCCTTCTAAGCAGTAGGCCGGGGGTTCGAGTCCCTTCTGGCGTACCATTTTTTAGGCTCTCAGCATTGCAGCAAATATCGCACGGATACAGGATATGTGGTGGGTGTAGCTCAGTTGGTTAGAGCACCGGATTGTGGTTCCGGGTGTCGAGGGTTCGAGTCCCTTTACCCACCCCACAAAACAATGAGGGATCGGGAGTGTCCCGATCCCTCTTCCCTTTCCACACAGGGGTGTCGCCAAGTGGTAAGGCAAGGGACTTTGACTCCCTCATCCGCTGGTTCGAGTCCAGCCATCCCTGCCAGCTTTTTCCGGACGACGTCCTTTTATATAAGTGCATACGCTTCGTTAGCTCAGTAGGTAGAGCACCTGCCTTTTAAGCAGGGTGTCCGGGGTTCGAATCCCCGACGAGGCACCAAAAAAATACGACCACCCTTTGGGTGGTCGTATTTTTTTGGTGCGGCGATTTTGCTGCGCAAAATCGGTCGCCTGCGGGCGGGTGATTGAACGCGAGTGGGGAAACCCGCAAAGGTTTCCCCCTCACACTCCCCCTTCCTTGCGATATACGAGGGTGCGAACAACAAGACCTGAGGGTAATCACAAAAGAGGAAGATACCTTTTGGTATCTTCCTCTTTTGCTGTTTTGCCGCCGGGGAGTCGAAGTTTATACCCCCTTGCGGGGTAAATCCCCGACGAGGCGCCAAAAGTCCCCTTGTTACAGGGATTTTTGTTTTCTTTCGAAATCCGCTTTGTTAGTAATGCGTTAGTAACGGCGACCGTTCTCCACCGCGTGCGTACACTGTCTTCATATTACCGGGACGCCGATGAAGCTACTCGCTACGACAGTTCCGCCAGCTTATCCGCGTATTCCCGCGGCAGCTCCAGCTGCGGCGTATCGGTGATGCGCCACGCCAGCGGGCTGGTATCCCGCCGCACCTCGGCCAGAAGCTGCGGCACCTGCCGCGCCGCCTCCACACACCGCCGGGCGTCCTCCTCCCGCCCGGCCTGCCGATAAAGATACGCGCTGTCCAGCAGTCGGTCGATATAGCCGGTGTACTCCCGCAGGCTGTACCGGTTACAGGCTATGGCGCGGCGCTTGGCCTCCAGCATTCCCTCAATGTTCCCCTGCCGCCACGATGTCAGCGCCTGCGCGTTCCATGCCACGGCGGAGTAGGGATTCTGCCGCAGGATCGACCGGCTCCGGGCGGCAAAGGCATCCACATCGGAATCCTGCACCAGCAGGCGCAGCTGGGAGAGGGTGTTGTACGGATACACGCGCACCGCTGCCGCATCCTGTCCCAGCGCCGTCATCAGCGAGGATACTCCCACCCACAGGGACAGCGCCGCTGTTAACACGGCAGCGGCTCCCCACACGGCCGGGCGCTTCCACGCCAGCGGCTTTCCACTGTCCCAATCCAGGCACAGCAGCAGCACGCAGAACATTGTCGTGTATTCCAGGTCAAAATCGCAGGCCGCATGCGCCAGCAACGTCAGCAGCACCAGCTTCTGCTGCGGCTGCACATATCTGCTGCGCAGCGCCTGCCACAGCGCCGCCAGACACACAGCCACCGGCAGCCAGCCCACATCCAGCAGCAGCTGCAAAAGGTCGTTGTGTGCCCATCGGGTGCTGTATACGCCGGTCTGGAATGAGCCCTGCATGAAATAATAGCCCATATATCCCACGCCGAAGGGGTGGCGCAGGATCACAGGCAGAGCGTCCTGCCAGTACAGCAGCCGTCCCAGCAGCGAGCTGGCCTGCACGGAGATGTCCAGCAGGTGCCGCACGGCCAGCTGTGCCGTCAGCGCCGAGAGCCCGATGCCCGCAGCAGCTCCAGCCGTCAGCCCGCCCAGCGTCTCCGCCCACACGTGCCCACGCTTCCGGCACACAAGGCACACCGTCACCGCCGGGACGGCCAACAGGAACACCGCCCGACTGCCCGCCAGCAGGATACCCAGCGTCAGGAGCGCCGTCTGCACGATCCGCTTCCATGCGGGCGTGTCCTCTCGGAAGATCAGCACCTCAAGCCCCAGCAGCAGGAAGCAGGCAAAGGTGTTGGGATACTGGAAAAGCCCCGCCAGCCGTCCATTCACCGTGACATACGGTGCCAGCGGCGGCACCAGCTGCATCACGCAGGAGAGCACCGTCATGGCGCATCCCGTCAGCGGCAGATCGTCCAGCAGCGCACGCCGCTGCACCCCGTCCAGCTGCATCAGGCATACCGCCAGCAGCGGCAGCGGCAATATTTTCGCGATTCCCCACACCGCCAGCCCGTGATCCGCCGCCCACAGGGGCGTTACCAAATAGGCGGCGAACAGCACTGCCACCGCTGTCAGCGCCATATTCCGCCGCAGGGTCAGACCATGCCGCCTGCCGTACACCGCCAGCCACACCAGCAGCGCCAAAGCAAACACCGCGCAGAGCAGCTCGTAATACAGCCCCATCATGAACGGCGCGGCGCACAGCAGCACCCGCAGTGCGCGCTGACCTGATTTGTTTTTCTCACCCATGCTGTCTCTCCGTCTCCATCTGTTCAAAGGGAAGCGCCCACAAGGTCGATCCCCTCATGGGCGCTGGTCATCCGTTATCAGCCTGTTTTGGGGCTGGTCGTCGTCCCGGTCGTCGTCCCGCTGCTGGTTCCCGGCGACACCAAAACAAAATAGGTAGTCCCGTTCACCGTCACCTGTACGATCTGGCCAAAATAGCTGGCCGGAAGCTGCCGGGACAGTTCAAATATCTTTCCGCACGCCGCGCAGGAAATGGCTGTTGCGTTTCCGCTGGTATCATAGGTCAGCTTTGCGCCTGTGCAGGGCGTACCGTCATCGTTGGCCAGCTTGTGCGGAAGGGGCTGCGCCTCCACCGGCGTGTACAGGATGCCCTTGCCATTCCACATGGCCGCCTCCGTACCGCCCACAGCGTAGCACTTCCCGTTGATAAGCAGCACGTCCTCCGTGTACTCGCCGCATGTCGCATCATCGACATCCACGCCTTTGATCAACGTGCTCGCAATGGCCGTCGTTCCGTTGGCAAAGGCCGTGCTGGTGCTCAGATACACCCTCACCGCCGAGCCGTTAAGCAGCACATAGTCCGCCACGGACGCATCACAGGCGTACATCGGCGCAAATCCCGTTATCTGGAATCTGTCCGGATAGCCGCGCAATGCCGTGCCGCTGGCCGTCGTCTCCTGCTTAGACGGTCGCTTTGTGATCGCCAGCTGCGCGTCAGACGGAACATCGACCGCCTCGAAGGTTCCCGCCTTTACCAGTCTGCCGCTGAAGGGAGTGGTGGTGGTCTGCCCTTCTTCCTCCGGCTTCTCCGCCGCAGCCGCCTTTATCATGCCGTACAGCTGCTGATAATCCAGAATGTTCTGCTCGCCGTCGCCGTTCACATCGGCCACCGCCTGTATGTAATGCCCGTCGGTAATGGCGCCGGAGTAATGGCCCGTGGACAGGTATTCGAACAGGCAGGCCAGATCGGTGACGCTCACATCACCGGAGCCGCCGTTGATCTTGCCGACCTTCACCAGCTCGATGCTCGGCAGCTCACTGCCCTCCGTGAAGTAGAAGTCCGGCTGTTCATAGGACACATACCCTTCCTTTTTGGCACTGATGGAATAGTGCCCCTCGGCAAACCCGTCGAAGGAATACATACCGTCCGTCACATCGACCTCCTGCGGATCTTCGTACACCAGCGCGGCGATTACCGTGGCATCCGGCGGCGAAATGGTGCCACGGCTGGACGGCGTGCTCTCTCCGCTCTGCTCGCTTATGGCCACGCCGCCGGTTTCCGTGTCCTCCGCGCCGACTGCCTGCGCCGGCAGCAGAGCTGCCAGCATCAGCAGCGCCATCACCGCGCCAAAGAATCTCTTTTTCATCGCGAACCCTCCTGTTGTCTGTATTTCTCTGCCATACCGTGAGCGTCGGGAGCGGGGCGCGGATGCGCTCCGCTCCCGACTTCTTATGCGTTTTTTCTCAGGCGGCCTGCTCCCCCGCTTCCGTCTGAGGCTCCTCATCGGTCACAGGCTCCTCAACGGTTTCCGGCACATCGTCCACCGCAGGCGCAGGCTCCACGGGCGCGCCGCCGTCCTCCGTCTGGACGGTGTCCTGCGCATCTGCGTTCAGCTCCGCGCCGGTGTCCACCGGTGCGCCGTTCTCGTCCGCGTCAGCCGTCTGCGTGCCCTGCTGCGCTTCCAGCATACGTGCCAGCGCCGTCAGGTCGGCAGCAGAATAGATGCCGTCGCCATTGATATCCGCTCTGGTAGTATCCTCCAGATCGTCAATGCCCGCCATGAAGCGCGCCAGCGCCACCAAGTCGGCCTGATCCACCACGCCGTCGCCGTTCACATCGCCGACGGTGCTCGTCTCACCGCCGCCGGAACCGCCGCCGCTGGATATGCGCTCCAAGTAGTAGTTAATCCCATCATTGGTGCTCAGCTTATATTTGCCGGTATCAAAGCCGGTGATGGCCGTGCTGCTTTCGTGACTGCTGATCGTGCCCACCTCGTTCCAGTGGGCATTGGCGCCGAAGATGATCTTACCATTCCGCCAGCTCGTCAGCTCGACCCAGGACTCGCTCTGCTCCAACCGACCGTTGATGGTAATGCTGGCGCTGTCGTTGTTGACACTCGCGCTGTTCTTCTGTTTCCACACACCGCTTTCGCTGATGAGAAGCGCACCATTCACCTGCACGTCATTGGACGTCGCCAGCGTACCGTTGACAGCAAGGGTCGCAGACTCCTGAATGTTCAGCTGGCCGCCCACAGACAGCGTCACACCTTCCGGCACGGTAAGGGTGGAAGTCCGCTCATACTCTGCCGCAAGTGCCAGCTCTATGTTCCCCGGAACCGCCAGATCTTCAGTGAGGGTCTCCTCCCCCTGTGGCCACAGAATTATTGTTCCCTCATCCGTCCGCGTCAGCAGCGCCCGCATCTCCGCGATAGTCGTCACATACTTCTGCCAGTGGATAGTAGCCCCTTCGCTGTTCACGATCTTATCCAACGCATCGCAGTCACCGTACTGCATATATCTATTATTCTGAATCGTGCTGCCCTCGGAGATTTGTAATGCAAAGGTCACGGAAAAGCTGCCATCGTTGACAAAGGTCACGCCGCTATGCATTGCCGTCTGGCAGGAAAGCTCTCCTTTGTTTTCCATCGTTCCCTTGACAGTCAGGAACCCGTCTGTCTTCCTGTCGGCAATGTGAAGGCTGGTGTTGCCCCCATTGATAAACCGTGCGTTCACTTCCACCGTCAGAACACCTGTTTTCAGGTAGCCGCCCTGCTGCCAATTGCCATCCTGCGCCTGGCCGCCGAGCGTCTCCATTGTGCCATACACCGTTACGCCTTCCTCCGGCCAAATATGCATTTCGCCGCCCAGTGTCAGCACCGCGTCCTCCGCCACGGTCAGCCCCCGGAAGTTGCTGGACCGCATCTCGTCCATACGCAGCTCCACGCCGGACGGAACGGTGATATCCTCGTCAATAACGAAATAGGGAGCCGCGTCATCCATGGCGCTGCGGCACAGGAAGATGGTCTGCCGCTCCGCAGAACCACTCAGACCGCTCAGCGCCGCCTTCAGCTCCGCCATATTGGATGCCTCAAGCCGGGTGTTGTAGATCGTGGTCTTGCCGCTGCCGCCGATCACCGTACCCACCGCCTTCTCATTGGCCGTCAGCGTACCGTTGTTGGTGATGGTGCCTGTGCCGGCAAGTCTGTTGCAGGACATGTTGGCGCCTTCGCTGACGGTCAGTGCACCGTTGACAGTGGTCGTTGCGCCGCCAAATGCCCACACTTTCCTGTTGATCGTCAGAGTGCCGTCCACCTGTGCAGGCATGCTGATCCGCAGCGAACCGTTGACAATGACCTCGCCCTTGTTTCCGCTTTCATCAGCGGCGCCGATGATAATTGTGTTATACCCGTTACCGGTCAGATCATATATCTTCAGCTCCACATTTTCAGGAATGGTCAGCGTGGTGCCGGTGGCGATATACAGCGGCACGCTCTCGCCCTCATGCCGATTCATGTGCAGCGTGACTATGTAATTCCGTCCGTCGTCGCAGCTTTGCAGGAAGCTCTCCAAATTATCTGCATTGACAGTTCTATTGGCACCCAACCGGCAGCCATCGTCCACGGTCACATAGTCATCCCAAGCGGCGCCCTCCGGAAGCGCGATCCATGCATTATTTTCGAACTCCACGCTGCCTGTCCACTGGCGGTGCTCGCTTTCATCGTAATAATTGCGCACATGCAGCTTGCCGCCGGTACTCACGGTGATATCTCTACTCGCGTATACGCTGTCGTATACATTCACCGTGCCGTTCACCGTCATGGGCGCATCCAGATTCAGGTAATTCCAAACCGACAGCGTGCCGTTCACCACGACCTTCGCGGCATTGGCGCCCCAGATGTACACATTCTTGTCCCTGATCTCCAGACCGTTTGCCAGCGTCAGCGTGGTCTGGCTGCCAAGATCTATTTCAATCCTGTTCGCCAATGTACTGGCTCCCGCCGCCGTCAGCTCCTCCTGCGTCAGCGTTTCGCTTGTGCCCTCTTTGGAAATACGTGTCGTCCAGTTGAATTGCCGGTTGCCATTTTCGTCCCCGACGAGGTTGTCCTCGCCGCCCGCTTTGACAACGCCGTAGCCCCCGAAGTAGCTGATTCCATTACTGACATCCAGTTTTCCGTACAGGTACATATCGCCGTACAGCCACACGTTGCCCTTGTTGGTCAGGGTCACGCCCTCGTTGACAGTAAAGGTGGTCACGTTGATGGTCAGGTTAACGTTCTCCGGAATGGTCAGATCCTCGCTGATGGTCAGCTTGGTGCCGCGATAGTTGATCTGTCCGCCTTCTGCCAGCGCCGATTTCAGCGCTTCAAGACTGCGAACCACCTTGCTTCCATCGTCCCCGCCGCCGATGTCCACTTCGTTGTGCTTCAGGGCGAACTGCTCGGCGGCCAGGGAGCCGTTATTGACGATCGTACCGGCCTTACCCTGCTCGTTTTCATCGGTCAGGTACTGGCAATACATCCGGCCGCCCTCGTCGATGGTCAGCGTGCCGCCCACCAGAAGGTTTTTCTGCACATTGGCATATCCGTTTGCGCTGACGGTCAGCTTGCCGTCAACGGTGAACGGCGCATTACTGTACAGGGTTCCCTGTATGGTCAGTGCAGCTCCCTCAGCAATATAGGTCGTCGCGCCCTCGTTATAAAATGCCAACTCCACACCAGCCGGAATGGTCAGATCCTGCGTCAGCTCGATACGCTCTCCATCATCTTGCCGGTAAACGCTCAGCGTATAAGAGAAGAAGTCCGGCAGCGTACTGGCGTTGATATCGGCCAGCGCTTTCTGTATCTTCTGATCGGCGTTGTCGCCCTGCTCCAAGCGAGCCGCCACACTTTTGTTCGCTTCCGCACCGTTGCCCTGTGTCCACGCAGCCGCCCAACCGTCCTCTACTATGATGACACTATCCTCGCCGAAGGATATCCAACCATTGTTGGTCACATGGCCGCCGGCCTTTACGGTAAAGCTTCCGTTCCAGGAGTAATATTCGCCATTTTCCCGCACGACCAGCTTACCGCCATTCTCCACTGTAACGGTGCTCTGTGGGTTCAGATACGCCTCTTTGCCCACATCAAGTGTGCCCTTTATCACCAGCGGCGCACCGCACTCCAGCTTTCCGCCCGGTGCTCCTGTCCACGGGGACTCGTTCTCGCCGCGGATATACTCTTCCAGTGCCAGCGTCGCGCCGGGTGCGATGGTCAGAGTACCGTATCCCTCGATGACCAATGTCTTTTTCTTGGGGATCGTCAGATCCTCCGTCAGCGTCACGTCCTCGTTTACCTCAACGGTAACGGTGCTGACGTTCTTCTGCGCGAACGCCGCCAGGATCGCAGCCCTGTTGAACTCCGTCCTGACCTGATAGTCAAAGCTGACCTTTTCGTCCATATTGACCTTGGCGTTCTCGCCCTTGACATAGGTACCCTTGACGGTAAAATTCGTCTCCGCCAGATCCAGCGTACCGTTCACTGTCAGGGTGCCGGTGACGGTCAGGCTGCCGTACTGCTGGCGGAAGGTACCGCCCGCCGCAACGGTCATATCGCCGTTGACAGTCACCCAGCCAAAGCTATTGACCGTACCGTTCACCTGCAGACCGCCATTGAACGTTGCGGTGGGGTAGGTGCCATCGACCATGCCGCCGCCATCCGGCAGCACCAGCGTGCCGTTCACCACAAAGGGTACCGTGCTGCTCAGCTGCTTGCCCAGCGCCACCGTCAGCGTTTTGCCCGCCGGAAGCGTTACCGTGGGAAAGAAGCTCTCCGTATTGGCCGGAGGCGCCAGCTGCAGGAAGGAAATGCCGTCCAGCATGCCACCCACGGTCAGGTCATCCGGCAGCGTAACCTGTAGGGGCTGCCACATCTGCGCGTTGCGCACCACAACATTGAAATGCTCATTATTCGCCTTGCCGCTGACGCTGTCAAAGGCGGCCATAGCGCTTTGCAGTGCGCCGGAACGGGATGCCTCGGTGTCCGTCAGCATTTTCACGCTGCAGATAGCGCCGGGTACGTTCTTTTTCCCCGCCAGATCGCCGCGATGCTCCACCGGAACGACCAGACTGCCGCTATTGTCGACAGTCGCATTATCGCCGATATACCATCTGTCAGCGATGGTAATGGCCTCATAGCCGTTCATCAGTTTACCGCCCTCACTGATCGTGATGGCAGACGGTGAGTCGGTACCGAAGGACTTGTCGTAAAGAGCCATACTTCCGTTAACGGTGAGTGTACTCCCGTAGCGAATGCCGCCGTAGGCGTCAACAGCGCTGTCCGCTTTGACCTCCATGGAGCCTACGGTCAACGCCTCCGATGCGTAGACATACGCGCCGCTCTCCACCGTCAGCTTACCGGTCACGGTCAGCGCCCGCTCTCTGCCAAGGAACAGCTCTACCTTGGCCGGCGCGGTCAAATCACCGCTGACGGTCACATCGCCGATGATATAGGCTATATAGTGCGCCCCACTTTTGTCCGTTGCGGCCGCAGCGCCGAGCTTCTGCAGATCAGCAGTCAGTTGCGCGCCGGTGGACGCCTCGCTGAACAGGTAATACGTAGCGCCCTCAGTGGCAACGATACTGCCGCTCACCTTGTCATAGCCTGCCTCCAGCTGGCCTTCCACCGTCAGCGTCTTGCCAGATGATACCTCCAGCCGGCCTTCACCCATATAGACGCCAAAGCCCTTGGGTATGGTCAGGTCGGAGGCAATCGTCAGCGTAGCATTGCTGTCCTCCAGCTGCGCCGCGCTCTTTGCAAAGCAGACATAGCCGTCCGGATCGGCGGCGATCAACTCCCGCAGACCCTGCTCGCTCCAGAAATACGTATTCCCGTCCTTGTCTGTCACATAGTTAGCCGCCAGCGCCATATCCACCATCGTGGTGGGGATCATCACCAGCAGCATGACCGCCGCCAGCAGTGTCGCCAGAATTTTCCGGCTCTTTATCCTCCATTTTTCATCAAGCACTTCTCCCCTTGTTTTTATTTTCTCTGTCTCCCGCCGGGCTTTCCGCCCTGCGGCTCACTCCTCCGGCAGCCGCAGCAGCTGATACACGCCGCCGCTGGTGCCCTCCTCTCCGGCCAACACCAGCGTGTCGCCGTCCACCTTGAACCGGTAGTTGGCCGTTTCAATGGCGTCGTGCTCAAAGGTCAGCGTCACCACGCTGCCGCGGACACGGTAGGTAAATGCGTAATCCGTGCCCTGCACGCGCATGGCGCCGCTCTTTTCGCCATCGAACGTGTACTCCGTGGTGCTGTCGTAGATCCATGTGCCGCGCAGCTCCTTGGGGGAACCCCGACCGCGCAGCAGCATGACTGCGGCCACCGCCAGCACGATGACCGCCGCGGCCAGCGCCGCGTAATAGACCCAGTGGCGCTGGCCACCTCTTTTTTCTGTTCGTTTGCCCATGCTCTCCATGCTCTCGTTTCAGTCGCTCTGCCGTTCAGCGCCCCACGGGGCGAAAATCAGGCAGAATCTGGAAATTGTCAAAAAAGGACGGTTCGGGACTGACCCGAACCGTCCCTCTGCTCAAGGTTTGGTATTGCGCGTTATTGCTTTATGCCTTGCGGCGCTTCTTGCTGACCACAGCGGTGCCCATCAGGGAGCTGACGGCCAACATCGCGTACAGCGCGATACCGGCGTCCGCCGTCTTGGGGGAGGACAGGGTGCCATCCGCCTTGATAGTGAAGGCGCCCGTGCTCACATGGGTCTTGTTCTCGATCTTCACCGTGTACTTGCCGGCCTTCAGGGTGGCCAGATACGCATCGGTCAGCGTCACGATGCTGCCGCTGCCATTGCTGCTGACGGTGTAGTACTTGCTGTCCAGCTTCTTGCCGTTAACAGTCACCCTGTTGATGCTGTCGGCGGGCAGATCGGTGGTGAAGGACTGCCCGGAGGTGTAGGAGCTGCCGGAGCCGGAGCCGCCGCTGCTGGTTCTGGTCATCAGGCCGTAGGCCGCCGTCTTGTCGGCAGCGAAGGTAACGGTGTAACCGTCGCCCACCTTCTTCAACGTGGCATTGATCTCTCTGGTCTGGGCGTTGCCGTCCTTGTCCAGATAGCTCTCCACGATCTTCGCGCCGGATCTCAGTGCGTTATACGTCTCCTCGCTGATGGCGATGGTCACGTTCTGACCGTCAGCCAAAGAATCGCCCTTGTCAAGATCCTGGCCGTTCAAGCTCATGGTCACGTTGTACACTGCCTGCAGTTTGCTGCGGCTGCTGCCGCTGACATAGCCCTTCAGCTTCTCCAGAATCTTTTTGGTATTCGCATCGGTTTCGTTCTTAATTGCCTTATCCAGAACTTCTTCGACAGCCTCTTTCGCATCCGCAACGACCTTCTCGATCGCGGCCTTGATGGTAGCGTTATCCGCAGGCTGCTTGCTGCCGCAGGTGGTGCAGACGCCGTCCTTGTAGTTGTGTTCGCCGGTGGGCGGGATAAGATCGCCCGCCTTAGTCAGCTTACCGCAGCCCTTGCAGTAGGTGTCATCCGTGCGGCCAGCGGTCATGCAGGACGCCGCCACAGCGCCGCGCTGCTCTTCGCCGCCGGTGTGGTTGGCGGGATCCTTGGCCAGCGTCTCCTTGGCCACGGTGGTCTCGGTGGTCTTGTCAGCCTTGAACACCTTATGGCAGACGCTGCAGGTCCAATACTCGTTGTTGCCGCCCGCTGCGCAGGTAGGCGTCACGGCCGGGGTCTCGGTCATCTTGTGACCCAGAGCGTTGATCACCCAGCTGTCCTTGGCGATCTCGGTCTTGCCGTCCTTGTCGGAGAAGAACTTGCCGCAGGTGCCGCAGGTGTAATACTCGCTGTTGCCAGCCTCGGTGCAGGTGGCAGCCTTCGCCGCAGTCTTGGTCAGCTTGTGACCCAGAGCCTTGATGTCCTGTACGTCCTTGGTGTCGGCGTAATCCTTCTTCTCAAAGGTCACCTTAGCGGTGTAGGTGGTGGTGCCCTTATCGGTGCAGGTGGGCGCGACCTTCTGCTTGCCGCTGACCGTGGCGGTCACGTTCTGGGCGTGGCCGGTCGTCTCAGCCGTGCAGCCCTCGCGGGTGCAGGTGAAGGTCGCCGTGGCGGTCTTGCCGTCCTCGCTCCAGCTCCACACAGGTGCGCCATAGGTGTGACCCAGCTTTTCGATGGTCACTTCCTTGGTCTGGGTGGTGAACGCGGCATCAGTAAACGTGGCGGTATAGACGTCCTTACCGTCTGCCACGCAGGTAGCGGGCACAGTGGTCTTTACGCCATCCACGATCACCTGAAGCCCTTGGTTGCAGCTGGTACACGCGGTCGTAGCCGTGCACTTGAAAATCTCGTTCCACTTATAGGTCTTCTCGCCCCAGGTGTGCTGACCGGCGAGCTTCACATAGCCGCAATCATTGCACTTGTCTTCCTCATTGCAGGGCTTGCCGTTGAATGTGTGCTTGATCACCGTGTCAGTCGCGTCGCAGCGGGTGCACTTGTGGTAGTGACCGGCAGCGTCCGTATTGACCCACGCGCCCGTGAAGTCGTGATCCAAAGCCTTGATAGTCTCAGCGGCCACGTTGGTCGGCTGCGTGCCCTGCTCGTCCTTGAACATCTGACCGCAGGTTTCGCAAGTCCAATAGGCATTGTTGCCGGCCTCGGTGCAGGTGGCAGCCTTGGCCTCGGTCTTGGTCATCTTGTGACCCTTTGCGGGAACAACCGTCTGGGCTTCCAGTACCTCGTTACACACAGAGCAGTGCTTGCCCGCCGTCAGGCCGGTTTCGGTGCAGGTAGGCTCCTTGGCCGCATCCTCTACCACCGTATGCCCCGATGCCTTGATCGGCTCGGTCTTTGTCTCACTGCACACCTTGCAGGTGAAAGTCTTCACGCCGTCTGTGGTGCAGGTGGCGGGCACAGTCACCTTTCCCTCATCCCAGCTGTGCTGCCCGGCGGGCTTCACATAGCCGCACTCGGCTTTGGTACAGGTGGCAGGATCTTCGCACTTGTGGGCGGCATAGGTGTGCTCGGCCTTGTCGATGGTATTACCGCACACGGAGCATTCCTGCCAGTGGTTGGTTTCGTCATGCTTCCACTCATACTTGTGGCCGGTCGCGTTGATCGGCTCGGTCTTGGTCGCATGGCACACATCGCAGGTGAAGGTCTTTTCACCGGGTTCAGTGCAGGTAGCTTCCTTGGTCACAACGCCCGCATTCCACGTATGTGCAGCCTTGTTCATGATGGTGCCGCAGGCGAACTGGTGCCAGTGGTAGTCATCATTGGATGTCCATTCGATTGGATAATCGCCGGGCCACTTGTCGTGGGTTTCCTCCTCAGTCATGCCGCAGACCTTGCACTTCTTCGTGTGCGTGGTGGCATCCTCTACTTCTTTTTCGACCAGCTCCCAGATATGATTACCGGTAGCGGGAATGACCAGATCGGTCAGTTCATCAAAATTGGTGTCGAAATTCTTATGGCAGACAGAGCACTCATAGTGTGCCTTCACGCCGTCCTTGCCGCAGGTGGCGGAAACCTCAGCGATCAGGTCGCCGTACTTGTGACCGGCCTCAACAATTACATCATTTTTGTTGGTGATCTCATTCTTGCCATCAGCATCCCAATAGAAATTACCACAAGTCTTGCATTCCCAATATTCCTTGTTGCCCGCTTCGGTGCAGGTAGCATCCTTGGCGGGAACCTTTTTCAGGTCGTGGGTGTGCGCGGGAGGCGTCACGCCGCCGGCAATAGTCAACTTCTCCGGGGTTTCCAGTGCGTCAGTAGACGAAACTCCACCAATCACAAGCGTCTTCACAACAATTCCGAACTCACAAGAAGATGTAATATCTTCCAATGCAGTGAACGTTACCGTCATAATCGTTCCGCTCGCAGTCGCTTCACCAGCTATATAATAGGCATATCCGGCACTGACCTTACCATTGGCGGCATTCTTTGTAAAACTTGGAGCCTCTTCCGTGTAGGGGTCAGCTGGGACACTCCCCACCTTTACCCCCGCAGGCTTGCAAGAAAACTTTGTCTGGTCGTAAGTCATATCAATCTGAAGCGTATCGACTTTTTCTGGCCAGTTTACATAGTTGAGCGTAATAGTAACCGTTTTTCCTTTAGCGATAGGATTCTCCACAGATACCGACTCAACACTTGCAACCGGGTTGAGTTTGAACGTATCCGCGGCAATTACGACTGTCGGAATCAAAGAAACCAACAACGCAATTACCAAAAGAATTGCGGAAATTCTTCTTTTCATACTTCTGCCTCCATTAAAGTTTATTCAGCGGTTTCTACCGGGAACTCTGTGATAATTCCAACCGCATAACGCTGGATAAGTGTTGCATCATACAAATCCGTCAAAGTATCTCCGCTAACATTTCCGCGGGCAACCGCCGCATCATCCAGCGTTATTAGGCCAACAGCGTACCGCATAATCAACGTAGCATCGTACAGATCCACTTCTCCGTTTCCGTCAATGTCACCATACAGGTAGGTCGCCGCTTCCACCGTCACGGTGCCGCCGCTGATATCGCCAGTATAGCCGTCCGCGCCGACAGAATCCTCATACAGGCTGATTGCCGTGTTGCCGGTAGCCTTGGCCTGGAATGTCACCCGCAGGAACTCGCCCTCCTCGTGCGTCTTATCGCTCCCGCGAACAAAGCCCACACCAACCAAGCTCCTATCATTCGCCTCGTCAGGCGTCGAAAGAACCGGGTCTATGGTTGCGCCAGCAGCCAGCTTTGCAAAACCTCCGAGCTGCTCGATTTTTGTGACCGCCAGCATTTCCTTGTCGAACTCCAACTGGGCAATGAAGCTGCTCACCGTCATGCCCTTATTGGACAGCGTGGCGGTGAACGTGTCGCCCACCTTGACCTTGTCCGCGCTCAGCGCCAGAGACAGGTTCGGCTGCGGCCGCTCGTTCTCGGGCTTCACCGTCACCGTGGCGCCCGCCACCGTGCAGGTGAACTTTTCTGCGATATTGTTCGGTGCGTCGCCGTTGCCGGCCACCACGCCGGACATGGACAGCGTGTACGAACCCTCGCCATTGACCTTGCCCATGATGGTCATGACCTCGGTACGGGCGGTGATGCCTTTGCCCTCATCCGTGCCCGCAGCGCCGAAATAGCGGCTGCCGGGCGTGTACTCGAACCGTCTATACATACCATCCATATTGCTCGGGCTATTGATGAGCTTACCCGTGTTCTGGTACGCATAGTTGAACCCGGCATTATCTGCCGCCAGCTCCGTGGCCAGCGTCAGGTTTGCCGATGGCACCAGCGTGAACTGGAACGCCCGGATGGGCACGTTGTCCACACTCTCCGCATAGATGCGGAACTTGACGATCTGCTCCCCCTCGCCATAGAGGGTCGTCTTGTCCGCCTCTATGGTAAAGGCGACGGTCTTGTCTTTCAGCGTGCCGTTGCCTTCGAATATGGTGTCCTCTGCGGAAACAGGCACCACCAGGCCCAGCAGCATCACCAGCGACAAAACCAGTGACAGTACTTTTTTCATGCAACTCCTCCTTACTCTCCTATGTGTACTATCATAGATACTCATTTGCTGCGGCCGTCCCTACGGAACAGCCGTCCCAGCCCGCCGGGTATGACCAGCTGGCACACAGCGCCCGCTGCCGCCAGCACGCCCAGCACGATGGCCGCGATCCTTGTACCGGCGCCGCCCGTCTGCGCCGTGTCCGGCACAGGCGCGTCAGCCGCGCCGGGCGCGGGGCTGATGACCACCTGCGGGTCGCCCGCCGCCGCAGGCAAATTCCCCTGCGGCACGTCCGGCTTGTCGGTCACATCCGGCGTTTCGCCGGATGCGGTGCCGCCGGTTTCCGGCTTCTCCGTGTCGCCGGAGCTTCCGGAGGTACCCGTGCCGCCGGTTCCCTTCACCGTCACCGGCGTGCTGTCCACCTTGGGCGTATAGGTCGCGCCGGAGCCGTCAGGCGCAGCCACAAATTCCGCGTCCAGCGTGAAGGTTCCGGTGCTGCCCGCCGGGATCGTGGCGGTGATGGTCAGGATCTCCGCGCTGGCCGTCATGCGGTTGCCCTCCGTGGAGCCGACAGCGGCAAAGAAGCAGCTGCCCGGCGTGTACTCATACGTCCGGAACACACCCTTGCCGGTGGTCACATCGTATGGCAGGTCGTTGACCGCATAGGTGATGGCCGCTTCGCCGTTTTCCTTGAAGCGCTCCGGCAGCGTCATGCCACCGGACGGCTTCAGCCGGAAGCTGAACACGCCCAGCTCCCTGCCCTCCGGCGGCGTCACCGTTATGGTGAATTTCACCTGCACAGCGCTGCCGTTGGCCGTCACCTCGGTCTTGTCCGGTGTGATGGTCAGCGTGGCCGTATCCTCCGCCCATGCCGTGGCCACAGTGCCCAGCAGCAGTATTACGCTCAGAATGGCGCAAATCAGCTTGCGCACACACATCCCCCTTTCTTTCTCACATCATATCCCATTGCGGCGGCTGTGTCAACCACAACTGCCGCAAATGCGTCAACAGCGGCGCAAAATGTACCGCTAAACGCCAATTGATTCATCCCAGTTATGAGGCAAGGCTCTGCGCCATAGCCGTCAGGTCGGCAGCGCTGATGATGCCGTCTTTGTTCACGTCGATGGCGGCGGACTCATCCGTGGTGATGCCCGCCGCATAGCGCGCCAGCTCCGTCAGCTGATTCAGGGAGAAGGTCAGCGGCGAATACTTGGTCGCAGACAGAACAAGCTCCTGATCGTAGATGTCCTTCGTCTTCTGGTCGTACACATACGTCACTGTACCATTGGTCGTAGCGGCCGCATAGCTCGCATCCACGCTGCCCTCTGCGCCGCAGAGGAACAACTGATCCGGCGCGCCGGTGGTACCGCTGTCACAGTTGGTGATGTCCGTCAGGTAGTTGGCACCGCCGATGGACACGATATTCCACATGTGGTCGCCTGCTCCCGTACCGCCGTCCATGGTGCCCGTGGGCAGATAGCAGGCCACCTCCGGGTCGCTGCCTGTCCACGTCAGGTCGCACAGGTACTTGAACGCCTTGGAATAGCCCTCGCACACCACGTTGGTGTCAGGGTTCTCATCAAACACATAAATCAGCTGCCACGGGTCGCCGTAGGGGTAGTTTACTGTGTTCGCTACGTCAAAATTATAGTCCACGGCTTTCGTAATGTATTCCCGGTACGCCACCAGCTTGCCGTAGGTGCCCTTGCCCTGGTTCTTCGCCACCACCTGAGCAGCCGTGGCCGCCGCTGTCCTGGCTGCGCCGGTCTTGGTGGTGTCTATCGCCGTATAGTCAGGCACGGGATTGCCGTCCTCATCTTTGACAATCTTGTCCTCATCATCTACGAGATACTTCGTGGTATCACGGTAGGCGTCTGCCACACAGAATCCGACCACAATATACGGTATCGTCACAGTATTTTCGTCTGCTTCGATGCCGTAGCTTATCGCCATTCCATTGGTCTTATCGAACCAGTACAGCTCATAGGGCATATTCGCCAGCAACTTACTCAGCAACGCGTCGTGATTGACATCAGCGCCAAACAGTTCACCTATCCTTGCACCGGCTTCCTCGGAGAGCGCACCATCCTTTACAATGGTAATATGTCCCAAGTCTCCCTGCGTATAGGTGATCGGCATATCCGTGATCACAATTGTTGCGGATGCACTCTCGCCCGCCGCGATCTTCTTTATCTCCGGAACAAATCGGCGGTAAATATTGTTCGTGACTTCATTCAACGCCACGGCATACGTCGCCGGGCGGGACGCGGTATTCCCGCCGCCCTCCGCCTTGACGACCTCCGGCACATCCAGCCCGTTCACCTGATAGAGGTAGCCCTCCAGCAGGGCGGCGCTGTCGTCCTCCGGCACAGTCACGGAGGCGCTGCCGCCGTCGATGCCGTCCAACTCCACGCGGACATCCGCCTGCGCCAAAGTCAGCGTCAGCGTCAGCACCAGCGCCAAGGCCAGTATCCCACTTATAACTCTCTTTTGCATCTTTCTCCCTCCCTGTGGGCGCAGCAAAGCCCACTGTACCCAGTCTTATGTTCATTATAGCCCGCCTGCATGCCAATAGCAAGCAGAAAATTCCTGTCATTTCCCCCGACTTTTCCCCCTGTCTTTTGCTGATTCATACAAAAAAAGCCAAAACACTATGCAGCCAGCTAATTGTTTTTGCATTTCGTCTGGTTTATGATGACGATGTACCAATATATATGTGCATTTCAGCACACGGAAAGAGAGGGAGTAAGCATGAAGAAAGTGATCAGTCTTCTGCTGGCGCTGGTCATGGCGCTGAGCCTGCTGCCCACAGCGGTGTGGGCAGAGGGCGAGGACGCCGCCGCCCCGGCGGAGGAAGTCTCCGAAGGCTTCTTTGACAGTTCCCATCCGTTCACGTGGAACGACGGGAGCTACGTCTGGCGCTTCTGGTGGAACGGCCCGGACGGGAGCCGGGGCGAATGGCACCTGTACGCCGCGCCGGAGGGCACGTCCGCCGACAGCGCGGACGGCTGGACGGACTGCGGCGCGGAGGCCACGCCCTTCGAGCACCTGACGGAGGGCACGCTGGCATACGCGGCGGCCTTCGCCATGCGGTCGGCATGGGAGGCCTACAAGGGCGATGAAAAGGTTCCGCCCGATCTGATGTGGCTCATCGACATGATGACCTATGAGAGTGTCGCCTACACCGATGAGGATGTAAAGGCGGCGCAGGAGTTCATGGACAGCCACAGGATCGGCATGGACGGCGGCACCGCCACGCTGGTATTTCCTGATGGCAGCGCTGACGAGCTGCTGAATGCGTGGTACGGCACCACCCCCGCCGTCCGCGCAGCGCTGCAAAAGGTCATGCACTGTGAGCTGGTGAGCACAGGAGATCTCTATAACTTCACCCAGCTGCTGCACCGCACGCTGAAGGCCGCCGACGGTCAGGGCGGCAGCAATGATGGCAGCAACGGCTTCACCAACTCGTGTCAGGCGCTGTGGGACAGCGGTTTTCAGGCTCCTGAGAACCCGAATTTTGTGTTCCCTGCCGGTCTGGTGGAGGGCGAGGACTACACCTACACATATGACAATGCCACCGGTGAGCTGCACGTGGTGCTGCTGCCCCAGTTCGACAAGGGCAACCACTGGGCAGATGCGTTCCACAACATGTCAGCGGACAGCAACTCGCTGAATCTGCAGATCAGAATGACCGCCAAGGGCGAATACACCCGCGCAAAGGATTTCAGCTTCAACGGCAGCCCCGCGTCTGTCATCAAAGAGAGCGATCATGTAGACGCGTCCTATTTCAACATGGATAACGGCGTCCGCTGGATGGGCGGCGGTGTGCCGGTGGGCACGGTGAACCGGATCGATGGTCAGGCGACCATCGCGCCCACGGATGCCTTCAACAAGCATTTCATCGCCGTCGTCTGGGGCGACGACAGCGGCACCGTTCTCCGCAAGGAGCTGGTCATCCTGAGCGTTGAGGTGCAGGAGGAGTTCGTGGTAAACACCCACTACAACGTGGCCAAGCCCATCCCCGCCGACAAGCTGAGAAGCGGCTTCACCTTTATGAGCGGCGTTACCGGCTGGGAGGCCAGCTTCAGCGACGGCAAGCTCGAGCTGTTCCCCGATAACGGCATACCCACCTCCGGCGCCCCCATCGAGCTTGGCCGCATCCGCTGGGACGATATGGCGCCCGACGGGTATCACTTTAAGAGCTATGTCCGCCTGAACAGCGGCAACGGCGAGGAGACATTTTCCGGCGTTGGCGTGTGGACATGGCCGAACGCCAATGGCCGAGGCGTTGATGAGCTGTACGAGGTCACATGGTATAACGATACGGACAACACAATCATTCTCCAGAATCTGGCGGTATACCAGTACGACAAAATGCCGTATTACCGCTATATCTCCAAGGGCGGTGTCACGGCCGCGCCCGTGGCCTCTCTGGGTCTGGACACGGCGCAGCTCAGCAGCAGCGGCATCGGCGTCACCTATGACGAGACGACGGGCTGCTTCCATGTGTCCCACAGCGGCCGGGAGCTGCCCGACGCGTCCACACTGCTGAACACCCGCATCACCCCCACCCCGCCGGAGGGCGCGGTGTATTTCTCCGCCATTCATGACGACGGCAACCGCGACCCCCGTATCATGGGAAAGAGCGAGGCTTCCGATATTCTGGCTTCTCTGGAGAGCTTCGAAAAGTACTCCGTGACTGACAGCAACCGCGTCAACGAGCGGTCGCTGGAGCTGGTGCGGACGCAGGTGGTTCACCTGCCCGGCATTGATGTCTGTCTGTCCGGTTCCAGCAACCACCGCGGCCTGACCGTCGCCTGGTGGGATGCGGACAGGAACCTGATCGGCATGAGCTATGTGTACGGTCAGAACGACGACTTTATGAACCGCACCCGGCTGACCAGTGTTGAAACGGCGGATAAGCTGGATGACCTCAATACCCGCGGCGAGGTCAACGCCCCCGCTCTGGTGGGTGCAGAGGGCATGGAGCTGGTCTGCGACCGCTATCCCCAGACCGGCGACGGCATGACCCAGTTCTTCGACCTGCACCTTCTGAACGATCAGGGCGGCACCAAGACCGTGTACATCCCCTACCACTGCTTCGGCATGACCTATGCGGACGACGTGCAGGGCAAGAGTGCCGACGAGCTGCCCACCATCCTCGTCAGGCACTTTGACGCCAACTACAACTTCCGCAACGAGATCATCGGGCGCTACGAGCCCCAGGGCATCGTGTTCGAGACGGACAGCTTCTCCCCCTTCACCGTATCCGTGGGCGGCGGGCAGAGCGGCGATGACGCGGACGGCTACAGCGACAACATCGGCGACTACGACCGCTGGGGCGAGGGCAGCGCTTGGAATGGCGACCCCCTGCAGTACATGGTCATCAAGAGCCTGCGCAATATGGACGGCCGCGACAGACTGGAGCTGGGCGTGGACTGGCGCTATGACAAGGTCGGCAGCATTTATAATGTGGGCATCACGCCGGAGGTGCTGACCCAGATCGTTAACGCCAACAAGCCCCTCGTCATCTACAACGAAAGAGAACTGACCCTGTCCCCGGCTACCCTGTCGGATATGCTGCAAAAGCTGAACGTCCTGAATGCCAACAGGGGCGCGGAGGACAACGAAGCCCTCCTGTGGTTCCGCTACGAGTACGGCAACCGGGACGGTGAAAACGGCCAGGCCTTCGCCTTTATGATCACCGTTTATCTGGGCGATACCCGCTACCGGCTGCCCGACGGCGAGACGTATGCTTTCTCCATATACTTCGACTGCAACGACGTTACAGCCTACGAGCTGTACTGCCCCGCCGACCCGGAGGACGCCTCCAGCGAGCTGGTCAAGCAGGCCAAGCCCCTTTCCTGTGTCGACGGTCACAATGACGACGGCCACAGCTGGCGGCAATGCAGCTTCACCGCCGACCATGACGGCATGTTCGTCATCCATCCGAAGGGCTATCAGATGCAGCAGAGCTGGCCGTGGTGGGGCGTACCCACGCCGCCGTGGACGCCCAGCCCCGACGCCACGACTCCCAACAGCGAGGTGCCGGAGCTGCAGTCCCTGTACGCCAGTGGCTTCAAGTTCCCCGTCATCGGCAAGGACATCCATTTCGTCTTCCCCGAGCAGCTGAAGGAGTGGACGGAGGGCTGCGGCGACGACTGGGACTACCGCTTCACCGTGGATAAGAGCAAGGGCCGCGTTGCCATCGAGGTGAACATGGGCAGCCGCGACCGCTGGGAGAACGCCGTCCGCAACATCGAGACGGGCGGGCTGGACGACGGCGTGTTCTTCCGCTACTACTTCGGCAACTCCGATAACCAGCACCCCATGACCTACGGCTTCGACTGGTACGGCGATTACGGTGGGCAGTCTCTGGCGGACAATACGCTGTATCGGGGCTATCACCACAACAACAGCCTGCATTTGGCCACCGTGAACCGTCAGAACGCCCACAGCAGCACCCTGACGCTGAACAGTCAGGGCGAGGACTGGCGCATCATCCTCGCCATGAGCAACAGCGAGGGCACGGTGGCCGGTGCCGAGGCCAAATACGCCTTCCAGCTGGAGATTCTGCCCCGCGAGGACATCTCCTTCTCCCTGCCCGCCGACAACGGCACCGCGGTGCCCGCAGCCCGTCTCCATTCCACCGACATCCACAGCGACTGGACGGCCACGGTGCCGGCGGACGGCTCCGTATTCCTGCGCACGGTGGAGGGCAAGACCCTCAACAGCGCCGGCAGCGGTCAGTACGGCCTGATCGGCCAGCTGACCGTGGACGCACCGGAGGGCTATACCCTCAGAGAGTGGCGCAACAACTGCACCGGCGGCAGCGGCGGGCAATTCCCCGTGCCGCTGTTCCGGGACGATCAGGTCATCACGCTGATTTGGCAGAAGGTCAACGCCCCCGATCTGGTGGAGTATGTGCGAGTGGAGCCCATGAACTATCTGCCCGGATTCTACTCCCTGGGCGATGAAAACGCGCCCTCCCGTGCGCCCAGCGCCGCCGAATTCCTGAGTGCGGCGGAGCAGAAGACGCTCAGCGACAACGGCATCACTGTGACCTACGACGAGAAATTGGGCTACTTCACCACCAGCGTGGATGCCTCCAAGCTCACCGACCTGTCCCTGCTGCACCAGTGCGTCACACTCAATGCGCCGGAAAACGCCGTGTACTTCAAATTCACCGGCGAGGGCGGCAGCGAGAACCCCGCCACCCACAATATCGACGAGGATGTCAACCGGTTCACGGAGCAGTTCAGCAGCCCGGATGCAGAACTGCACCCCGTTGATCCTGATAGGCCTGTTCGGATGCCGCTGATGCATACCGAGGAACTTAAACTGGACGGCAAGACCGTGTACTACTCCGAATCCCAGATGTACCATTCTCTCATCGTCCAGTGGCTGGATAAGGGCAAGAACGTCATCGGCTATACCTGCCTGTACGGGCGCAACGGCGACATCTCCACCACCGTGGACACCGCCACCGTGAACACCGCTCCCACAGAGGCGGTCAGCGTTCCCACCCTGGTGGGCACCGATCTGAAGCTGCTGTGCGACCGGAATCCCCAGACGGAGGACGGCAAGCGCCTGTTCCTGCTGTTCAACGTCACCGGCGAGGGACAGCTGGGCGAGGACGGCGCCGAGATCTACCTGCCGTACAGCTACTTCGACCTGACGGCGGAGGAGGGTATGGCGCTGGCAGCCAAGGGTGTCCGCCCGCTGATCCGCCACTATCTCAACGAGAACTGCACGGAGAAGGAATCCCTGCTGGGCGAGTACACCGCGGCCGGTGTGCGCATCGTCACCCGCAGCTTCAGCCCGTTCCTCATTGACGCCGACGGCTGCACCGTGGGCGATCTGAACGGCGACGGCGCGGTGGATACGCTGGATATGCAGGCGCTGTATGAAAATCTGTCCACCGGGCGCACCACGGAAAAGCTGGCGGACGAGGACGACTTCCGCCTGCTGGCCGACTGCAACGGCGACGGCGAGGTGAACATTCTGGATTACCAGAAGCTGTATCAGGGCATCAAAACGGCATAAAATAAAGGAGCGCACCCTTACGGGGTGCGCTCCTTGCAGCGTGTCGATAAACCCACGCCCCTGTCATTGCGAGACGGTCCTCTGCGCGCTTTACTCGATGAGCCCGCTTTCCTTCAGCAGGATCTCAATATCGGTGCCCTTGATCTTCTTGATGGCGATCTTGAGCATTTCCTTCTCCGCGAAGGACAGCGGTGCCTCGCTGATGGGCTTCTTGTCGATGGCATAGTAGCAGGCACGCAGCAGCTCACGCACATCGTACTTGCTGCCCCACACCTCCGGCACGCCGCGGTCGATATCCAGCAGGGTGTATACCGACTCCATACCGGTGCGCATGGAATACTCGGTGGTGAAGATGGTGTCGCGGGGCGTCTCGGCAAACTGGCCCAGGAAGGCAAAGTTCACGCTGCCGTCGGGCACGACCTTGGGCCGGTCGCCGTAGGCGCGGGGCATGAAGAACGCGTCGATATACGGCATCATCACAGGCACGGTGTTGGCGCTGTTCTCGGCCAGATCCCCGATCTGCTCCTCGGGCACGCCCAGGTGGTACAGCCACTCCATGCAGATCTCCTTGCCGGTGCAGTCCCGCATGGGCTTTTTCACAAAGTCGCCGGGCTTGTCGGTAAACAGGGAATACACCCACACCAGACAGTGATCCTTGGGCTGGTCACGGAACTGGGGCTGGCGGTTGATGGTCCAGCTCATCAGCCAGCTGGAGTCCTTGACGGTGACGATGCCGCCGGTGACTACCTTGCCGCTGAACGGGTCGCGCTTGCAGATGTCGGTGATATAGGGGATGATGCGCTGATCCAGAGTCTCCACGGTGGCGCTCATCCAGTTGGTCTGCTCAGGGTCGTAGCAGAACTTGTCGGGATGGCCGAAATCGGGGTCCTGCGCGGCGATCTTACGCCACATGTCCCAGCCGCCGCCCTCCTTGATCTCGGTGTTGTAGGGGGCGGGCTTGTCCTGGCTGCCCATGGAGGAGTTCTCCACGCAGCCGCCGTTGGTGATGAACACCAGATCGTTCTCCGTCAGGTCGATGCCGCCCTTTTCGCCGTTCTCGATGATGTCGATGCGCTTGGCCAGCTTGTGCTTGGGGTCGGAGCAGTCGAACTCCACATTGGTCACCTGCACGCCGAAGTGGATCTTCACGCCGAAGCCCTCCAGATACTTCACCATGGGCAGTATCATGGACTCATACTGGTTGTACTTGGTGAAGCGCAGAGCCGTGAAGTCGGGCAGACCGCCGATGTGGTGGATATACCGCTGGATATACAGCTTCATCTCCAGGGCGCTGTGCCAGTTCTCGAAGGCGAACATGGTCCGCCAGTACAGCCAGAAGTTGGAGTTGAACACCTCATCGTCGAAGAAGTCGGTGATG
>ERZ772861.750-NODE-750-length-32085-cov-18.888761_pt1 | contig 32085 bp, 21 predicted proteins | sample MGYA00512135_ERZ772861 | MGnify/ENA primary metagenome ERZ772861 (study PRJEB29015, sample SAMEA2737700) | human gut metagenome | biome: human gut; feature: human-associated habitat; material: faeces | place: China | collected 2012 ...
GACGGTTGTAGTCGGCGATCAGCGCGTCCTTTTCCGCGTCGGTCAGGAAGCTCAGGCTGCGGATGAAGGCGGCCTCATCGTAGTTGTCGAAGTCGTAGTCGTCCGGCAGGTTGAAGTAAGCCTCGTCCACCTTGTCCCACAGATCGGCGTTCTTCTCGCAGAGGCGGTCATACTCCTGCTCCAGCGTGTCGATCTCGTCCAGCACCTTGGGATCGGCCTTTTCCAGAGCCTTCTCGTAAAGCGGCATGTTGTCGCACTCGGGCAGCTGCCCATACAGCTTCTCCATCTGGGCATCCAGCTCGTTCAGCTCCTTGATGTCATTCAGAAGGGTCTCCTTCTCCGCCTCCGTCAGCGCAGTCATGTTGCGGATGAACGCCGCCTCGTCAAAGTTCTCGAAATCGTAGTCATCAGGCAGGGCATTGCAGGCCTCGTCTACCTTGTCCCACAGTGCTTCATTTCTCTGGAATACGGCATCGCTTTTTTCCTCCAGTGCCTCGATCTGATCCCAAATGGCATCCTCATTTTCGGTAGCGATGAGGGTCTGCGGCTCTGCCTGATTGGGCGCAGCGGCAAATGCCGCAGTCGATGCTCCGATGGCTGTAACCGTCATTGCCAGTGCCAGCAAAAGGCTCCAAACTGTTTTCTTTTTCATGGTATGTTACGCTCCTTCTTTGAAATATTCAGGTCGTGTATCAACCTTGTCTGTATCATATCAGAAGAAGTCTCTGACTTCCCCCGCAAAAGTGCGGGGAAAGTGTCACAAAACTGTCACAAAGGCGGTATACCGGCACTTTTCAAGGCGGCCTTGACACAGAGGAAGCCCGGTTTGTACAAGACTGCTTGTGGGTGCAAAGAAAATATGCTATAATCTGTCCTGTGTGATTGAATTCAGGAGGGACGCCATGTTTTATACGGATGAGGAAATATCTGTCATCACCGGCTTTCTCAACGGCTATCTTGTGCGTGACCATGCCAGTGCCAAAGTAAGAGAATCGTATATCAGGATCAGTGCAGGGCTTCAAAGTCATACATTGACCAAGGACGATTATGTTTGGCTGGAGAATGCTCTGTTGTTTCTGCGGCCGTACTGGTGGAGTGACCGCGAGGATGGGAAAATGCTGATGGATGCGTTCCTGCATACGCAAACATTAGCAAAAAAAGAATAGCGAAAAAGATGAAGGATGTACCTGCTGATACACCCTTCATCTTTTTTTATCGGTTTATTTGCGTTTCGCCCCTTCAAGATTTTGTCGGGGTCATGTCCACGCTGATATCTCCGCTGGACATGATCGCCCATCCCGTGCCTGCGCTGCTCCGTCCTCAATGCCTAATGACCTCAAGTACAAGGTCATTGTAGCGGAAAGCTGCCGGGGCGTACAGGTGGAAAACGCTTCTTCGCCGCGAGAACCGGCTTATCCATTCATATCATCGTATCCATGAGGGCTGCCAAAGCTGCTTGCTGCACTGATGTCAGGCAATTCCATTTATCCAACATCTCACGCTGCGCGGGAGTCAGAGCCACACGAATGTCGTCCTGCGCAAAGAATTGCGACAATGTAACACCGAAAGCATCGCAGATCTTCTCAAGCGATGCAAACGATGGCGTCATAGATTTTTTATACCACGAGGAGATGGTAGACTGTGGCAGGCCAGAGCGTTCAGCAAGCTGATATTCCGACCATCCCCGTGCCTCACGATTTCGTTTGATGATTTCCAGAATATCTGTCACAACTTCACCACCTAAGATTTTTCGTTTATTATACTTTGAAAAATCGTTGCATTTTAATAATTATTATCGTATTATTTATTACGACAATGCTTCGGTTGAAGGCGTGATGTTTATGGGAGAAAGCCGTCACATATACCGCTGTGCGGTCATAGGGCAAGCACCCATGCGCTTTCCATGGGGGTTTGATGAAGAAGATAGTGGCTGCCGGAAAATGAAAATCGAACTGGCGCAGCAGGTTATGGCGCTGCGCCAGCGCGGTGTGACACAGTTTCTGACCGCCTGCGACTGCGGCGTAGGTCTGTACGCAGCCGAGATCGTCAACGGTCTGCGGGAAACCACCGACCCAGACCTGATGCTTTTCTGCTATATACCACATGAGGAACAGGCTACCAAATGGGCACCGTATCTGCGGGAACGCTACTTTACTATGCTGGAAAAATGCACCCATATTTCGGTCGTGTGTCCCGTGGGTACGCCGGATGCACAGCTGCAAGCCTATAGGAAGATCATCGACCTTGCCGATGTGGTACTATATGTCCATGATGCGGATATGTCAGCAACGGACAGTGGGGAAAACAGAGCCTTTGCTTTTGCTGTGGAGAGCCATACGCCCACGCTGGTCTTGCATCCGAAAGAGCTGACCGCAGAGTGGGTCGGCGAGCAGTTCTATCCCAGACGGTCTTGATAACCGGATGATTAGTCCCGGTCACGATGCGGCAAGCCAGATCGCGCCTTGCCTGCAAAACAAAAAAGCCGTAGGCATCTGTGCCTACGGCTACATGAGGAATAGTTCGTTTTTCGTAAATCATATACAATTTACGACAGAAAAGTTACCGCAATTCCATCTTTTACTATACATTGACTTACCAAAAAAGTCAACAAAAAATGCAGGAAAATTGTGAAAAAGCAAGAACTATCTGAATTGCGATTCAAATTGCTTTATATTGTTTCCATCATCTGGAAGTTCAAAAGAAAGGATACCACGGCATCTTGTTAATTGCCGTCACAAACACCGTCAGAAGGAAGGGAGATTACTATGCCACGGCGAGGAGAGAACATTTACAAGCGGAAGGATGGTCGGTGGGAGGGCCGCTATATTCGCGGCCGGACACCTGCCGGCAAGGCAGAGTATGGCTATGTATATGCCAAAAGTTATGCAGCCTGTCGTGAGAAGCGACGGAAGATGGAAGGAGTCATACCACAGAAGCCGACCCTGACAGGTGAAATGTCTGTGGCCCAGGCAGTTGCGTTCTTTTTGTCAGATCGCCGTGGTGAGCTAAAGGCTTCAACGGTCGGGCGCTACGAGTATGTGATCAGCCATTATATTGTCCCAGATCTGGGAACGGTCATGCTTCATGAGTTGACGGCGGAAAAGCTTTCTGCCTATTTTAAGAGATTGCAGAACCGAGGTCTATCAAGCAAAACCGCGAGGGATATTGGTGTGCTGCTAAAGACAATTTTCAAAGTGGTGAAAAAGAAATGTCATTGTGATTGCCCCGGCCGGGATGTGGAGCTGCCCGCATATCGCGGCAAAAAGATTGAAGTATTTTCCGATCACGAGATAGCCCTGCTGGCGCAGAAGATCCTGGAGGCCCCGGACATCACAGGGCTGTGTATCCTTCTGGTGCTGAACACGGGGCTGCGACTTGGTGAGATCTGCGCTCTGCGCAAAAGCGACATTGACTACCGCTCCGGCTTTCTGCGAATTGAGCGCTCGGCTGCCCGTGTACGCGATGCTTCCGGGACACATCTGGTGGTGCAATCCCCGAAAAGCGGCAGTTCTGTGCGTCTTGTAGCCATTCCCAATGATATGCTGGAATTGCTGAAAGCGACCACCCAGAGCATTCAGAGAGACAATTATCTGCTGACCAACACGGACACGCCGATGGAACCGCGCACACTGCAATACCGATACCGGAAGCTGCTGGAACGCTGCGGTATCCGCTATCGGAATTTTCACGCCCTCCGACATACCTACGCGACAAGGTGCATGGAGAATGGTGTGGACATCAAGAGCCTCAGTGAGCTTTTGGGCCACGCTGATGTTCGGACGACATTGCAGACGTATATCCATTCTTCTCTGGCCCATAAAAGGCAGGCTGTTCAGAGCATATGTTTCTTACCCATGGAAGGGGCGGGCAGCGTTTTAATTCCGTCAAGAATTCCGTCAGAGATCTCAGCAATTACCGTGCCGCCAAGCAAAACAGGGACTTGTTTCGTAAATTGTATATGATTTACGAAATACCCAGAGCGTGTGCTGACACTTTGCAGTATGCACAAACCGCAGCAGCATCATTCATTTGCATCAGACAAGTAAATATGATCCGGTGACACCGTGTGGCTGTGTTGGTCGTAAAGATCTTTTTATATGCAAAAGATCAGGCAGCAGCCTAAAAGGAATTTGGGTTAGAAACCCTCTGCGGACGGCACTGTGAGCGCAAGGAAATGGTCGAAGCGGCGAAAGCTGTTGGGTAATACCGCCATTGGGAGGAAGCTTCTGAGAAGGTAGATCATGTACGAAAGGCGAAAGCCTTGTGGCGCGAGGGCAGGAGAATTGCACGGTCAAGGATCTTTGGTACACAGTGGCGCTCTCTCGCTGTGACGAGGGCAGGAGCGTGCGCTGACGGATTTTGTCAGCGTTTTTTCTTGCCAAAATGTCGCTGGTCATCCCCTGAGAAGGGGTTTGTCCGGCATTTTTTCGTAATAAGGAGGAGTGTTACTATGTCTCAACGCGGCGGACGTCCCATTGATTTTCAGGCGTGGGCACAAAACCAAATAGTCAAAAGGACTGTAGCAGCACTGGAAGCGCGTGACGAAGCATTTGCCGAGCGAAACGCAGATACGCCGCTGCCGCAGCTGGCGCGGTATCTGAGCCGGTGCGCCATCTCACTGGGTCACAGCCCATCCCCCAGCGAAGTGGATGGCGGTACGTTTATTGAGCAGCGTTTTGGCAGCTGGGCAGCCGCGATGGCGGCGGCAAGGCTGCCGCAGCCTCGTTCCATGCGCAAGCTGCGCGATACCGCTCGCTATAAGGCGGAAAAGGTGAAGCAAGAACCGTTGTTCCGTGAGGAGCGAAGGCAAAAGCGGCAGCGCAAGCTGGAGCAATCCGAGCAGCGAAAGAAGGAGCAGGCTATCAAAAAGCGTGCGGAGCGGGCCGCTAAGGCTGAATGGGCGGCGAAGAAGAAGGCGGAGGCTGAAGCAAAGGCTCTCACCTTGGCAGCCCCCATCGCTGAAGCCGCACTTGATACAATATCCGCAGCAATTAACCCCAGTCAAGCCGAGACAGTCTGAACGGAGACTGTCAGCTTTCCATAGGGGGACGGGGTTTAAGCCGCCCCGTCCCCCATCCTCAAATCCGCAAAAGGCAAGTCGAGACGGCAAATGCCGTTGTCTTTTCCATAGCGGGAGGGGTTTGCCGGCCCCTCCCGCATCCTCAAAGGTAACAGCCCTGACACGGGCTGAAGGAGTATAGAAATGAAGAAAAATCTTAGATATATCATCGCGTCGCTGCTGGCGCTCATGATGCTGCTGAGCCTGTGCGCCTGCGCTCAGACCGGAATTGCCAGTGGCAGCAACGGCGAATTAGACCTGGATTATGTGGGCGAAGCCACCGACCAGCCGGAAGAGGAAAAACCGTGGTATTCTTGGATCACGGACGCTTTCAGCTTCGGCAAAAAGGAGACAACAAGTACCCCGTCCCAGAGCAAGCCTGACAGCGTGGCGGATTTCTATGCTCAGGGCTCCGGAGATGCACCGCAGGGCAACAAGGGCAATAAGACAGACCAGACGCCTTCTACCACCCCGGATGAGGATACCGCCAATAAGCCGTCCAACTCCGGCGGCAAAAAGGACGACAATAAAAAGGATGACCAGAAGGGTGAGGACAGCAATACCCCTACGCCTACCCCCGAGCAGAAGCCCGAAAGCAAGAAAAACACCGTCACCATTACGATCCGCTGCGATACGGCGGTGAATAACGGAATGCACTTAGAAAGCAAGTGGGCGGGCATCGTCCCCGCCTCTGGCTGCATTCTCGATGTAACCACAGTGGAAATTGAGACGGGTGACTCCGTTTTCGATATCCTTAATCGCGTCTGCCAAAAATACAAGATTCATATGGAATTTACCGGCGGAGCAAGCAAGTATTACGTAGAGGGTATCAATAACCTTTACGAACGTGACGGTGGTCTCTGGAGCGGCTGGATGTATTGCGTTAATGGATGGTATCCAAACTACGGCTGTGGCACGTTTCGTGTCAAGGCCGGAGATGTAATCGAATGGAACTACACCTGCAATCTTGGTGACGACTTGGGCGCAAAGATGGACGGTGCCGAGGAAGCAAAGAGCAGCAATTGACCCCTTGAGATAAGCGGGAGAGAATAGAGAGAACTATGAGTGAGCGAAAGGCCATTATAAAAACGGTGGGTCTAAAAAAATACTATACCGTGGGCGGAAACACTGTCCGTGCATTGGATGGCGTGGACGTATCTGTGCTGCAGGGTGAATTTGTCTGCATTGCGGGCCGCAGCGGTTCCGGAAAATCGACTCTTCTGAATATGTTGGCAGGACTGGAGCCGCCCACCAAAGGGGAGATCATCGTCCGAGGCAAGCATCATCTGGAGGCCATGGACGAGGAGTTACGGACAAAGTTCCGCCGCCGCTATATCGGCTTCGTCTTTCAGAACTACAATAATTTGCCCCAGTATACGGCACTGGAGAATGTGGCGCTGCCGCTGGCCATCCGAGGCGTACCGGAGGATGAACGGAACTGGCTGGCGTGGCAGGCCCTGAGCCGCGTGGGACTGCGCGGACACGTAGATCACCGGCCTGCGGAGCTGTCAGGCGGTCAGCAGCAGCGCGTCAGTATCGCCCGTGCCATTATTACGGAGCCCTCCATCGTGCTGGCGGACGAGCCTACCGGGAATCTGGACAGCCGTACCGGCCAGGAGGTCATGGAGCTGCTGTGTGAGATCTTCCGGGAGAGGAACACCACCTTCATCCTCAGCTCCCATGACCCGCAGATGCAGTGTTATACGGATCGTACCGTCTATTTCAGTGACGGGAAAATAGAGACAGAGAATCACCACACCGGAGAGGAGCGCACACAGTGAAGAGAGAAACGGCAAAACGGGTATTGGCATTGTTGATCTGCGTATTAATGACAGCATCCATGCTGCCCGCCGTCGCTATGGCGGAAGAGGTCACAGAGGATGTGATAGATGACAGCACCATTGAGGCTTACACGTCTTACGAAAACGGAGAGGATGCCGGCGTCAGCGGGGTCTCGGTTACAGACGAAAAGCCCAACACGGATATCAAGGTCATACCCAGCGACGCCAACGCCCTGATCCTGATGGATACCGGCGCACAGTCCCCCAAAGGCGTTCCCGGTCAGGTGGTGAAGATCGTGCTGCCGCTGGCGGTGAACAAGGAATATCTGCCCAGCGAGAAATACATGCTGCGCAACATCAACATCTATCCCGATGTGCCTACCGACGCCAGCGTGTCCAGCTGGCCCTTTGAGCTGATCTACGCCAGCGATGTGCAGCACTTAAAGGACATGTCCTACAACTCCACAGCGGAGGTGTGGTTCGAGTTCAAGATCAGCGAGTTTGCCAGTAAGGGACGCTATGCCGTGCCCTTTAAGATCAACGCCACCGTATGGCGGGAGGACGCCGTGAACGGCACCACCATCACCGAGGACGTGACCTTCAAGGTCAGCGCCTATGTGACCGTTACCGACAACGGCAATATGTCCGGCGTCACCACCTCCTTCGGCAGCCTTCAGGTGGCGGGTACCAACGCGGGCGGCTCCTATACCGTGCCTACCGGCACACCCAATCAGACTATCTCCATGCGGATCCCCGTGATCAATGTAGGCGGTACCCTGACCAGTGTGACGGTCTATCCCGTGGTGTCCGCCGCGCTGGACGAGTTCCCCTTCGTGATCGACTCCACCAATTTAGGCAAATATTTCGACTACTGGGCCAGCGGCGAGGTGAAGTATCTGGACTACACCTTCACGGTGTCGCCCTTTGCCACCTCCGGCAACAAGTCCATTAAATTCAAGGCAAATTATTTCGAGAACAGCGCCCCTGCGGAGGGCTCCTTCTCCACGCAGTTTACTGTGATCGACGGCTATGACGCCTCCGCTATGTCGGTGATGGTGCAGAGCTATAAGCTGTATGTGGACGATACCGAGGTGTCCGGCCTGATGGCAGGCGAGGAGACGGAGCTGCGCCTGACCCTGATCAACAACTCCAAATATGACACGGCCAAGAAAATCATCTCCAGCCTGGTATTCACCAATTCTCCCGGCCTGACGCTGTGCGTAGGCGGCACGGATACCGCCTATGCCGATTCCATCAAGCCGGGCGGTACGACGATCCTGAAATACAAGATCATGGCCAAGCAGGACGCGGAGGTTGGCCCCGCCATGCTGGGCATCAACCTGACCTATGAGACCACCGAGGCAGTGGCCGGTAAGGCGGCGCAGAACATCATGCTGCCGGTCAGTCAGAAGATGGATGTTCTGGCCGGTACGCCGGAGGTGTACGGCACACTCAGCAAGGATAAGGAAGCTACCATCTCCGTGCCGCTGACCAACATGGGCCGCGCCAAGGCTATGAATATCCGGGTGCTGGCCACGGACGGCATGACCGCCTCCACCCCCTGTTATGTGGGTGACCTGCTGGCAGGCGGCTCCACCAGCGCCGATGTAACGGTAGGCTTCTCCAAAATCGGCGCGTTTGTGGGCAAGATGATCCTCCAGTATGAGGACGCCAACGGCGAGACGTATTCTCAGGACATCTCCGTGCCCCTGAGCGTGGCGGAAAGCTCTGCGGATACAGATGCCAACAGCGTCAACGCAAATAAAGACGGCACAGGCAGCCGCTGGTGGCTGTGGCTGCTGATATTGATCCTTGCGCTTATCCTGATCGGCATTGTCCTGTATGTCATCATCCGCTATAAGCGCGGCGAGATCGGGCCCGGTGCCGAAAATACCGCTGCCTTGGATGATTTTGACGACGACTTTGACGCGGACGGCGTCGCCCCGGGTATTGGAGAGAAGCCGCTGACCTACGACGGAAGCAATAAGGACGGGAATGTATGAAGCCAAAAGACCTGTTTCGCTACGGCTGCACCAACCTGTTCCGACGAAAGACCCGCACGGCACTGACAGCCCTGTCCATGGCGGTGGGCGTCATGTGTATCGTGGTGCTAATCTCCGTAGGTCTGGGCTATGAGCAGGCGTACCGCGAGAGCATCGAGGCACTGGGCAGCCTGACAAAGATCGATGTGACGCCTGCCACCAGCGACTACGGACGCAAGGCGCTGCTGAACGACAAGGCGCTGGAGGCCTTCCGAGGCATCGACGGTGTGGAGGCGGTAACGCCGGTCTATCAGCAGTCCGCCTATATCGTGTCCGGCAACTATGTCAACATGGTGCGCATCTACGGCATCGACATGACCACGGCGGAGAGCTTCATGCTGACGCCGGAACGGGGCACGATGGCCGAGGACGGTACACACCTGCATCCGGAAGTCATGTTCACAGATGACGTGGCGGCTGGCCTTGCCAACAAGGCAAAGGATTGGGAACTGGCAGTAGACGAGAATGGCAACGCCCTGATTGACCTGCTGGAAGTGCCTGTTCGCATGACCTTCGATTCCTCCAGCCTGACCGGTGAGCCGAAGGCCGACACCGACGGACGGGCGCTGCCCTCCAGCAACCTGTATACCCTGCGGGTGACGGGCATTTGCTCCACCCTGAACAACAACTTCGCCACCGCCGCGTTCATGTCCTATGACCGGCTGGAGGAAATGACGCAGACCAGCGCCAATAACATGGGGGCCACCCAGACAAAAACAGCGGAGGAAAAGGCCAACGGCCCTACCTACGACTTGGTTTGGGTGAAGGTGAAGAACGTCAACGATGTGCAGCGCATTGTCAAGCTGATCCGCGACACGGGACTGAACACCTACTCTCTCAATGACATGCTGGAAACGGTGCGCACACAGTCCCGTCAGATTCAGGGAATGCTGGGCGCGCTGGGCGGTATCGCTGTCCTGATCTCCGCCATCTGTGTGGCAAACACCATGATGATGTCCATTACGGAGCGGACGAGAGAGATCGGCGTATTGAAGGTGCTGGGCACCGTTCGCAGCGACATCTTCAAGATGTTTCTCTCGGAGGCACTGATCGTGGGCGTGATCGGCGGCGCGGCAGGCTTGGTGCTGAGCTTTATCGCCAAGTGGCTGATACCGGTGATTTTCGCGTCCCGTGAGCTGCGGTGCGTGCTGCCCTGGTGGCTGGCGGTCTGCGGCGTGGTGTTTTCCGGCTGCGTGGCCATTGCCGCCGCATGGATCCCCGCCCGCAAGGCAACGCTTATCAGCCCCAACGAAGCCATCCGCTCTGAGTGAGGTAACGATATGAAAAAGATATGCTGTATAGTGCTGACCGTACTCTGCATCCTGCCGTGTCTGTCAGGCTGCGGAAAGAATGATAAATATGAAGAACAGCGCGTGATTCTGGATGCCGATTTATCACAGCCTGGGGCGATTTGCATGCAGTACAGGGACTTGTCATTTGAAATCGAGCAGCTACAAATCACGGATAAAGAAAGCGGTATTGTGACAAATAGCTACTCTGCGACGCTGGATTTACCAGAAGCACGAGAAATTAGTGCGCTTCCAGTCGTGATTGAATTTAATGGTGATTCTCTCAAAATTGACGGTTATTTCTTCTCGGATGAATCTCCCGCAATGGTTTACTTGGACTACGCGAATGGAGTAACACATGACATTACCGTGACCTTTGATGGATACGAAAAGACAGTTGTTTCTTCCGTAAGTTGTTTGGATTGATATTCCAGACAGCTTCAGATAAAAAGGGATTCGGATAGAGAGGAGGGCGTTGCCAATGACGCATTAAAAATCGGCATACGAATTGCCAACCTGCGGACGGTTACCTTTTCTGGAGTGTGGGTAACCGGAAAATATGAGAACACTCCGGACAACAAGACGCAAAATAGGAGGAAAGCTATATGCGCAATAATTTGAAGCGTATTTCCGCACTGTTTCTCGCGCTGGTGATGGCTCTCAGCCTCAGCGTGACCGCCTTCGCGACGACCCCCGCCACGGCTGGTGACATGAATGTCACTTGTGGTGAAAAAGAATTTAGTAACACCCCCATCAACTATACCAATTCTGCGACCGGCGAGAATGTTAATGCATATGGCCACCTGCTGATTGACAGCAGCGCATCCGGTAGCATGACGCTTACCATGGAGTTCAACGGAACTGGCCTTAAGATCAACGGCGAAAGTGTTGCAACCACCGGCTCTACTTACACTGGTCCTTTCAATCTGGCAAGTCAGGTGCTGGAAGTCGAGGTGCTTTATGGCACTAACAAGAGCTCGATGCACTACATTTCCGCCTATACGCCTGGCACGCTGAATGCAACTGTGAACGTTGACTATTCTCGCGCCACCTACTTTGGAACCCTGACCGGCCCCACCACCACCTATACCTATCCCGGTATGCAGCATTGCCCGTATCTTGATACCGTGACTCAGGATCAGATCGACTACATGAAAGAGTGCCTCGAAGTTATGGATATGTACTTCGCTACCGAGGCCTCAAAGACCGCTGTTTATACCAGCCTGACTGATGGCTGCACGGCTTCTGGCATTCTGGATAAGATTTGCCTCGACAGAAATGAGCTGACAGTCACTTATGATACCGAAGGAACCTACGTTACCCATGTTGGCTTCCTCGGTACGGACAGCGCCACCACTTGGACTTATTATGGTACTTCCCGCAATTCCGGCGGCTGGATGTACAAGGTCGTTCGCGGTGGTGTCGAGATGCTGCCCATGATCGGCGCTACCGCATTCCCGCTGATGCCCGGAGATGTTGTGACCTGGTACTACAGTGTTGACCTGGGTTATGACTACGGGCATGCTATGATGTAATCGCCCCTCGGTCAGCAGGAGCGATATGCTCCAAGCCTGTAATCTCTATCTGAATACCTGCGGTGGGTCCGGCTCATATCGGGCCGGGCCCACCGCCCTTTTAATAACGTGCGTAAGCGGGGCAAAGAACATGCAGACACAACAGAAGATAAAAAAAATAGCGATTCTATTACTGACGATAACGCTGGTTCTGGGATCATTCGTCACAACAGCCGTCGCGATGCCGGGAATGAACACATTCTGGCCGATGGATTATGATACGTCTAATGCGACAGAAATCCCGCGTAATTCATATACCCGTATTTCAATCTCAGCGGAAGAATACCCCGAAATGCAGGAGTTGCAGATCCTGAATGATCATAAAGATGATATGGATCACGACAACATTTTTTACATTGTCGTAATCCCCGGTTTAGATACGAAAAGCGCGACGCGAAACGACTATGCGTTGACGTTGACCTTAACGGAGCGCAATGGCAATGCGCCTACCGTTAAGCTTGCACAAGCTAATTATTATCGGCCTGTTCAAGTGAAATGGACAGCAAATGACGGGAGACAATGCGATCTATTCATTGTCGCGACACCCGAAATACGTGACTATACGGATGCCGATTATACAGAAGCATCCATTTATTATCTGGAATCATTAAATAAAGTGCAGTCACTGTATGACACGCTTTCTACAAATACAAAAGCAGTTGTTGGCGGCTATCACCCTCAGAATTTCCGGTGCTTACAAAAAATATGCAGAAACTATAGCGGTGCAGTATTGAGTTTTGGCTGGACCAATGGTTATGTATCAAACCCGCCTGAGCTTAGTGCAATTAGGCAAAATTTTTCCGAACGTAGTGCACTGGCGCCGGACCAGGCGGCGGCGTTTTTTACTGATATACTTCCCTATTATATGGATTATTGCCGGCAGCCTATTGAAAAGCCGGAGCTATCCAGCCTGCAAGTCATGGGGAGTGAAGCCGTTGCTGTATCAGATACGGAATATGCGCTATATTTGCCGGAGGGAACCAATTGGAAGAAGGCTAACGGATCACTTAACATGGTGGTAACGGCACCATATTCTGCGGTCACAAGTGGCACATGGGCGGCAAATACCACGATTACGCTGGATGTTTACGCAAAAGATCCAGCCACGAATACCGTTTATGATACCGAAAAAGGTGGTCGCGTAGTCAGCAGCTATGTCGTGAAGCTCTACTCCGGTGCTCCGAATTATGCGATCACAGCATTTCAAATAAATGATCGCACTGCCAATATTGACGAAGATAAGAAAATCATTTCCCTGCATTTAGCCAAGAACTGGTCATGGAGTCAAGTTCCGCAGATCACGAATTCCGGTACATCTTATGAATTTCTGGATGCGGATGGACAACCCGTAGCACCTGATGCAGATGGTAAGATCAACTTTGCGGTGGCAAAGAAGCTGCGGTTGATTGAGGATCTGACATCGTATGCGCAGGCAGGCGCCGATACGGGTGGGCTTTATTACACCAAGGATTATACGCTGAATATAACACGGGGCAATTCATCAGAATGTAAATTACTCAGCTATTCTGTGGGCATAACAGGTGAAACGATCCTATGGGGTGAAAATAATACAATCACTGTGACCATCCCCTACGCGGACAACTGGAGTATTCTCAAAAGCAGTTATACCGCATCTTATGATGCGACAGTCACGGTATTGGGAACAGAAGATTTTGAGCATTCTGAGACCACCCCTATTAAGTACCGGGTAACGGCGGAGAATGGAACGTCTCATCAGGACTACTTGATTGTCGTGAAGATGCTCCCTGCCTCTTCTGACAACAAGTTAAAGACTTTCGATTTCGGCACGCTGTCGGGTAAAATCGACCACGAAGCCGGGACGGTCACGCTGGAGTTGCCAGCCGGTTCATCCAAGCGATTTGCACCGTCCATTACGCTTCCTGAGTTTGCCACGGTAGAGCCTGCCAGCGGCGTTTTGCAGGATTTTACTGAGCCGGCTGTCTACACTGTTACCGCGCAAAACGGGGAAATCAAGAGATATACCGTCACTGTTACAGTATCCACACAGCGGCAGGAAAATCCGGATAAAAGCAAATATGAAAGCCTACTGAATACCATTATCGATAAATATCGGGACAGCGCCAGTGATGATTGGGAATGGATGCAGCTTGGTATATATGAAAACCAGCAGCAGAGCAGTGGGCCAAATACAAACAACGGCTTCAGTATTGCCAAGGAGATCAATGATCTGAATGTAGGCCCCAATGGCACTATGACAGACGTCGCACGGTTGATCATGCTCTTGACCTCAAGAGGCTACGATTGTTCAAACCTTGCACAGTATAATGATGGCACACCTTTTACAGATAAGGTTGGGAATCAGATCGACAACCTGGTTGCGAATCTGCTTGAAACGAAAAGCGGAACGATTTTTGGTGTCTCATTCGGCTTGTGCGCATTAGATATGGGAACTTATTCCGTTCCTGCGAATGCTGCACGCACAAGAGAGTCTTTGCTGGATACACTTCTCCAATGCACGTTTGATCCACCGGGAATGTACGGAATGGATGAGGTTGGCATGGTCATGTATGCAATTGCGCCTTATCAGGACGATCCAGTGTATGGTGAGCGTGTTCGTGCGAAATTAGATGATGGTGTCGCAGCGATTGTCAAGTATATGCGAGAGGACTACACATTCGTGTATGGCGCACAGGTCAACAGTGAGACAACGGCGCAGGTCATTTGCGCCTTGGCATCCTGCGGCATTGATCCGTACAGCGATCCGAGATTCGGTAATGGAACAACTACCGTGTTGACGCAATGGATGGACTTGTTTGCGACATTAGACGGATTCAAGCACACACAGGATGGTACCACTAATACAATGGCGACGTACCAATCTTGCTATGCGCTGCAATGGTATCTTGGATTCTTGAATAAGGATGGAGCAGGGTATCCGTACCACCTCTACTATCATCGTTACGATTTTTCTACGGTTCTCTCGACCGACGCAGATATCTTGTCGTTTTCCATTGAGGGCCAAAACGGAAAAATCAAGACAAAGGATGGTAAAAATACAATCACCGTTACCTTACCGAAGGGAATGTCCCTCCAGAATATAACGCCCGACTTCACGTTATCGGCAGGTGCAACCTTGGCAGCTCCGACGCTCCCTGTTACATTTGTCGAGAACGTAGCCCAGCCGTTTACAGTGCTGGCCGAGGATGGCCTGACCACAAAAACCTATGAGGTCACGGTTACGCTTGGCGACGTGGATCCGGCAGGCGCGAAGCTTGATACTTCGTCCATAGTCCTGCAAGATGCCAATCAGCGTAATCTTGATATTCTGGACAAGGCCATCACCGTGAAAGAGGACGGCGCGGACGTTTTGCTGACGGTCAGCAGCGGTATTGATGTGACAAAGCTGCGTGTTATCGCCAACATCTCTTATGGCGCGAGTGCCTCGCCTGTCTTGGATGGCTCTGTGAACCTTGACCTTTCGGATTGGACGGAGTTTACCATTACCTCTGCGGATGGCAAAAACCACGCTGCTTATCGAATCAAGGTGCAAGCGAAAACGGTAGCCTCCATCACGGCATTTTCGCTGACGATCAGTGGCAAGGTCTATGACGGAGGCATTGACAACGTTAGCGGCACGATCTCCGTGACTGGTGTGGACGACAGCAATCTGACCACCACAAAGTTTGCACCGGACATCACGCTGGGTGCAGGCACAACGGTGTGCAGCCCGCTATCCGGAACTGAGCAGGACTTCTCCGCACCGGTCACCTATACGGTCGCAGGCCGCAGTGTGGAGAGCCGTACTTATACGGTTCGGGTAACGAACACGGCAGGCAGCTTGATCTCTGCCTCCGGAGAGACGCCAACACCGTCCAGTTCTGCCAGGATTGAGAAGTTCACGGTGCTGGGTGTAGACGGTGAGATCGATCACACCGCTGGTACGATTGAGGTCGTACTGCCTAACGGGACGGACGTAACCGCGGTAGCACCTGTGGTCACTGTACCTGCTGGCGCGGTGGTAAGCCCTGTGTCCGGTGAAGTGGTGAATCTGTCCACACCGCTTACCTATACCGTGAGGCTTGGCAGCGAGACGCGATACTATGTTGTTCGCGTGGTGTATCAGCGCAGTACCTCGCAGCAGCTTTGGGACAAGGTCTCTGAAGATAATACGGTAACCGATCATCAGGAGAGCCGCAGCACACACCGGTTCTCGTAAGGAAGGTCAGATCGATGATGGAGAATATAATCACTATTAAATGAAGGTGGGAATTTAATGAAAAAAAGATTCATTCCCCTGTTGGCACTTTTGCTGTCGCTATGCATTATTGTGCCTGTATCTATCGCGCAAATAATGGCGGCAGGTGCAGTTCAGATCAATGTTACCGCCAAAGGCGGCAGTGTAGTAATTGACAGCCATGCCGTAGCCGGTGGCAGCAGCTATAATGTTGAGGAAAATGCAACTGTCTCTATAAAGGCAGTTCCGCAGGACGGTTATGTGTTTGACAGCTGGTCTGTGACCGGAGGAACAATAGCCGAAGATATGCGCAAAAAGAATCCGGCAACATTGAGTGTAACGACCGAAGCTGTTACGCTTACCGCGAACTTTCAAAAGACGCTAACCGTCACGCTGAAGCAGGCGGAGGGCGGCACGGCAACGATCACGCCGACGGATAAGGCCGTGGGCCACACGGAAACGACTGTGACCGGCTTGGATGACTCCAGTGGTAAGATGGTCGCTGAGCTGACCGCAACGCCTAATGCTGGTTATGCCTTTTCTGGATGGAAAGTCTCCTATCTCAAAAACGGGGAGGAGCGTAATGCCAATGCAAAAGGCGTAAAGCTGTACCATTATGTGATAGATATAGATGATGACTTGTCGAAAGACTCTATCAAAGTGGGCTTTTGTGACGATAAAACTCCCATGGGCCTAAAGTTCAATCATGTCTCCATTATTGTTACCCCGAAATTCACTAAGCAGTTGGATGTGACCATCGCGGAATCCGAGGGCGGCACTGTGACCTCGTCTGATACGCTGACAAGCCTTGCATCCGGAGCAAGCGTGAAACTTACCGCAACTCCCACTGAGGGCTACGGTGTGCTGGGCTGGAATGTAACAGACAAGGATGGCAACGCCACGAGCGACTATACGCTGAAGATGGCAAACGACACGGCGACGATCACGCTGGGAAATACCTCGCTGAAGGTTTCTGCCCAATTCAGTGCCGATGCAGGAAAGTTTGTAGTCGATCCTACAGAAAAGAAGCCTCCTACGGCAACACTTCGTAATGGAGTGGATTCTATTCAGAACGGCATAACGGTTGTTTCAGGCTGGAACAACAATAAAAATGAAGAGTTGGTCATGACGATCGTTCCCGCACAGGATCCGCGGACGATTGCAAATGCGTACCTATATATGGCCGTATGGAAACTTCCAGCCAGCGGCTATGCCAAGGGAGCGACGCTGGACTTTTCCACGGATGTGGAAGTGAGCGACAGCAACAGTGCCAATTATAAGAACATCACCTTCAAATCGGACTGCGCCCACCCGTGGGAGGAGATCCCCTTCACCATCACGGATGTCAACGGCAATGTAAAGCAGGCGAAGATCGTGCTGGATTACCCCAGCAAGGGCACTGTCAGTATTGAAGGCACCGGTAAGGTAACGGTCAACGGCAGCGAATATGCCAATGGCGATGTGGTCAAGGCCGTGACCAGCGCGGAACTGACTCTTCAAGCGACAGAGGCCAGCACATTCGCAGGCTGGGAAGTCTCTGGTACCAATATAACGCTGACTGAAGAACAGGCCAAGGCAAATCCGCTGACCATTACCGCACCCGAAGGCAGCTTTGCTATTAAGGCAAAGTTCCAAAAGACACTGACTGTCACGCTGAATCAGGCGGAGGGCGGCAAGGCAACGATCATGAAGACGGATAAGGCCATTAGCAGTACGGCAACAACAGTGACCGGCTTGGATGACTCCAGCGGTGAGATGGTCGCTACGCTGACCGCAACGGCTAATGATGGTTATGCCTTTTCTGGATGGAAAGTCACCTATGTTAAAGCGAATGGTTCTTCCGCCGCCGCTTATGCAGAAGGCGATGGTAAGTTGATGTATCAATATGTGAGAGCGGGTAAATTGACAGAGAACCCAATTAGTGTTGGATTTTGCAATAGTACCAAGAATACACACAAGTTATTCCACGCACCGCTCATTATTACCCCGCAATTCACTAAGCAGTTGGATGTGACCATCGAGCAATCCGAGGGCGGCACTGTGACCTCGTCTGATACGCTGACAAGCCTTGCATCCGGAGCAAGCGTGAAACTTACCGCAACTCCCACTGAGGGCTACGGTGTGCTGGGCTGGAATGTAACAGACAAGGATGGCAACGCCACGAGCGACTATACGCTGAAGATGGCAAACGACACGGCGACGATCACGCTGGGAAATACCTCGCTGAAGGTTTCTGCCCAATTCAGTGCCGATGCAGGAAAGTTTGTAGTCGATCCTACAGAAAAGAAGCCTCCTACGGCAACACTTCGTAATGGAGTGGATTCTATTCAGAACGGCATAACGGTTGTTTCAGGCTGGAACAACAATAAAAATGAAGAGTTGGTCATGACGATCGTTCCCGCACAGGATCCGCGGACGATTGCAAATGCGTACCTATATATGGCCGTATGGAAACTTCCAGCCAGCGGCTATGCCAAGGGAGCGACGCTGGACTTTTCCACGGATGTGGAAGTGAGCGACAGCAACAGTGCCAATTATAAGAACATCACCTTCAAATCGGACTGCGCCCACCCGTGGGAGGAGATCCCCTTCACCATCACGGATGTCAACGGCAATGTAAAGCAGGCGAAGATCGTGCTGGATTACCCCAGCAAGGGCACTGTCAGTATTGAAGGCACCGGTAAGGTAACGGTCAACGGCAGCGAATATGCCAATGGCGATGTGGTCAAGGCCGTGACCAGCGCGGAACTGACTCTTCAAGCGACAGAGGCCAGCACATTCGCAGGCTGGGAAGTCTCTGGTACCAATATAACGCTGACTGAGGAGCAGGCCAAGGCAAATCCGCTGACCATTACCGCACCCGAAGGCAGCTTTACCATTAAGGCAAAGTTCCAGACAGGTGATAGTGACAATGTTACTGTCCAAATGAAGCTTATGGAAGGCACCAGTGATAGAAGCTCAGATAAATTCTGGGCTGAAGGAGTCTTTGTTAACAGAATGTTTGACGTTGTTCTCATGAATGACAAGAGCTTTGATGATCTGGTAGCTGGCGGGTTCTTTGGCACTGATAAAGGAGCCACCGCAGTTGATGATAATCACAATGTCTTCAGAGTTGAGAAGGGCCAGAAAGTATGTGTAAAGCTTTTGGGATTCAACGAGAAATTCAAGTCAAAAGTCGGGTATGTCTTAGAGCGTCTGGAGTCGAATATCCCAGAGGCAGATATCATTGACCAAAGGACTGTCAATGAGCTGCTCAATGGAAGAACATGCGAAGTTACATACTTGGCGTTTTATGCTCGGCAGGACATTGTTGTGACTGGCAACATTCACGAACTGTATAATGTGGAAATAAAGGCATCCAGCAACGACTCTCAGATGGGCAGGGTTGAATTGACCCCCACAAGCAGCACTAATCTCTATAAAGAGAGAACGACGTTGCTTATGTACGCCATTCCCGAAGACGGGTATATATTCAAAGGCTGGACAGAAACGGGCGGATCGTATTTGACCGAAGCCCAGAAATCACAGATGACTGTACAGTTCGTAGTAGGAACGAAGGACACGCAGTTCACCGCCACCTTTGAAGAGGCCAGCGAGATCACACCGCTTCCGGTAAGGGTCAATGTGGATTATAGCGATAAAGCTGTTGTTACCGTTAATGGGAGCCGTGATATTACATCCGCCAAGCCCGGAGCGCAGCTTACCGTAGCAATCAGCGATGTAGACGAGTATTATCTCTTTGATCATTGGGAAATCACGCAGAACGGCGTTGAAAACGCGGATCCGTTGTTCCCTGATGCGGAAAAGAAGAATACATCGATAACCTTCACGATGCCGTCTAATGCAGAGGGTGTAACGATACATGCCGTGATGAAAGAGCGGCTAATAAGCGTGGGTTATCAGGTAATTGTGAACAATCAAAGCCATAGCGATATGGCAGTGTTTACCTTTACGGTTAATGGGCAAAGCGTACCTTCTGGCAAAGAAATTCTGAAGAAGGGTGATGTATGTCAATTTACCGTAACACCTGCAGATCCTGAGCGTTATGTGTTGAAAGAAATAGCTGTGTGCCGCGTGGAAACTGAAATGGAAAGACAGTTCTTCGTAACAACAAATGCTTCGGGCTCGCTTATAGTTGATGAATGGTATTATTCTTATTCGCTCAGAGTCACGCTTGAAGAAAAGACCGAAGATAACGCTCGGCATGATATCACGCTGACGCAAGTGACAGGCGGTACGATCACATCTTCCAACTCGACCGCACAGCCGAACACGACCGTCACGCTGACCGCTGTTCCCGATAGCGGCTACACACTGAAGAGTTGGATCGTGAAGGACGAACAGCAGAAGGCCATTTCTGTCACCACTGATAAGACTGACCGCAATGTTGGTACTTTCACGATGCCTAAGAGCAATGTCACGGTAACGGCAGAGTTTGAGTCCACATCGGAGATCACACCGACGATCACATCTGTCGCACTGGTAAAGAGTGCAGATGGCAGTCTGGTCGCAAAAGGTGCTCCGTCTGGCGACAATTGGACGATCACCATTCCCAACACCGTGTCGGCAGAGACGGTTGCCAAGATCCCTGAAGGACTGTCCGGTTTGAACCTAAAAATCGTTACACCTGCTGGCGTAAAGGTAAAGCAGGAAGGCGGAGGCGGCAGCTATGAAGGCGATTGGTCTAAGGGTGACATCTCCTGCTATATGCCGGTAGGCGAAGAAGTTACGTTCAAGGCAACAGCAGGAGCAGCTACCAAGGATTATACCATTAAGCTGATCTATTCTGGCTCTGGTGAACCTACGGAGCCTATCCTGTCCAACGGTTCCGCCACACGTATCAGCAATAGCGGCGCAGCCGTACAGTTCAGCTCGAATGTGGCAGGCAATTACTTCTATAAGGTTGTCAACCACAGCGCGGCGGCGCCTACGGTGGAAGAGATTTTGGCTTCTTCCAACAAGGGGACAGCCAGTACAGGCGTGAATAACATCACTCTTAGCAATTTGGGCGATGGCGCACGCGACATCTATATTGTTGTTGTGGATGCCTCCAATAACAGGAGCGTGGTTCTCAAGATCGAGATCCCCGCTTATGGCAGCATTGATGTACCGGATACCGGAGCGTACACTATTACAGTGAAGGCACCCAAGGGCGGTACGATTACCCCCAACCGCACCAAGGCGGATAAAGGCGATGAGATCATCGTTACCGTAACCCCCGACAGCGGTTATCAGATGGTGGCGGATTCGCTGACCTACACGCTGGCTGTTGCTGCCGGCGAAACAGTGAAAATCACTAACAACCGCTTTACCATGCCTGAGGGTAATGTGAGCATCAGTTGTCAGTGGGAGACTGCCGCGACGACCTCCACGGGCATCACCAGCTTCTCCATCAGCGGTGTGGTCGGTGCGGTGAACAACACCACCAATACCATTACCATCACGCTGCCCCGCGGCACAGATGTGACGAAGCTGACCCCGGTTATCGCCACCAACGGCGTCAAGTCCCTGACGCCCGGTAACGGCGAGACGGTGGACTTCACCAATGCCGTGACCTACACCGCCGTCATGGAGGATGGCAGCAGCAAGACCTATACTGTTACGGTCTACGTGGACAAAGGGACGCTGGCCGATCAGTTCTGGGATAAGCTGACGGACTTTGCCACCCAAGTTCCCTGGTGGGAGTATGCAAAGCATCAGCAAAGCACCAGCAAGTATCCCAAGTATTGGTAAGTAGTTTTCTCTACGCAAGGGAGGCTGCCGGCAACGCCGGCAGCCTCCTTCTTATTTTCCATCCTTCGCTGCTACGAACCAGCGGCCTTTTTCAAACCAGAGATAACTCTCCCTGCCCCGTATGCGGCAGGTATATCTCTCTCCCACGCCGCCTACACTTTGGCAGGCTGCGCGGCGCACGTCCAGTATCTTGTCGATATGATATCTGCGTATTTCGTCAAACTCGATCTCGATAGGACGCATCTTCCCGTTGGCGTCAAAATGCACCGTCACCGGCACATACTTCTTTTCAAGTTCCATGGATATTCCCCCTATCCTGCGAAGTAGCCTATCGGATGCACGGTATGGTCATCCTTGGGATTGATGCAGCCCAATGCCGGGTCAGACATGGTGATGGCGCGGCGCACACTCATATAGCCATATCGCTGCCGCAGCCTGTCCACGGCTACGTCGATTTGTTCCCACGCGCTCCGACGCCTATCGTTATCAAAAAGCGAAGTTTGTATACCAATAGTCGCATCTACCAGTTCGGCGCCGCGCACACCAATGCTGCGTACCGGCAGCGTCCACGGATAGCTGCGACGGAACAAATCGAACGCCACTTCTGCGATCTCTGCACTGGAGCAGGTTGGAACCGCCAGCTTCCGCTGGCGGCTATACCAGTGCAGTTCTTTGTCCCGGACGCTGACTTCGACCACCGTACACTTTGATGCCAGCTCCCGCATCCGGCAGGCGACGCTTTCCGCCAACAGATACAGCATGAGTCGCACATCATCGTCGCTCACCAGATCGCGCGGCGTGGTGGCGCTGTTGCCTACCGATTTTATGGCACGGATATGATCACTGCGCTGCACAGGCGATACATCAAGCCCGTTGGCGAAAGTGTGCAGCACCAGCCCCATTTTCCCCAGCTTGTATTCCAAAAGCTTCGGCGACGCCTCGGCAAGCTGCCCGATGGTATAAATTCCAACACCACGCAGCTTGCGCTCTGTGGCAGGACCAACATAGAGCAGATCGGCTGCTGACAGCGGATAGACAATTTCTTTATAGTTATCCCGCTCGATACGGGTGATGGCGTCCGGCTTTTTATAGTCACTACCCAGCTTCGCCGTGATCTTATTGTCGGAAACGCCGATGCTGGCGGTGATCCCCAACTCAAACTTGATCCGCTCGCTGATCTCTTCAGCAATACTCACGGCCGAACCGAACAGGCCGACGCTGCCGGTCACATCCAACCAGCTTTCATCAAGGCCAAACGGTTCGATCTGGTCGGTGTATTTCTCGTAAATCTCGCGAGCCATCTTACTGAATCGGATATACTCACTCATATCGGCAGGCAGCACCACCAGATCGGGACAAAGCTGCTTCGCCTGCCAGATGGCCATGCCGGTTTTGACGCCTCGTGGTTTTGCTACATAGTTGGCAGTAAGGACGATTCCGTGACGGGCTTCCGGATCACCGCAGACTGCCACCGGCTTTTGCCGTAGCTCAGGGCGACGCTGACATTCCACAGATGCATAGTCGGGTAAGGGGAGAACATTGCTGCTCGCCCCTCCCCTAAGAACCGTACGTGATGGTTTCCCATCATACGGCTCAAGCCTTTCAAAGCCTATTGCTGCCGCAATAAGCCGGCTGAAAAGGTTGGAATGTGTGAATCTTCAAATGACAGTTAGGATGAACCAGAAAATTGGTCGTCTGGGTACCGTTCCTGTATTTATGGCATTGGCCACCTGTTTCCAAAGTCAGCTTTCCCCCGCACAGGGCGCATAGACCTTTTTGCTGGTTGAACAGCCTCCTAAGCGTTTTGTTGCCCGCTACGCTGACCCGCATCTTCTCTGTTTCCCTTTCTTCCAAATACAGCTGCCATTCTTCATCGTAGGGATTTGCCTTATCCCGGATTGCAGGAAACCGTGCGATTTTAGTGTCTGACGCATATTCCAGAGCATAGTATCCCGTAGTTCCGTCCTCCCGTTTCCATTGACAGGAGAAAGTCCAGTTGCGGCGATAGATGCGGTGGAAGTATCGCTTTGCAATCCATCTGGCGCCTTTATTATGGTGCCTGCGTTTTGCCCATCTCCAGAGCGCGAAGAAAATCTGAGCATCTATGTATTGGAACGTTTTCGAGGAAACATTGAAACGATGGAAATTTACCCAACCCCGAATAACGGGATTCAGCCGCATAATCAAGTCTTGCTGTGAGGCGGCTTTATTTTGGCGTATGATGCCCCTGACTTTCGCAAGGAAGGATTTGATTCCCGCCTTGGAGGGTCGAATCAACAGTTTGCCATTATATTTCCTCACGTTGCAGCCAAGAAAATCGAATCCCTCGTCGATGTGCGTGATGACCGTCTTTTCCTGTGATAAGGTCAGCCCTCTCTCTTGCAGGAAACCTTGAATCATGGGCTTTACTTCATATTCCAGGATGTCCGGGGATACGCCGGTAACGATAAAGTCATCGGCGTATCTTGTGAAATTGACTTTGGGGTTGAATAGCTTCCCGTTCATCCACTTTCGCTGAAAGTGTCCTTTTAGCAACTTTTCCATTCCATCCAGTACCATGTTGCAGATTACAGTTGAGATGGTGCCGCCTTGAGGTGTCCCGGCTTCTGTTTCATGCAGTTGCCCTTGTTCAATGTACCCGCTTTTGAGAAATTGTCTGAGGATACTCTTATCCATGGGAATGTGTTCAAGAATCCAATTGTGACTGATATTGTCGAAGCATCCTTTTATGTCTCCTTCCAGCACCCACTGAGGGGCGGTGGATATGGCGAGACAATTAAAGCAGTGCTCGATGGCATCTTGCACACATCGCTGCGGACGAAACCCATAGGAGTGCGGGTCTGCTGTCGTTTCGGCGATTGGTTCCAGCGCCAGACGGTACAGTGTCTGCATGGCTCTGTCCGTCATTGTCGGGATGCTGAGCGGCCGAAGTTTTCCGTTTTTCTTTGGAATATACACCCGTCTGAGCGGCTGTGCTTTGTAGCCTCGTCTTTTCAGCTTCCCTATGGCTTTGAACTTTCCGCTGGGAGTATCCCATAATTCATGGTCCACGCCGGAAGTTCGCTTACCTTGATTTTCTGTCACTTGTTTTACCGCCAACGCTTTTGCGTAGAACGAGTGCGTCAGCGTCCACTGCAAGGCTTTCACCTTGCCCCATTTCTTTTCCTTTACAGCCTTTGCAATACGCATTTGCAGTTTCTTCACACTGCGCTCTGCGGCCTTGAAATCTATCTCCTGCCAGCTTTGCGCGGTGCGGGGAGTCGCACACAGTTGCCTGTTCATCTGCCTTACTCCTTTCAGAAATTTTTCAAATTCTCTTGCAAAGAAAGACCAGGCGGAAGTCTGCTCACTTTCGGGTGAAGTGATGTTTCAACTCCTATCCCGGCCATTACAGTCGGGCATTCGCTTTCTCCGCCGCTCCTTTACCTCCACACCCCATCGGCTTTCCTTACGGTCAGCGTTCCGCTTTGGCGGAGGATATAGAGGCTTACCACGTTTCCCTGGATTGACGCTGACAACTTAGGCTCTGCCTTTTCGCCGGAAGCCCTCTGAACCGTGTGTTCCATGCTTTCAGGAGAACAACTCGACTTCATTCCCGTTTTGGGTCAGGCCTGTCAGCAGCTTTGGCCTGTTCATGATAACGACGTTTATCAGCAGTTCAGTTTTCTTAGCCATATTGCCCCAGCCAGCTCCCTGGCCGCCTTGCTGCTGGCAGCCTTGCCGTCCCCTCACGGTTTCAGCTTCATCCTTTGATGATAGGGCTACTGTGTCTCGCTCCGTTTCCTCATAACCGTTGCCAGTTACTTTGTGAGCGATAGGCTCCGCTGACGGTACAGCGGGTTCTCTCATGCCGGAGAACAGTCAATCCAGTGACTTCGTGTCACACAAATGCGTTCATATCTACGTGTAGAATATGCCGTCCCATCTATCCGTCCTCCTCTCAGTTTTCTCAAACATTATAATAGAACATAAGTTCTATGCGCGCAAGAGGTAAATACTGTCGGCACAGCTCATGGCTGTCATTTTGACGACACAAAATATAGGAGGCATGTCTGTACAGTTCTTACAGCGGTTGTGTGGTGATGGACATGTACTCAGAGATAATGGCAGGTCTGCAAGGAAAAATTCTATGCTTTATACAAAAGCCTTACCCCCAAACGGCACCGTTTAAAAATCTTCAATTCTTATCAAATTGTGGAGAACCTATCGGCGATTCCGGCTCCCGCATTGTATCCGGCACGATTCTACGAGAGAAACGCCTCGCATCTGCGGCAGTCATTATCCGGAAGCAACGACGCCCTTTGACGCGCTTTTTAGTTGCAGAAACAACAAAAAGCGGTCGGAAATTGTGCAAATAAACATTGCCTGTCACCAGAAACTTTGGTACTATGAGAATGAAAAAGTGTCGATTGTTGGTACGTGTCCCGCCGAGAGGAGATATCCTATGAACGTGACCGTTGCGGATTGCCTGAAACTTCCCACGCTGCGTGAAGCACAGTTGATTGCCGGAGCAAAAGGAACAGATCGCGCGGTATCCTCTGTCAGTGTGCTGGAGTGGCCGGAAACAAATCTATTATCTGACGAGCTGATTGTCGGAAACGAGTTGGTCATATCTGCTCTCGTGACCATTAAAGATGATGTTAGCCGACAGTGTAGTGTTTTGCGGCATTTGCGCAGTATGGGCGCGGCAGGACTTGTTCTGTTTTACGTTGGGGTCTTTATTCCTCAGATCGACGATGCACTGATTGCCGTTGCGGATGAGATCAACCTCCCGCTGATTGCTATGCCCTTTGGCCGCATGGACTTCCGATACTCGGATATGATCACGGATATAGTCGAGTATATCCACAAGCGGCGAATGCAGGGCAATTATTATACCGCCGAGGTGATGAACAGCATTGCGCTTTTGGAACCGCAGCAGCGGAACATCAATACCGTCTTGCGTCTGCTGTCCGACCGCATGCGCTGCACCTTGCTGCTGACAGATCGATATTTGGAGCGAAGAGGGGCAGCGGCGTGGCCCGTTTCCAATCAATGGAACTATCATTCGTTGCTGCAGATGGCTCAAAGGCAGAAGCCGCCGCCGAAAGGTCAGCAGCGGATGGAATTGGATGGGCACAGCTTTAGATTATGGGACATACCCGTTCCGTCAAAGACCCATCGAGGGATGCACCTGCTGGTGCTGGACGAGTTTGACCAAATGGATCCTGAAAGGCTGCAGCAAGCAGTAGATGTTGTTGCGTTGTTCTTAAACATCTGGGACAAAGGCACTTATTATGACGGTACAGATGCGCTGGTAGAAGCGGTCCTGACAGACGATCCCGCCAAAATGCGTAGACTCGCACAGCAAATGGGCATTTCCATAAGTGCTGTTAACACCATGTGGGTTTTGCAGCTTTCGGATCTGAGGACAGGGCAGGAGCTGACCGCCAGCCAAAAGCTGGATGTTGTCCTGAAGCTGAAGGTGTACCTGCAGGAGCACCATAAAATCGTCATCGTTGATAGCTACGGCACTTATATTGTCGCCTTGACCGACGGGATGCTGCTTGAGGAAAATACGCGGGAGATGGGTGAGGCTTTTGTCTCCCTGCTTGAAAAAGAGGGATATGCTGCACGCGGCTGTGTCTTCGACGCTCTTGAGAACACCTCGCAGGCCCGCGATGCATATAACCGGATGATACGCTGCTTTGCAGAGCTCTGCGCTGTATATCCGCGGCGCAAGATCTATTCAGACAGTGATGTGCGCTATGTGCAATCATGTATCGACTACGTGAAGCAAGGAGAAGAATCAGTAGCGAGCTGTCTGCTGCCGATTCGAAAGCTGAAGGATACCGCAGACGGGGACATTCTGATAGAAACGCTATGTACCTATCTTTTGGACGCAGAATCTAATACGCAAAGCACGGGTGACCTGTTATATATTCACAAGAACACCGTACACTACCGGCTTAATAAGATACGGAGTGTTTTGCGGTGTGATCTGGTGCAAATGCCCGCGACCCTCGCCGTATATGAGGCGGCGACGGTCTATCGCATCCTAAAGGAGCTTTAGTCGTTTTCCACAATCCAATTGAGCAAACTCCACAAAGAGAGACTGCATATGCGGTCTCTCTTTGTTTTCGCGGCCAACAAAACGGGAGAATCCTTGGTTTGCCACCCGATGACCTATACACCGAGACTCTGTATACTTTTAAGCAGAGATGGCGGGAACGCCACAAAAATTAAGAATATGGAGGAACTCGAAATGTCTACTGTTTTGTCACGTCAGGATATTATCAACATCATCTATGGTGCCACCGTCCTGGGTGCCGGCGGTGGTGGTTCTGCCAGCTCCGGTTTGGAGATGCTGGAGAACTACATCAAGAAACATGGTGATCCGAAGCTCCGCATGATCTCCACTGGTGAGATGAATGTCAACGCCTATGCCGCTGTGACCGCAGGCATGGGTTCTCCCGTTGCACTGAAGGACATTGACTTTACGCCCTACGCCGTCAACGCCTACAACGCTCTGGTGGATATGGCTGCGACCATGGGTCGCACCCTGAGCTATACGATTCCCGTTGAGATCGGCGGCTTCAACACCTTCGTTCCCATGCTGATCGCCATGATGAACGATATCCCCGTCATTGATGCAGACGGTGCTGCCCGCGCTGTTCCCGCTCTGGACACGCTGCTGCTGCACGTCAACGGCCTGGATACCTCTCCTTTGGCTATGGCCGACCACAAGAACAACCGCCTGACCATTGAGCTGGCCGATCCCCGCGATGCACACGAGGCCGAGGTCATCGGCAGAAACATCTGCGTGGCCTTCGATATGATGGCCGGTCTGTCCGGCTGGATGGTCAATCAGGCGCAGATCGAGGCCGCTATCGGCAATGGCACCATTACCCGTGCCAAGACCGTCGGCGAAGTGATGGCCGCGTATAAGACCGAGAACACCACCGAGAATTTCTATGCGTATCTCGCCAAGCATTCCAGCCTGAAGTGCCAGGCCGTTTGCCGCGGTAAGATCACCAAGGTGGAAACGAAGACGGCCGGCGGCTTCGATTATGGCACCGCCACTGTCGCGGGCGAAGACGGCTCCACCTATATGGTTCTGTTCCAGAACGAGAATCTGGTCATCTACAAGGATGGCACCGTGGTCATGACCGCCCCCGACATCATCTCCTTCTACGAGATCAATGATGGTATGCCTCTGACCAATGCTGATACCAAGGAGGGTCAGTATGTGGACATCGGCATTATCGAGGTGGATGAACGCTGGTGGAAGAACGGCGAGGCCGCCATCAACGATGTGTGGGCTCCCTACTTCAAGAACGTGGAGTACACCGGCAGAATCGTTCGTTATCCCGCCAAGTAAGCGCATTCCTGCAGAACCCGACAACAGCGAGCTTCCTTACATCGACGAAAAGCCGGGGACGGGGCACAGTTCCCGTTCCCGGCTTTCCGTCTAAATGAGAGCATTCCCCGTCCCTACATTTTAGAGAGAGGAGAATAACAACATGGAAGAAAACAAGACGACTGTAACAGAAACCAAGCAGGAGGATAAGGGCTTATCCCAGATCCAACCCAACGAAAAACGCTCCTGGTGGAGTATCGCTTTCATTTGGGTGGGTACCATGATCTGTATCCCCATGCTGATGGTCGGCGGCATCTTCGGAGGTGTGCTGACCATGGGTTCCATCTTTTGGGCCACCCTCATCGGGTTTGCCATCTGCTGCACCATGATGATCCTGGGCGGCATTGTCGGCTCTGACACCGGTCTGAACGCCACCATGTGTTCCACCAGAGCCTTCGGTATGACAGGTGCCAACTTCACAATGGCGCTGGTTATCTTTATCTGTGAGGCAGGTTGGTTCGCCGTGCAGACCGCCACCTGCGCCGTGGCCTTCAACACACTGTTGTTCCATTTGGGCGTAGAATTCCCCTTCTGGCTCAGTTGTGTTATCTGGGGCGTTGTCATGTTCATCACCGCCGTTTACGGCGTGAAGTGGATGGCGGTCTTGAATTATATCGCCGTTCCCCTTCTTGTGCTGCTGTGCGCCTATGGCGGTATCCATTCCATCAACACCGCCGGTTGGGGCAACATCGCCTCTGCCGTTTCGGAGAACCTGATGCCCCTGCCCGCCGCTATCTCCACCGTCATTGGTCTGTTTGCATTGGGTGCCACCTGCAACGCAGACTATACCCGCTACTGCAAGACCCGCGGCGATGTGGTGAAGGCCACCTTGATTGGCGTTATGCCTGCAGCTCTTCTGATGATCATGGTGGGTGCCATCATGTCCATCGGCACAGGCAACTATGACGTGGCCGCCATGTTCGCAGGCTTGGGTCTGCCCATCGTTGCCATGCTGGTGCTGATCCTCGCCACTTGGACCACCAATACCGGCAACGCCTATATGTCCGGTCTGGCTGCCTGCAAGATGTTCTCCATTAAAGACAGCAAGCGTCCTCTGGTCACTATGATCTGTGGTATGCTGGGCGTCCTCATGGCCATTGCAGGTCTGGCGGATTTTCTGAACACCTATATCAGCATTCTGGGCGCGGTGGTGCCTCCCATCATGGGCGTTGTCATCTGCGACTACTGGGTCATCTGCAAGGCCAAGAAGGAGAACTGGTCTCCTGTGCGCGGCATCAACTGGATCGGCATCATCGCATGGGTCATCGGCGGCGGCTTCGCACTGCTGGAGACGCTGGGCGTGGTGACGGTGTTCTCCTCCGCACTGGACGGCGTGATCATCGCCTTCGTGGCCTACTGGATCCTCTATCCCCTGCTGAAGAATACCAAGCTGGCCGGCTCCGGCGATATGACTATCGACGAGGCCTGCTCCGTCGCACAGTAAGGAGTGTTTGCTATGAGTAAAGACAAAGCGTTAGATATTGTATTGTCCGAATTTCTGGAGCTGGCAAAGGTGCCCCGCCCTTCCCATCACGAGGAGCGTGTCAGCGAGTACCTGTTCCAGTGGGCCAAAAACCATGGTCTGGCCGTGGAAAAGGACAACATGAATGAGATCATCATTGACAAGCCCGCCTCCCCCGGCTGCGAGAATGTACCCCGTGTGATCTTTCAGGCACACATGGATATGGTCTGCGTATGCGAAGAGGGCGTCACCTATGATCCTATGAACGATCCCATCAAGGTCATCAACGATGGTGTGACCCTGACTGCAGACGGCACCAGCCTGGGTGCCGATGACGGTATCGGCGTGGCGATGTGCCTGTACCTGCTGCAGGACGACACCCTGCGTCACGGCCCCATCCGCGCCATCTTCACCACCAACGAGGAAGACGGCATGGACTCCATCGCCATTGACCCCAAGTATCTTGACGGCGGCTATCTGGTCAATTTGGATTGGGAAACGCTGGGCTCACTGTGCAATTCCTGTGCCGGCGGTGACTTCTTCAACTACAGCCACAAGGCCGAGTGGGAAAAGCCTATTGTGGGCTGCAAGACACTGACCATTTCCCTCAGTGGTCTGCTGGGCGGTCACTCCGGCGTGGGGATCAACAAGGGTCACGCCAATGCGCTGGTCAGCATCGCTACGTTGCTGGCTATGCTGCGGCAGGGCGGCGTCAGCTACCGCGTGGCCTCCTTCAGCGGCGGTCAGGCGAAGAACGCCATCCCCGCATTTGGCACCGCCACCATTGTTCTGTCTGCTACCGAGGAGGACAGGGCCAAGGCTATCATTGAGACCTTCCGCGCAGAGTTCGTGGAGGCTTTTGGCAACATCGAATCGGATATGGTGTTCACCACCACCTTCGGTGATACCGCGCCCGACCGCGTACTGACAGGGGAGGTTGGTTATGGTATGGTAGGGCTGATGACCACGGTTCCCAATAACGTACATACCATGAGTCCGTTCATTGACGGGCTGGTAGAAAGTTCCGCCAACTTGGGTGTGGTGTCCGTGGACGAGGATATGGTGCGCTTCACAGTGTTTGCCCGCAGCAGCGTTGCCTATCAGGCCACTCAGATCGGTGTGATCTGCAGCGCACTGGCCAATAGCTTCGGTTTTACCTTCGACAGCGAGGGTCATGTTCCCGGCTGGGCGGTCAATCCCAACAGCAAGCTGACCCATATCGCTTGCGAGGCCTACAAGCATCTGACCGGCACGGATATGATCGTGGAGCCGGTACACGCCGGCGTGGAGTGCGGCGCCTTTGCGGAGAAGAACCCTCATCTGGATATGATCTCCATTGGGCCGACGCTGGTGGATGTGCATACGCCCAACGAGGTCTGCAAGATTGAGGACGTCAAGATCACCACCGAGCTGCTGATCGAAATTCTGGAGCGTATCGCCAAATAAAAAGACTTCATCTTACTTCCAATTTAGGCTACTTTCGACCATTGTCTCCTTACAGGTCAGGAGCCGGACTGCATGATACGCGCA